>RRZU013350750.1_pt1 | contig 11525 bp, 10 predicted proteins | sample 2165561 | NCBI WGS metagenome assembly RRZU01 (sample SAMN10456909, study PRJNA506462) | wastewater metagenome | isolation source: wastewater sludge | place: USA: Moscow, Idaho | reverse complement strand
CTGAAAAGTTTTTTTCATCCCGACACGATACAACTGATGGTTCAAAACAAAACCGCCATGATAAAGCCATGAAAATGGGCGCAAAAGGATCAGCCATTTTGCCTGTCGTTGCCAGGCATCCTGAATGATTTGCGCTATAGTCATGGATTATTCCTCAAAATTGCGTTCATGAAGCTGAAAATAAGCCCCCCGCTTAGCCAATAACTCAGCATGGGTACCCTGCTCAATGATACGCCCTTTATCCATAACCACAATCACATCTGCATTTTCAATGGTCGAAAGTCGATGTGCAATCACTATCGTGGTGCGATGCTGCATTTCCTGATCGAAGGCTTTTTGAATATAATGTTCTGATTCATTGTCCAATGCACTGGTCGCTTCATCCAAAATCAAAATCGGGGCATTTTTCAAAATTGCACGGGCGATCACAATCCGTTGCCGTTGACCACCTGACAATGTTAAGCCTTGCGCCCCCACATCAGTATCATACCCTTGTGGCAGACTCATGATAAAATCATGTGCATAAGCTGCTTTTGCAGCAGCGATAATGTCTTCATCGGTGGCATTTTCTGACTGACCATAGGCAATATTTTCACGGACTGTCCGATTGAACAATACAACTTGCTGATTGACCATGGCGATTTGGTGACGCAGACAATTCAGCTCTATATCTTCAATTGGATAGCCATCCAGCAAAATTTCACCCGAAGTCTTATCCTGAAAGCGCATCAACAAATTGACCAAAGAGCTTTTACCTGCTCCTGAACGCCCCACCAAGGCAACTGTTTGTCCAACTTGGATGTTTAAATTAAAATCCTGAATGGCATGAAAACCATCAGGATAGATCAAATTGGTGGCTTTAAATTCAATATTGCCCTGCAAATCTGGTGTTAAAGTACCTGTATTTTTTTCTTCGGGTAAATCAAGCAATTCAAATACTGAATATGCCGCAGCCATACCCCGTTGCAGTTTTTCATTGACATCAGTCAAGGTTTTAATCGGCTTGCTCAACATCCCTGCAGCTGTAATATAAGCTACAAATTGCCCTGCAGAAGTATCCTGTAAAATTTCAGGTCGCAGTGCGATATACATAATAATACTCAGCGCAATGGACATGATCAGCTGAACAACTGGGCTGTTCAATTGCTGCACCACCACCATTTTCAGACCGCGCTTCAGGTTTTCCAGCGAATGATCACGAAAACGTTGTTGCTCATACGCTTGACCACCAGAGCCTTTGACCACAATATGCCCACTGACGGTTTCCTGGACCACATGGTTGACATCACCCATCGTGTCCTGTACCTGAATCGACAGTTTACGCATGCGCTTGGAAGCTTTACGGATAATGAAGCCAATCAATGGACCAAAAATCAGAATACAGGCAGTCAAACGCCAGTTGGTATAGAGCAAATAGCCAAGCAAGGCGATGGTGATCATCCCTTGCTGTAAGATGGTTTTCAGTGATTCTGTCGACGCTGCTGTTAACTGCTCCACGTTGTACATGATTTTGGCAGTAATATGACCACTGGTATTGTCCAGATAATACTGTGCAGGCAGGCGCAATAATTTTGCAAACACTTCCTGACGAATATTAAAAATCAAATTCCGTGAAATGACCGCAGTATAATAGCCACCTATAAACAGACCAACTCCGCGGACAAACATTAACAAAACGACAAGTGCAGGAAATAAAGTGGTAAAGCTCGTATCCCGATGTTGAATGGCGTTAATAATTTTTTCCAGCAGTTTTGCCACAGACACTTCTGTTGCTGCATTGAGCGCAAAACCAAACACAACCAAAATCATTAAGCCCCAAAACGGCTTTAAATAACTTAATAGGCGCAGATAAACCCTAAAATCCTGCTTCACTGATCAATAACCTCGGGATGGAACTTTGGTGCTAATGTTAATATTGACAAACCCCAGCTGACCCGCCACATCCATCACCCGGATCACGTCCTGATGAGTCGCTTTGGCATCAGCTGCAATCACAAACATTAAATCACGTTTATCATGAGCTGCCTGTTTAATTGATGTACTCAAATCAGCAGCTTCCTTGGATGAAAGTGCTTGTCCATTCACTGCATAATGTCCAGAAGCATCCACCATCACTTCAATTTTATGCTCAAACTCTTTGGGTGGTACGCCCTGTGCATCTGGCAGTGACAAACTTAACCGGCTTTGCTGATTAAAAGTGGTGGTCAATAATAAAATGACAAGAATAAATAACAAACAATCAATCATGGGTGTCAGATTGATATGAATATCTTCAACACTGTTACGTTTAAATTTCATTGAAAACGCCCCATCCATCAACCTGCTTTTTGTTCAGTTTCAGCTTCAATCACAGGCTGCACGGGTTCAATTGCACGGTTCTTTTTCTGGAAAAACAGTGCTGCATGAAACAAGGTCGACTGTTGTTCCAATTCCGCCACATATTCCTGAACCAAACGCTGAAAATAGCGATAGGCAAACAACGCAGGGATCGCAATCACCATACCCGCAGCAGTGGTAATCAGGGCCTTGGAAATCCCAGGAATCATCATGGTCGGATTACTGTTGGAACCAAAATCCAAAGTCAGAAATGATTCAATAATCCCCAATACCGTTCCCAACAAACCCAATAAGGGTGCAACCGCACTGAGTGTACCCAGGAAATTGATATTTTTTTCCAGATAACCGATTTCACGTGAGGCAGTTGCTTCCATTTGCGCACGTGCATAAGCTTCGCCCTGCGCATAACCATCAACACCATCCCTGAAAATATAACCCAATGTAGAATTGGCTGATTTCGGTTGACCTTCAAGTTCATCCAATACGGTATCCAAGTCACGACCTTTCTTCATCATCAGTGCATCAGGGACAATTCCTGCTCGTCTGAGTCGAATAAAGCGCTCAATGCTGATCGCCAATGTACAAATTGAACATAAAACAAGTGGCACCATTAACCAACCACCGGCTTTTACAAGTTCCCACATATCTTTTCCCCCAATCTTAACCGTATTTAATCAATTCATTTTTGTGTCAATGCTCAGGCCTTGGCATTGCTTTTATTTTCAATGTTGTCACCACAATCCTGAGCATTGTCTATTATTCTGCAAGACAGATATTTAAAATACCGTCAAGCTCATCCAATGAGTTGTAGCTGATGACCAGCTTTCCTTTACCTTGCTTGTTATAGTCCAGTTTCACATTAGCACTGAAACGCTCAGACAGTTTTTGTGTCAGCTGTTCCACATCTGGTGCCTGAGGTGCCTGGACCTTTTCCTGTTTAGGTGTATTCCATTCACGGACCAATTGCTCGGTCTGACGCACAGACAAGGATTTATCAATCACAATCTGGGCAATCTGCAACTGATCTTTCGCTTTCAGGGTTAAAATCGCACGGGCATGGCCCATATCAATCAAACCCTGCTGCATAAAGTCTTTAATTTCATCTGCAAGGCTCAGCAAACGCAGCAAGTTACTGACTGTCGTCCGTGCCTTGCCCACTGTATCCGCAATTTCCTGATGACTGAGTCCAAATTCTTCATGAAACCGTTGCAAGGCCAAAGCCTGATCAATCGGGTTCAAATCCTGACGTTGAATATTTTCAATCAATGCCAATGCAATCGCGACCTGATCAGTCAAATCACGCACAATCGCAGGGACTTCTGTCAAACCAGCCAGTTGTGCTGCACGCCAGCGACGTTCGCCGGCAATAATTTCATAAGGCGTTTCTTCATGATCAACTGGACGAATCACAATCGGTTGCATCACACCATGCTTTTTAATGGATGCCGCCAACTCTTCCAAATCTGCTTCATCAATAAAGCGGCGGGGTTGATAAGTTCCCCGCTTTAACAGTTGTACATCTATTTGCTTCAACTGACCATGATCCAATGCCTGGACTTCCATTTGTAATTTTTCTTTCTGGATTGATCCCAGCAATGCATCCAAACCACGACCTTTAGCCAGTCCACGTTTTTTTACGGTCATGCTTTTTGTCCTTTCTTCACTTTACTTTTTTTCAACATTTCAGCAGCCAGATTTAAATAAGCCACTGCACCTTTAGAGCTTTTTTCAAAATAAATAATTGGCAATCCATGTGCAGGCGCTTCTGCCAGGCGTACATTACGCGGAATAACCGTATCATAGAGTTTTTTACCAAAATATTGCTCAAGCTCTTCTGATACATCACGTGTTAAGGCATTACGCGCATCATACATGGTGCGCAGCACCCCAATGATCTCAAGCCCTGGATTCAACGCCTGCTGAATTTTATCAATGGTTTGAGTCAAGTCAGCCAAACCTTCCAATGCATAATATTCACACTGCATCGGAATCATCACCCCATCCACCGCTGCCAAGGCATTGACTGTAATCAAACTCAGACTTGGTGCACAATCGACAATAATATAATCAAAATCTTTTTCAATCTGTTTCAACGCATCACGCAGGATAAATTCACGTCCTTCCTGCTCTGCAATCACCAGTTCCACACCTGCCAAATCACGATTGGAGCCCAAAACCTTATAGCCCACTTCTGCTTTGGAAATCGCAGTTTCAATTGGTACTTCGCCCAGCAACACATCTGTCACCGAATAGAGCAAATCATTTTTCTGGATGCCCGAACCCATCGTGGCATTGCCCTGCGAATCCATATCGACAAGCAGTACACGTTTTTTCAACACGGCCAATGATGCCGCAAGGTTCACTGCTGTTGTGGTTTTACCTACGCCACCTTTTTGGTTGGCGATCGCAATAATTTGAGCCATGGTAACCCCAGTCCTAAATCTGTTTTAAATTTGTTTTAATAAAAGTAAATGACGCTGTTCATCCAATCTCGGGACATGCAATTCAATAATTTTCGTACTGAATTGTTCATTCAGCTCTTCCACTTCTTCAGACGGAATCAGGCCTTTCATGGACGCAATAATACTGCTGTCGTGCATATAAGGTTTCGATGCAGCAACAAAATCTGTCAATGATGCAAATGCACGACTGGTGATTACATCAAACTGTCCCAGCTCATTGATACTGTCTTCATTTTCAACCCGTGTCTGGACTGCAATGACATTTTTTAGTTTTAAATCTGCAATAAATTGCTTTAAAAAACGGATTTTTTTCCCGTTTGAATCCAATAACACACATTGACGCTCAGGCTGACACAGCGCAATGATCATGCCTGGCATACCACCACCCGTTCCAATATCGAGCAAACGACCTTGTGGAAGGTCTTTTAAAATACTCAGACTATCGAGCAAATGCTTGATCAGCATTTCCTTGGGATCACGAATGGCTGTTAAATTATAGGCTTTGTTCCACAGTACCAGCGCATCCTGATACTTCAGCAACAAATTCAGGGCTTCATCGCTCAACTGTAGGCCAAGCTTTACACTGCCTTGCTTTAGTTCTTGAAAAAATGGATGCATAAGGGATCACATCGATAAAAAATTAACAGAAGTATACCGATTTCTGGCCCGTGGAACAGTAGTTAATGATGAGTTAATACGCACTTAAGCGTATTCTCCCCGATTAATTATAGTCACCCTGGCGAATCTGTAAGTCCAATGCCATCAAACGCTCAGGTGTTCCAACATCCACCCATGCTGTTGACATTTTTTCCGCAGAAACTTTTCCATCCAGCATGCCTTGTTTCAACAAGGGTGCCAATGGTCGCTTACCTGCTTCCAAGCCATCAAACATTTTAGGATCAATCACAGATACGCCACTAAAAGTCAGATTCTCACCTTGTACATTTTGATCAAAAGTATGAGCACGACCTTTCGCCAAAGTAAAATCACCATTTGGATGCTGTTCAGGATTTTGTACAAAAACCAGATGCGCCAAATCTTCACCAAGTTTCACATCGAGTAATGATGCGAAATCAAAAGTGGTCCACACATCACCATTGATTAGAATAAATGGTTCAGTACCAAGCAAAGGCAAGGCATTGATAATACCGCCTGCAGTTTCCAGGCCCTCGTCTTCACGTGTCCAACGAATCGTCACACCAAACTGTGAACCATCACCAAGCGTACCAATCAGCACATCTGCCAACCATGCAGAGTTGATTACAACTTCAGTCACACCAATATTTTTTAATTTTTCGATGTGCCAGACGATCAAGGCTTTACCACCCACTTCAAGCAAAGGCTTAGGCTTGTATAACGTCAAAGGACGCATGCGATTACCCAGGCCTGCGGCTAAAATCATGGCTTTCATTTATGCAACAACCTCATATTTGCCATATTTCTCTTCAAAAGCGGGCAAAACTTTAGCATGAATCAAACTCATAAAGGGTTGTAATTCTGCATATGGTTTAGATTCTTCCAGTAAATACCACATCACACGTGGTAAATCTTTTAAGTAACCTGATTTTCCATCACGCTCAAAGAGACGTACGAAAATACCCAAAATTTTAATATGACGTTGAATCGCCATCAAATCCGCATCTTGTTTAAATTGTTCAAAATCACGATCCTGTTTTTGCGCCGCAGGCAACAAGTCATAAAACACTTTAAACCACGTATAGACACGTTCAGGATTCCACTGCACATAAGCATCACGAGTGATCGAGATCAGGTCATAGGTATCCGCACCAATCACTGCATCCTGAAAATCAATCACACCTTGCTCAACTTCACCCTCAAGTATCATCAGATTTCGACTATGAAAATCACGATGTACAATGACTTGTGGTTGCGCCAAGGCAGCATTGGCTAAAATTGCAAATGTACGTTTAATCAGTGCCTGTTCATCCTCTGTCAATTGAACCTTTAACGCAGGCAACAGCCAATCGGTCAACAATTCCATTTCAGAAATCAGTTTTGTATATGCATATTCAGGCAGATGTTCAACAGCATCAATGGATTGTAACTGCACCAGCTGTTTAAAACTTTGTGCATAGTGTGCATCCACAGTCTGATCATTGAGCTGAGCTGACAGCAACACGTCACCAAAATCTTCCAGCAATAAAAAGCCTTGCTTAAGATCTTTGGCAACAATATGCGGCACACGCACGCCATGATGGTCAAAGAATTCATCAATCGTCACAAAAGGACCACAATCTTCCTTCTCTGGAGGTGCATCCATCAGCATAAATGTTTTATTATTCAAGATAATTCGTGCATAACGACGGAAACTCGCATCGCCAGCTAAAAAATTGATTTGAAATTGATCTGAATCGAGTACAGATGTAACCCATGTTTGTATCAATTGTTCACGTTGTGTATTCATTTGCAATTTAATCTAATTGAGGCTGCATTTTTGAAGTGCTAAGTGTAGCCACTTATCAACTTTTTCTCTATGATGCGACAATAATTAATTGCGATTAGCATATTTGGTTAATGAGACACATGAAGCATCAGTTTAAATTTAATCCATTAGCAACTGCGATGTTGACACTCCTTTGCGGCAGTCCTGTGTCCAGCTATGCCAACTCAACCGAATCTGCATCGCCATTGGATAATGCACAGCTCAAAGCCACGATCAAGGAAGCCTATCCAGGTCAAACCTTCTTCAGCCAATATTATGTTGACAAAAATGCCCCTGAAGCGCAGATGCGTGATCTCGAATCTGCGAGCAACCGTTTTTGTGATGGCGTTTGGGTCACACCATTTGAACAAAGCAGTAAAAGTACTGCACCCGATGATGGTTCTTCAGTCATTACTGCGGACCGTGGTTATTACAACCCACATGGCGATTCAATCCTGTCAGGCAATGTGGTCATTGACCAACAAGGTCGAATGATTCGTGCCGATGAAGTAACTTTGGATCAAACCCAGACCTATGCCAATGCCAAAGGAAATGTACAGTTGGCCCAGGGCGGACTGATTTCGCAAAGTGATCAAGTTAATTATAATTTAAAAACAGAAACAGGTGACTTAAGCAACAGTTACTATGTCGCAGAAGTGACCCACGCACATGGTCATGCAGGAAAAATCTCCCGTACATCACCAACTCAAGTCGTACTCGAAGATGCCAGCTATTCCACTTGTCCACCTGATCAGACACCTACCTGGAAAATTCAGGCTGATAAAATTGAACTGAATCAAGATACTGGTCGTGGTGTGACACATGGCACCAAACTTTATGTTAAAGATGTACCTGTATTGGCTGTGCCCTATTTCAATTTCCCGATTGATGACCGTCGTACCACCGGGATTTTAAATCCAAACTTTGGTTTTTCCAACGATGGTGGTTTTGAACTTGCTGTTCCCGTCTATCTCAACCTGGCACCCAATTACGATGCAACAGTGACCCCACGAATTATCAGTGAACGTGGGGTGATGGCCCAGGCTGAGTTTCGCTATCTAACTGAACATTTTGGCGGTGGTTCGATTTTTGGTAGTTATTTACCTTCAGATCGAAAGTACAAGGATGAAGATTATCCTAAGCGTTATAATTTGGGTTCTGACCGTGCTGATTTCCATTTTCTACATAATTGGAAAATCAATCATCAGTGGTCAACCAATATGGAATACAACTATGTATCCGATAAGGACTTTTTCTCCGACCTCGACAGCAATCCCAACGCACGCACTGAACTGAATCAACGCCGTGCATGGGAATTAAATTATGGTCATGGCATACCTGGTTTAACAGCACAGTTACGGGTTGAAGATTTCCAAACACTGAATAAAGATACCAAAGATATTGATAAACCGTATGCACGCCTGCCACAGTTGCTTGTCAACTATGTCGGTGGTGACCCAATGGGACTGGAATACGAGTTTAATAACGATACTGCCTATTTTAAAAAGAATATCTCCGACTTTACAGATATGGCACAGCCGAATGGTACCCGCCTGTATAATCAGTTTGCAACACGTTACAACTTCCGCAATCCATGGTCTTTTGTTATTCCTGAAGTATCCGTCCGCAGCCTGAATACTTTTTATGATCAGGACACTAAAGACAGTACAACCTACAGTTCCGATTCAAAAAATAAATCCGTGGTTGTTCCTCAGTTTACTTTGAATACAGGTTTGACCTTTGAAAAAGAAGGTACATACTTGCAAACGCTGTCTCCGCGGGCATTCTATGCGTATTCGCCTTACGAAAATCAAAATAATTATCCAAACTTTGACTCAACCACAGCATCAATCAGTTACGACCAACTGTTCAGCCCCTACCGTTTTTATGGTCATGACCGCCTGGAAGACAACAACTTTTTATCATTGGGTCTAAGCTACAGCCTGTTCAATCCTGAAGGTTTGGAACGACTGCGTGCGAGTGTGGGACAAAGTTATTATTTTGAAGACCGTAGAGTAAATTTGGTCAATAACTCAGATAATTTTGACACAGATAAGAAAACAGGTCCTGTCCTGAGCATGTCCAGCCAACTGTCTCAAAATTTCTCAGTCAGTGCCAACAGTGCATGGATGTCCAATGGTGATACTGCTCAACGTGATCTTCAAGTGTATTTCACCGGTGACCAAGGTAATTTATACAACTTAGGCTATTTCTATCGTAATTATTTACCAGATCGCCAGGATGCGTATGATCAAATCGTTGCATCATTCATACAACCTGTGAAAGACAACTGGCGTATTATGGGTCATATCCAATATGACACTGACAACAATGTTGCCCGTGAATACTTACTCGGAATCAATTATGAATCCTGTTGTTGGGGCGTTTCTGTTTATGGTCGTGAGTATTTCAATGATATTGATGATATCAATGCACCTGATACCAAGCCAAAACGGGCAATTATGGCTGAATTTACACTCAAGGGACTTGGTGGCTTAAACAATAAATTAAGCTCTTTACTGGAAAACCGGGTTTTAGGTTTTGATAAAGTTAATCAATCGTGGACACATTAATGAAGACACAACATTTAAAAAATATTTTTAACGCGACAGTACTCAGCTTTCTGATTTCTTCATCAATGCATGTCCATGCTGCACCTGTGGATCAAGTGATCGCAGTTGTTGGCAACACAGCGATTCTTAAAAGCGACTTAGATCAAAGTGTTGCGGAAGCTGCACACCAGTTGGAAGCACAAAAAAAGGAAGTCCCTCCTGCCGATTATCTGCGCCGTCAGGTGTTGACACAATTGATTACGCAAAGCGCACAACTTGAGCAAGTCAAACGCTACAATCTGAAAGTAGATGAAAAAAGCCTCAATGAAGCTGTACTGAAAGTCGCAGCACAGTCAGGCGTTACCAGCTTGGAAGCTTTCCAGCAAAAATTGGATGCAATCGCCCCTGGTACTTATGAAGTATTGCGTAACCGAATTTCAGATGATTTATTAATTCAACGTCTACGCCAACAACAAGTCATGTCACGGATTAAAATCAGTGACCAGGATGTAGAAAACTTCCTTAAATCACCTGAAGGCCAAGCTGCAGTGGGCAGTCAGGCGCATGTCATTCATATGCGTATTTCAGGTGCAACAGATCAGGCAGCTTTAACGAAAGTTGCCCAACAAGTCAAAGCTGACCTGACCACCAATAATGATTTTAAAGCACTGGAAAGCAAATATGCTTCTGCCGACATTAAAGTTGATGGTGCAGATATGGGCTTCCGTCCATTGTCAGAAATTCCTGCTGAACTTGCAGCACGTGTCAGTGTCTTGTCTCCAGGTCAAACCACTGAACTGATTCCAGTCAAAGATGGTATTCATGTTTTAAAATTGATTGAGCTAAAAACAGACAATCAAAAAGCACTGATTCCCCAATATGAAACTCGCCACATCCTGGTCAAAACCTCAGAAGGAGTCAGCCCTGAAAACGCCAAACAAATGATTGACAGCATTTATAATCGTATTAATGCTGGTGAAGACTTTGCAACATTGGCAGCCACCTACTCCAATGATCCTGGTTCAGCCCGTGATGGCGGTAGCTTAGGTTGGGTAAGTCCAGGCATGATGGTACCTGAATTTGATGCAACCATGCAGGCAAGTAAAATCAATGAGCTGAGCAAACCATTCCAAACCCAATTTGGTTGGCATATTCTGCAAGTCACTGGCACACGCCAACAAGACATGAGTAAAGAATATCAACAACGTATGGCACGCCAGATCTTAGGTGAACGTCAGTTCGATGCCGAATTGGACAGTTGGTTACGTGAATTACGTGCCAACACCTATATTGAGTATAAAGATCCATCTTTGGATCCGAAGCCCCAAAAACAGTAAATCATACGCCTCCAGGCCTGCAACATTTCAGCCTGTCTGATCTCCAAATCGGATGGGCTTTTTTAATGCCTTCAACCAATGAATAAAGGTGACATACTTTTTAGACAATGCTTAATTTTGCTTAAAAATTAAACCAATTCAAACAACACAGAAAACACAATTCGTAAGCTTAGAAATATCACAACAATAAAAAAACCCAATGTCGAAACATTGGGTTTTTATTTGAAATATAGAATTAACCTATATCACACTCAACCAAGATTAACGGTTGTTCTCATCTTCTTGAGAGTCTTCAAATTTGCTTTCGCCACCGAAGTCATTTGATTGACCACCGAAGCCGCCTTGTTGACCACCAAAGCCACCTTGCTGACCACCGAAGCCACCTTGACCACCG
>RRZU012823026.1_pt1 | contig 11525 bp, 12 predicted proteins | sample 2165561 | NCBI WGS metagenome assembly RRZU01 (sample SAMN10456909, study PRJNA506462) | wastewater metagenome | isolation source: wastewater sludge | place: USA: Moscow, Idaho | reverse complement strand
GAGTAGAGCGGCTGACGAGGTCATGGTTGAGATACGCTTAAATATTGATGAAGGCATTGATCGTAAAGATCTAAAAGCCTTACGCGAGCGTTTTTTAAGCGTCAACCATGATCGCTTACAGCGTGCCAATTTGGTTTTATCATCACGCCAACAAACAGTCTCACGTTTGCTGCCGTTATTATTGCATGTTAATCATCCTTTATTGCCGGGCTATGTTTCCAATAGCACACCTGCCGGTATCAGTGGCTATAAGCCCAGCACCTAATTTTTCTGAGCAGGGTAGCAATCTTATCTTGAGCATTTTTGCTGGCGCGTTGATCAGTATGTTTTACCAGGTCAGGCGCTCAATCAAGCATTACAGAACCTGCGTAACAGTTCGCTTACACCTGTATAAGGCTCTGTAATAGATTGCCGCAGAGGCTGCTTAGAGTGTAAATTCACCCTGAGCTTCAGGTTGGTAGACAACTTGATTGAGCGTGAGTTTGAGCGCCTTACCTTTGGGTGTAATCCAATCGATACTTTGCCCAACACTGAGTCCCAGTAGTGCCATGCCTATGGGTGCTAATACTGAGACATTGCCGTCGATACCGCCTTGGGCTGGATAAGCTAAAGTCAGTTGATAATCGGCAGCACTGGATTCTTCACGAAAGTGAGCTTTAGAGTTCATGGTGACGACATCGCTGGGGATGTCCGTATGACCAACAAAATTCGCGCGGGCAAGTTCTGCTTCTAAGGCTTCGGCTGCGGCGTCATAGTCGTCAAGGTTGTTGAGCATCTGCTCAAGGCGTTGCATATCTAGACGGGTGACAGTGATCGCGGGCTTGTTGCTCATGGTTTTTTTGGTGCTCCTAAGTGGTAATTAAACAGTAAAAAAGACAAAACCCCGCCAGATGACGAGGTTTTGAGGTGCTGTTATTCTCTACAGCAGATGCCGCTCAAACTATCACAGCTATTTAAATAAGCAAGGGATGCCGAGAAAGAATCAGTGCGCTATGGCTGAGTATTACAGACTGCTTAAATCAAAATCCAGTGCAGTATGCGCTTGTAAAATCTCGCCTAACATATCGGTTAAGGTGCGCTGATTGGCATCACAACGCCATTGACTCACGCTGCTGTCATAATCAAAATGAAAACCACCGCTGCGGTCTGCAAGCCAGAGCTGTTTAAGTGGCTCTTGGCGGGTCAGAATCACTTGATGTCGGTTCTCAAAAGTGAGGGTTAAAATCCCAGCGCTGTTTTCAATATCAATGTCGGCATCGCTGTCATCTAAGATATCTTCAAGGTTTCTTTGTGTGGCATCGACAAGGTCATGGAACTGGCTATTACTCAGGCTCATTGAGAGCTCCTCTATGATTTTTAAGGGCTAAACACGGCATATCAACAAAAGTCACTGCTTTGCTCAACAATAACACGTCTTTTTCAGAACTATCCTAGTGTGGCGACTGTACTGCGCATAGGCAAGATTATGAGGGGTCGGTATACTCAACGCATATTATAGTTTTGATGAAGGGTTTGTTATGAAGCGTATTGTGCTTCCATTTGTTGCGTTATCTATCTTGCTGCTGGGTTTAACAGGTTGTGGTCAAAAGGGTCCGCTTTATCATCCTGATGATGAAAAAGCTGCTCACGAACACCGCAAAGACCGTTATGAACTCTAAAGGAGAGCAGCATGCAAGCGTTTACATATCAACAAGGTGAGTTGCACGCTGAAGGTGTGGCTCTGAGTGCCATTGCCCAGCAGTTTGGTACGCCAACTTACGTCTATTCTCGTGCGCATATTGAAGCGCAATACCGCAGTTATACCGATGGCTTGCAAGGCGTTGAGCATTTAGTGTGCTTCGCGGTGAAAGCCAACTCCAATATTGCCGTGTTAAATATTTTGGCGCGTCTGGGTGCTGGTTTTGACATCGTTTCAGTGGGCGAACTAGAGCGTGTGTTAGCGGCTGGTGGTTTACCGGAGCGCATGGTGTTTTCTGGTGTGGGTAAAACCCGTGAGGAAATGCAGCGCGCGCTGGAAGTGGGTGTGCATTGCTTTAACGTGGAATCGGTCGATGAGTTGGATCGTCTGCAAGAGGTTGCCGCGCAGATGGGCGTTATTGCTCCAGTGTCTTTACGGGTTAATCCCGATGTGGATGCAGGGACTCACCCCTATATTTCTACCGGTTTGAAAGACAATAAGTTTGGTATTGATATCAATATTGCTGAGTCGGTGTATCAGCATGCCGCAACCTTAAGTCATATCGCCATTAAGGGTGTGGATTGTCATATCGGCTCGCAACTGACGACGCTGGCGCCATTCTTGGATGCGCTGGATCGTGTATTGGCTTTAGTCGATCGCTTAGCTGAGCATGGTATTAGCATTCGTCACTTGGATTTAGGTGGCGGTTTAGGTGTGCGTTATCAAGATGAGCAACCGCCGTGTGCGGGTGAGTATATGGCGGCTGTGCGTGAGCGAGTGGCGGGACGTGACTTGGCTTTAGTCTTTGAGCCAGGCCGTTATATCGTCGCTAATGCGGGCGTGTTGCTGACCAAGGTTGAGTACCTCAAGCACACTGAGCATAAAGACTTTGCCATAGTGGATGCCGCGATGAACGATATGCTGCGTCCAGCGCTCTATCAGGCGTGGATGGATGTGCAAGCGGTACAGCCACGTGTTGGTGCTACCCGTTGTTATGACGTGGTGGGCCCTGTGTGTGAGACCGGTGACTTTTTAGCTAAAGAGCGCGATCTGCATTTGGCTGAAGGTGATTTGCTGGCGCTGTGTTCATCAGGAGCTTATGGCTTTGTGATGAGTTCTAATTACAACAGTCGCGGCCGTGCTGCGGAAGTCGTGGTGGATGGCGAACAAGCGCATCTAGTGCGCCGTCGTGAAACTATTGCCGAGTTGTTTGCCCACGAAAGCTTATTGCCGGAGGCATAATATGCTTCTGCGTTTTACGAAAATGCATGGCTTTAGCAATGACTTAATGGTGATCGACTTAATCAGTCAGTATGCCTATCTGCAACCACATCATATGCGCGCTTGGAGTGACAGGCGCACCGGTGTGGGTTTCCAGCGTTTGGCGTTAATTGAAGTGCCACAGCATCCGGATGTGGACTTCAGTTGCCGGATGTTTGACAGCGATGGCGCTGAGGTGGATTGGCAAGCCAGTGATGTATGTTGTGTCGCCCGCTTAGTGGCAGACAAACGCTTGATCTCTAAAGCACAGATGCGCATTGAGTTGCGCCATACAGTGCTGGATGTTGAAGTGCACGCTGATGGCTCGGTGTCGGTGCCTTTAGCGCAGCCGAGCGTTTTAGCTGACAGCATTGAATTACCGAAGCATCTGCTCGCACCATCGCCTTGGTTGCGTGCTACAGGATTTAGCATGATGGCGCTGCAGGGTGTGCATGCAGTGTTGCCGGTGCTGGATGTAAAGCAGGTGCCTTTAGTGGAGTTGGCGCGATACTTAGAGCAGCACACCAGTGTGGCGCGCGATACCTTAATCACTGCGCTGCAACTGCAAGACCGTAACCATCTCAAAGTTGCCACCTGGCAACTGGGTAGCGGTATGGTGGATAACTTTCATCAAGGGCTATGTGCTGCAGCTGTGTATGCCATTGAACGCGGCTGGGTCAATCAACGAGTGCATATTGAATCTTTTTGCGGTACCACGCGCGGCTGGATGCATATGCCTGAGCGCGAGCAGCGTATGTATTTTACTGGGTTGGCAACTCGTGTTTATGAAGGGCAAATCCGTTTATGACTACTGCTAAAAAAGCTAAGCGCGCCTTAACTGCGCAACAGGTGGCGGCTTATTTAGGTGAGCATCCTGACTTCTTTCAGGATAAAGACCAGTTACTGACGCAGATGCGTATTCAGCATGAGCGTGGCAGTGCCATTTCTTTAGTTGAGCGGCAAATGGCGGTATTGCGTGAGCGTAATACGGAGATGCATCAGCGTTTAACTGAGTTGATGGATATCGCTCGCGATAATGACCGCTTGTTTGATAAGGTGCGCCGCCTGATTTTAGAAATGCTTGAAGCGCAAACCGTGGATGATTTGGTCGGTGTGGTGGATGACAGCTTGCGTCATTCCTTTCAGGTGCCTTTTGCCAGTTTAACTTTGTTTAGCGATAACCCGATTAGCATTGGCCGTAGCACCAGCTTGCAATTGGCTCAGCAGCACATCGGTGGTTTATTGCTGGGTGGTAAAGCATTCTGTGGGGTACTGCGGGCTAAAGAACTCAACTTTTTGTTTGGTGCTGAGCAAGCAGAACATATCCAGTCGGTTGCGGTGGTGACCTTAGAGCACAATGGTATTCAAGGTGTGTTGGCGATTGGCAGTGAAGACCAGCAGCATTACAGCAGTTCGATGGATACGTTTTTCTTAAGCTATCTGGCTGATGTGCTGGCGCGTTTGTTGCCAAGTATGTTGGCGTCATTGCGCGCGGTTAAATAAACAAAGTGACTCTGAGGTGTGCATGCAAACCCAGTTAGCTGCTTTTTTTGAGTATTTGCAGGTGGAGCGCCAAGTGTCGGTGCATACCTTAACGGCGTATCGCACTGATTTAGCTAAAGTTGTCGATTTTACCTCTGCGCAGCAGTTAGCCAGTTGGCAAGAGTTGCGCGTGGCGCACTTGCGTGAGTTGGTTGCGCAACTCTATAAAGGTGGTTTGTCGGGGCGCAGTATTGCGCGTTTATTGTCGGCAGTGCGTGGCTTGTATGCTTACTTGATGCGTGAAGGTATTTGCCAGCATGATCCCGCTGCGGGCATTCGCCCACCCAAAGGGCCGCGTAAATTACCTAAAGTCTTGGATGTGGACCGCGCCCAGCAGTTGCTTGATAGTCCGGTGGCGGATGATTTTGCCAGTTGCCGTGACCATGCGATTTTAGAGTTGCTGTATTCTTCGGGTTTACGTTTATCTGAATTAGTGGGTTTAAATATTGCTGATATCGATCTGGCGCAAGGCTTGGTGTTGGTGCTGGGTAAGGGTAATAAGCAACGGCTGTTGCCGGTGGGTAGTAAGGCGGTGGCTGCGGTTGAGCATTGGTTGACGATCCGTGGCCAGGTGAAGTCTGTAGACCAAGCGCTGTTTATTGGCGTGCGCGGTCGGCGCATGAGTCCGCAATTGGTGCGTGAACGTGTGCGCCAGGCTGGTGTGCGTGATTTGGGCCAGCATTTGCACCCGCATATGTTACGTCACTCATTTGCCAGTCATATTCTTGAGTCATCCCACGATTTGCGAGCGGTGCAAGAATTGCTCGGGCATGCGGATATCAGTACGACGCAGATTTATACCCATTTGGATTTTCAACATTTAGCGCAGGTGTATGACCAAGCTCATCCACGGGCAAAGCGGAAGCCAAGTAGATGACGATTGAATTAATTACTTTTGATTTAGATGATACCTTGTGGTCGGTGCAGCCGGTGATTGTGGCGGCAGATCATAAGCTGCGGGCTTGGTTAGCTGAGCATGCGGCGCGTGTCGAGGTGTTAACACCTGAGCGTTTGCAGCAGTTGCGGGCTGAGGTGGTGCAGTTGCAGCCGGAGTTGGATCGTCGCGTCAGCGAAGTGCGTTATCAGATGCTGTTGCGGGCTTTTTTACAGTCAGGCTATGGCGAAGTTGAAGCGCGTGAAACGGCGGAGCAGGCGTTTCAGGTGTTCTTAGCCGCGCGGCAGAATGTTGAGTTGTTTGCCGATGTGCGTCCGACCTTAGCGCAGTTGTGCAATGCCTATATGTTGGGTGCGCTTAGCAATGGTAATGCGGATGTGCGTCGTGTGGGTTTGGGGGAGTATTTTTCTTTTGCTTTAAATGCGGATGCTTTGGGTGTGGCTAAACCTGAGCCGGCCGTGTTTTTAGCCGCGCTGGCGCGTGCGCAAGTTGAGCCCAGTCATAGTATTCATATTGGTGATCATGCGCATGATGATGTGTTTGGTGCGCAGCAAGTGGGGATGCGTACGATTTGGTTTAATCCTGAGGGTAAGCCTTGGACGGGCGAGACTGAGCCGGATGCGCAGGTGAGTCAGATTGCGCAGTTGCCTGAGGTGATTCGTTCGTTGTCTGAGTAAGCTTCTTTGCACGGGGACTGCTGGCTTGATGTTGCGTGCTGTTGGTGCAGTCTAGATGTGGTGCATGGCGTGTCTCGTGGGTGGCGCTTTTCCCTCAATGAGGCTTCCTGCCTCAATTCGGGCGTTACGCCATCCATGGCTTCACTTGCCGCGTCACCCACGAGACACTTCTTGACCATTGATGTGGCTGGCACTCGAGTAGCATGCTTCTTAAGAGTTTAGAGTATGCTCTACCAGTCCATACGATAAATTTCAGCACCATAAAAAACGCCCAAATGAATGGGCGTTTTTGTAGCTCAGTACAATATTAGCTTTTCATTTTCGCAAAGGCTGCTTCGGCTGCATCGAGAGTGATTTTGAGTTCTGTATCACCCAGAGCAATCGAGCTGAAGCCTGCTTCAAAAGCACTTGGCGCTAAATACACGCCGCCTTCGAGCATCAAGTGGAAGAACTGTTTGAAGTGCGCAATGTTGCTACTGGTCGCATCTTCAAAGCTTTTGATGTTTTTACGTTCGGTAAAGTACAGGCCAAACATACCGCCGGCTTGCGTGGTGGTGAATGGAATACCTGCGGCATCCGCGCGCTCTTGTAGACCTTGCAGCATACGCGAGGTGTAGTCGGTCAGTTCGTCATGGAAACCAGGACGGCTAATCAGCTTCAGCGTAGTTAAGCCGGCAGCCATCGCTAATGGGTTACCTGATAAAGTACCGGCTTGGTACACAGGGCCGAGTGGGGCGATGTGTGACATGATTTTCTTGCTGCCACCAAAGCAACCCACTGGCATACCACCGCCGATGATTTTGCCGAAGGTTGATAGGTCAGGCTTCACATTGTACAGCGCTTGCGCACCGCCTAAAGCGACACGAAAACCGGTCATCACTTCGTCAAAAATCAACACTACACCGTGCTTATCACACTGCTCACGCAATCCTTCTAAAAAGCCTGGCGCAGGTGGCACGCAGTTCATGTTACCGGCAACCGGTTCCACGATAATGCAGGCAATCTCTTCGCCGTGTTCAGCTAGGTAAGCAGCCACTGCTTCAGTGTCGTTAAAGGGCAGAGTAATAGTGTGCTTGGCAAAAGCTGCCGGTACGCCTGGTGAGCTGGGTACGCCCAAGGTCAGTGCGCCAGAACCTGCTTTAACCAGCAAGCTGTCGGAGTGACCGTGGTAGCAGCCTTCAAACTTAATAATGCTATCGCGACCTGTGTAACCACGCGCTAAACGAATCGCACTCATGGTCGCTTCAGTACCGGAGCTGGTCATACGCACCATATCCATAGAAGGTACTAAACTGCAGACTAAGTCGGCCATTTCAACTTCTAAAGCAGTCGGAGCGCCGTAAGATAGGCCGTGCTCGAGCTGATTGCGTACGGCATCGAGTACATCAGGGTGGCTGTGACCCAAAATCATCGGGCCCCACGAGCCGACGTAGTCGACATACTGCTTGTCGTCTTCGTCCGTGACATAAGCACCTTTAGCGTGCTTAAAAAACAGTGGCGTGCCGCCCACGCCAGCGAAGGCGCGTACGGGCGAGTTAACACCGCCGGGGATATGTTTCTGAGCTTGTTCAAACAGAGATGCTGAGCGTGACATGAAATAACCTCATTCAAAAAAGCAGTGAGCCTGTCGCTGCAAAAATTAATCGGTAAATAACGCGTTAAATGCACGCGCACGTTGTTCCACTGTCGCCGCTGAATCGGCGGCAAATAAAGCATGAATCACCGCAAGCATATCTGCGCCGTGTTCAATTAAAGTCCGTCCGTTTTCCAGAGTAATGCCGCCAATCGCAACAATAGGGCGCTTAAACTGTTGCGCTTGCGCCAGTAGTGCGGTGGTGGCTAAGACGCTGCCGGGTTTAGTCTGTGACTCATAAAAACGACCAAAAGCAATGTAATCAGCGCCTTGTGTCACGGCTTGTTCAGCTAGTTCGAGCTGCGCATGGCAGGTTGAGCCAATAATGGCCTCAGGGCCTAGTAGTTCGCGCGCTTGCAATAAATTACCGTCACTTTGACCTAGATGCACATCGACCTGTAACTGTGCAGCTAACGCAGCATCATCGTTAATCAGCAAGCGTGCGCCGTAGCTTTGGCAGAGCGCTTTTAGAGCTTGTGCTTCATCAAAACGCTTGCTGCTGTCGGTGGATTTATCACGGTACTGCAAAATTTTAACGCCACCACGCAATGCCGCTTCGCAATAGGGCAATAAGCGTCCATCGGCTAATAAGGCAGAATCTGTGATGGCGTATAAGCCGCGTAATAACTGAGCTTTGTCACTCATGAGCGGCAAAAGTCCAGTGGTAAACGGCGGGGAATATATTGACCGCGACCCGGTGCTTCAGCATCACGCAAGGTGCGCCAAGTGTAGTTCAAGGCAAATTCAACCGCGCTAACCAGCTCTTGGCCGATGGCTAAACGGCCCGCCAAGGTGCTAGCTAAGGTGCAGCCTGAACCGTGGTATTCACCGGGTAAGCGTGCGCATTTAAAGGTATGGGTGCTGCCGTCGGCGCAATACAGGCGGTTATGCACTTCTTGTTCATCGCCATGACCGCCGGTAATCAGCAAGTGTTCGCAATGTTTAAGCAATACTGCAGCACATTCATCCGCGGTGCCGTTGGGCAGTTCAGCAAGAATACGTGCTTCAGGTAAGTTGGGCGTGACTATGGTGGCCAGTGGCATTAACTTTGCGCGTAGGGCATAGCCGACTTCGTCTTTGCCTAAAGCTCCGCCGCCGCCAGCGCGCAGCACAGGGTCGCAGACAAAAGGGATGTTAGGCAGTTTTTGGATAATTTCAACGACAGTATCCACCATCTCCAGCGAACCGAGCATCCCCAGCTTTATCGCCGACACGGGTATATCGTCTAAAATTGCCTGCGCTTGCGCCATGACCCAAGCGTGGTCAAGGATTTTAAAATCACGCACATCAACCGTATCTTGAATGGTCAGCGCGGTAATCACCGGCGTGGCATGACAGTTTTGTGCAATCAGCGCTTCAATATCAGCTTGGATACCCGCGCCACCTACAGGATCGTGACCGGATAAACACAGTACAGCAGGACGAGATGTATAAATATTCATAAAATCAAGTTTACCATGAATGTAAAGGGTGCTGCAGGCACCCGATCTGTGAGTTAAGGCTGTGCGTTGGGTGCATCTTTTTACGAGTCGTTACTGTTTTTTTGCTCTACAGCGTCAGGATCCAGCCAGCGCAGTGCACGTGATTGTGCTTGTTCTGGGCTGTTGACGTAAGAGAGTTTGTTGTTGGCTAAGCTGATACCTGCTCGGCGCATTTCATTGCGCACTTGAGCTGTAGCGCCCAAAAATATAATACCAATATCGTTCTTTTGATAATCATTGAGCACGTTACTCAGCGCTGCCAGTGCTGTCATATCTAGCATTGGTACGGCGCGCATATCAATAATGGCCACGCGGATTTCTGGGTTAAATTTGCGCAGTACACTCAGTGCTTTTTCTGCAGCACCAAAGAACAGCGGGCCACGAATCGCATACACAGTCACCGAATCAGGTAAATCTGGAATGTCGTGTTTGTTGCTGTCTACGGTCGCAGTATCAGTGAGTTCGCTCATACTTTTAATAAATAAGCCTGCCGCTAGAATTAAGCCCACGCCAACGGCCAGTACCATGTCAAAGAGTACTGTCAGCGAGAGACAGGTCAGCAGGATTAGAACATCGTTACGCGGTGCGATGCGTAGGGTGTGTACAACGTGCTTGGGCTCGCTCATATTCCAAGCCACCATCAGCAACAGCGCTGCCAGAGCAGCCATAGGTAAGTGGCTGAATAAGGGGGCGAGGAACAGCATCGCCAGCAGCACTACACCCGCATGGGTGATGGCGGCAATAGGGGAGAATGCACCAGCACGCACGTTGGCTGCGCTGCGGGCAATCGCCGCTGTGGCGGTAATACCACCAAACATCGGCGCTAAAATATTACCGATACCTTGACCAAGTAATTCGCCGTTAGGGTCGTGTTTAGTACCAGCCATACCGTCAGCCACTACTGCGCAGAGTAAGGACTCAATAGCACCGAGCATGGCAATAGCGAATGCAGGAGCAAGCAGTTGCCGAAAGAGCTCAAATGACAACACCAGGGGTTGACCATCAGGGCCAGGCAGCTCCCATGGCCAGAGAAACGAAGGTAAAAAGGGCGGAATACCTGGATGCTCTACGCCGTCTACTAAATAGCTAAAACGGTCACCCAAGGTGGCTACCGTGATATCGGCATTGTTGAGTGCCAAACCGATAAAGCTACCAACGGTTAAGGCAACTAAGTGGCCAGGGATTTTGGGTACAAAGCGCGGCCAAATAATCAGTACGGCTAAGGTGGCTGCAGCCACTAGCGTGTCGCCCAAATGAATAGTGGGTAGGGCAGTAATCAGGGCACCAAATTGTTCAATATAGTTGGCTGCTGGTTGAATATTTTCTAAGCCAAAAGCGTCTTTGATTTGCAGTGTGGCAATCACAATACCGATACCGGCAGTAAAACCTAAGGTCACTGGGTAGGGAATAAATTGTAATAAAGCACCTGCGCGTAAAAACGCCATGCTGATTAAAATAGCGCCGGCCATGGCTGTGCATAACAGTAAACCACCCACGCCAAACTGCTGAGTGATGGGTAAGAGAATCACCACGAAGGCTGCGGTTGGCCCTGATACGTTAAAACGAGAGCCGCCCGTGAGAGCGATGATCGAGCCACCTATAAGTACGGTATATAATCCGTGTTGCGGTGGCACTCCAACAGCAATAGCCAAGGCCATGGCTAATGGAATAGCAATAATACCAATCGTTAAGCCAGCGCTGAGATCGCTGCGTAAAGTTTTGATGGTATAACCCGAAGCAAAAGCTTCGCGTAAAGCAGAAAATAACGGCGGAATATACATAACGGCTCCACAAGTGCGTGCCACCTTATTATAGACCCATGCGAGGCAACGAAAGCCAGTGAGTTAGATAATAGTATCTTTGTGCTGAATATGTTTTCTTATTTGCTGCCTGTGCCGCCTCTAGAAAAGCCCTTGTGGCAGCTATAGCACACTTGTGTAGCATCTTATAAATGACTATCGATGCCCAGAGTTTGCTTAATGCTGCAGAACAAGTGATTAAGCGGTTGCAATTTTTCTGCTAACAGTCATAATTACGCGGCTGTTTTGTTGGCAATGCCTAGCCTATATACAGAACAGAAGGCGAAAGATGCAAATTTGCCGAATTTAGAGCCATAGCAGACGTGATAGACCCGAGCCCCCGAAGTAGCGTCTGTCATATGAGCTTACTTTGACTTGTCAAAGACAATACTATTCATTAGGATTTGCCGTCTACTTTAAAGACGGCCCTGAGGCCATAGCGAATGAAAACTTTTACAGCAAAAAATGAAACAGTACAGCGCGACTGGTATGTCGTCGACGCTGCAGGCCAGACTCTGGGTCGTTTGGCCACTGAGATTGCTAGCCGTTTACGCGGTAAG
>RRZU010213555.1_pt1 | contig 11525 bp, 10 predicted proteins | sample 2165561 | NCBI WGS metagenome assembly RRZU01 (sample SAMN10456909, study PRJNA506462) | wastewater metagenome | isolation source: wastewater sludge | place: USA: Moscow, Idaho | reverse complement strand
GATGGAGAATATTATTTAATTTCTAAAAATCAAATTGATGACACGGTTGACCGACAAGTTGATTTATCGGTTTCTGATTTGAAGAAAAATGATGAAATTAAAATTCAAAGGGAAAAAGAGAAAAAAGGTTTGCTTTTAATTTATGCTTTAGACGAAAGAGGAACTCCGAATGTAAACAACGGAATTCCAATAATCGGCTACAGTCTTCATTTTCCAAAGATTGAAAACGAAGTTAAAACTTCTTATACAACTACAATTTATGATGGTTTTGAAGACGAAATGCAAGAAGATGATGATTTACCAAATAACGATAATGAATAATTATGGTTAATATAAAATCAATTTGGGAAACCCAAAAACCAACAGGTGACATCATCATAAAAACAAGGATTGAAGATATTCCGCATCTTAACTGTTACGCCGCGACCAATCATATTACTGGACAGCATTTGTACATAATGTCGGTTTCCAAAAATGTGGAAATTCCAGAACTGAAAAATTATCGTTTCAAAGGTGTTGAAATTTTTCCAGTCGAAACGGATGATTTTCGCGAACTGAATATCTATCTGTTAGACAATGATTTAAAAGATATTTTTTCATTATTTATCCAAAATATTCTGGAAGATATTGCCGAAAGTGTGACGGAAAATGAAGCAGTAACAAAAACACTTAACGTTATTTCAAAATGGAAAAAACTTTTTGATAAAATTAATTTCAACGGTTTAAGCATCGAACAACAGAAAGGTTTAATTGGCGAATTGCTTTTTATCAACTATCTTTTAGACCTTCAGAAATCTTCCTCAACCATTTTAAATGCTTGGACTGGACCCGATTTTGAAGATAAAGATTTTGTTTTTGGAGGAACAGGAATTGAGATAAAACTTACATCCTCAAAATATCCAAAAATCAAAATCAGCAACGAAGGACAATTGGACGCTCAAAATCTCACTGAATTATTTTTGATTTTGTACACCGCAGAAGATGTTAAAGAAAATGGTTTTACACTCAATTCTCTTGTTGCACAAACCCAACAAAAATTGTCTGCAAATATTGATGAACTAAAATTTTTCAACGAAAGGTTGATGCTTTTGGGTTATTTTGAAGAAGACAAAGAACATTATAACAAAATGTATTCTTTGAAGAAAACCTATTCGTATTCAGTGTCCGAAGAATTTCCAAAAATCATCAAAAGTCAACTTCCAATTGGCGTTTACAATACTTCTTATTTCATCGAACTTTCGGCTGTAGAAAATTTTTCAGTCGAAATGGAAGAGATTATCCAAAACATTTAATGAATGGAAAAAGCATTACAAAATTACATTGAAGAATTAAAATCTGATGTGGCTTCTTTGGTTTATTCAGACGGAGAAGGAGCAAGTTTTGAAGATAAATTTACAGAATATTGCATCGAAGTTTTCGAGTCTATCGGAAAATCGGAAGGTGCAAGAGTTTTGTCTTACATTCATCCAAATAGTCAAGGCGGAATCGATTGGAAAATCAACGGTTATTGCCTGAAAGACCAGTTCAAAGATGAAAATAATAAAACCTATTTTGAAACTTTAGATTTGTTTATCACGTGTTTTAGAAATGACAGTTACGAGTACAACATTCCAAAAGATGAATACACAAAAGCTTTGAATCAAATCAAAAGATTTATCAATTCTTCGCTCAAAAGACACATCGATTACATCGACCATTCGCATACAGAGCTCAACGAATTGATTAAAATTATAGGAAAACAAGGTAAAGATTTTGACCGAATTAATGTTTATTTCCTTATCAATGGTTTTTCTAATCACGAAAAAGAAAAACTGGAAATCAATGATGTAGATGTTTTCGTTCACACTTGGGACGTTGCAAGATTATTTAAAATCAATGAATCCAACAGCGTTCACGAGCCAATAGAAATCGAGTTTGAGAAATTTACAGAAGAAGGTAAAGGTTTACAATGTCTTCAAGTTCCGAGCATAGATGAAATGTATGATTGTTACTTAGCAATTGTTCCTGGCGAAGTTTTAGCCAATTTGTACAAAGAATTTTCTAATGAATTGTTGGAAAGCAACGTTCGTGCATTTTTGGGTCAAGCTGGGAAATTCAACAAAGGAATTCGGGACACTATTCGTACAAAACCGCAAATGTTTTTGCCCTACAACAACGGAATTACCGCAACTGCCGAAAGCGTGGAAATAGAATCAATTGACGGGCAATTGGTTATCACTCGACTGAATGATTTTCAAATCGTAAATGGCGGACAAACCACAGCTTCGCTTTATCACACCCAGAAAAAATACAAAGAAGCAGATTTGAGCAAAATTTTTGTTCAGATGAAACTCACCGTTATCAAAGACAAAGAACAGAAAAACATAGAAGTTCCCAATATTTCACGCTTTGCGAATAGCCAAAACAAAGTCTCAGAACTCGATTTGTCTTCCAACAATCCGTATTTTGTACAGATAGAAAATCTTTCCAGAAAAAAATATGTGGTGAATCCTGAAAATAAAAACCAGTCATTACTCTGGTTTTTTGAGCGAGCCAACGGACAATACCGAGAAACATTGAACAAACAAACGCCGAGTCAGCAAAAGAAATTCAAGGAACAAAATCCTTCTCACCTCAAATTTGTAAAATCTGATGTCGCTAAATTCATCAATCTTTGGGAGTTGGAACCGCATTTTGTAGCGCAAGGTTCGCAGAAAAACTTCATCCATTTTACCAAGAAAATAAATATTCTCGTTAGTAAAAATAAGCCAGTTGGCGAAAATTTATACAAAAAACTGATTGCGAATGCAATTTTATTCAAAGCGACAGATAAGTTATTCGGTCGAAAAGGAGTTGATGCCATCGGTGATACCAATTTAAAGTCGTTCACAGTAGCTTACACCGTTTCATATTTCCATTATTTGACGGATAATCGTTTGGATTTATGGAAAATTTATGAAGACCAAAAAATAGACGATGTTTTGACCAATCATTTCAAAAAACTCTTGGTTTTTGTGTATGACAATTTGGTAAAAGAAGCCAACAACAGCTTGATTTCGGAATACGCCAAAAGAGAATCTTCTTGGAATAGATTGAAAGAAACACCTTACAACGAAGTATTCCAAGATATTCTTTCAGACTATTTAATTTCACCAGAAGAAAAAGAAAATCGGGAAAATGAAAAGGAAATCGACACGAATAATCAGGAAGACCGACTTTTCGTCATCAGTGAAATCCATAAATTGGGATTGAAATTCTGGAACGGATTTGTGATGTATTTGGGCAGAAATTCAATAGAAGGATTCAATGTAAACTCGGTAGAAGAAGTTTTTAAAAATATCCAAAAAGGAAAAAATCTACTTCCGAGAGACATTACGATTGGCAGGAAACTGATGCAATATTTAGATGAAAACCCGTCATTTTTAGAAGAAATCAAAGCATTGTCAAAAATGGAAGACAAAGAGTCCGTAGAACTCAAATTTATGTTTGATCGACTAAAACTCCTCTCCAAAGACGATTGGAAAAGAATTATAGACCTCGCCAACCAAACCAAAATTTTTACCATTCCGGAATTAGGAAATGTAAAATCCATACAAACAGCCATCGCAAAAAACGAACCACTCAAAGAGCAATCTTTGATGAAAGCATTTGAATCTTTGCTGAAATTGAAACGATTTGGGGTGAAAATATAGCCATTATACAAAGAAGAATAATTTAGATGTAGAACTATCTAATTAGTGATATAAAGTCATTATTTACCGACCGTGAATATTGTTAATAGTAATTTTATAGTATATCTATTTACATATAATTTATCAAAATAAATTTAATTTATACGTATTTACATATAATTTTATATATTTGCATGAAATGGTTGCAAAAGCATATAATTATGTACGTTAATCTCGCCAATTTTATTAAAACAAAAAGGAAAGAAGCTCATCTTACTCAAGAAGAATTTGCTCAGCGCGCTGGTGTAGCACTTACTGTTGTTCGAAAAATAGAACAAGGAAAAGAAAATTTGAGTTTGGCAAAAGTAAATCAGGTTCTTTTGATGTTTTGTAGTAAATTAATTCCTATGAACACTAAAGAAGTAGAAGAATGAGACAAGGAAAGGTTTTTTATAATTCTATTTTTGCAGGGATTATTACCGAAACAAACGATGGTGAATATACATTTTCCTACGATTCTAGTTATATTCAAAAATATCCAAATCAGTTGATTACATTTTCTATGCCTGTTTCCGACAAAGTGTTTCGAGAGAAACGTTTGTTTCCTTTCTTTGAAGGATTAATTCCAGAAGGATGGCTTTTGGAAATCGCCTCTGATAATTGGAAGATCAATAAAAATGATCGTATGGGATTATTGTTAGCTTGTTGTAAAAACTGTATTGGTTCTGTAAGCGTTGAACCCCTTGAATTATCTGAAAATGAGTAAATGCCTGTTTTGCTATCAAGCTTTGAAAGAAGATGAAATAGATTTTCATCCTAAATGCAGTAAAAAAATCTTTGGTGCAGCAACCGCTCCTTTGCTTCATTATACTTTAGACGATATGGAAATTTTAGCAAAAAAGATTATCGAAACTTCCATTTCCGTTCCTGGTGTTCAACCCAAATTATCTTTAGGTTTTATTAAAGAAACGTTGGCAGACGGAACAAAAGGAAGATTAACCGTTTTAGAAGCTTTAGGAGGTCATTATATTTTGAAACCTCAAAATGCAGCTTTTCCTGAAATGCCTGAGAATGAGCATCTGACTATGAAATTAGCAGAATTATTAAAAATACAGACGGTAGTATCTTCATTGATACGGTTAAAATCGGGAGAGCTTTCTTACATCACCAAGAGAATCGACAGAACGACAAAAGGAGAGAAAATTCATATGTTGGATATGTTTCAAATCACTGAAGCTTTTGATAAATACAGAAGTTCTATGGAAAAAGTTGGAAAAGCAGTTATTGAGCATTCATCTCATACATTGCTTGATGTTTTAAGACTTTATGAGCTGGTTATTTTTACTTATATTACAGGAAATAATGATATGCATCTTAAGAATTTTTCATTGATTCTAAAGGATGAAAATTGGGGATTTGCTCCTGCTTATGATTTATTGAATGCTCAACTGCATTTATCAGAAGACAAAGAAGAAACTGCTTTAACGATTGGAGGAAAAAAAAGTCGCTTAACAAAGTCAGATTTTATCATTTTAGGAGTAAAATTTGGATTATCAGAAAAACAAATTGAAAACGTATTCCAAAGATTTATTAAAGCCGAAAAGAAATTGCTACTATTGATTGACCAATCTTTCTTGAGAGAAGCCAATAAAATTAAATATAAGGATTTGCTCACGCAAAGGCTCCATCTATTTAAATAATAAACTATATTTTTGTACACCTCAATACACTTGAAAGCACCATCAATAAAAGGAAGTTAAGATTCTGTATTGAAATAAAACGGTTTTCATATCTTTGATAATATCAAATGATACTATCATAAATGAAACCACCTTATAATATCACAGAAAAAATTTTAGCGTTAGTGGCTTCTATTTCAGAAAAAATGGGAGCAATTAACGCTACTCATTTATACAAACCCGCCACCGAATTACGAAAGAAGAACCGAATCAAAACCATTCAATCGTCTTTAGAAATTGAGGGCAATACATTGACCGAAGAACAAATCACGGCTTTGTTAGAAAACAAAAGAGTTTTAGCACAGCAAAAAGATATTTTAGAAGTTCAGAATGCCATAAAAGTATATGAACAACTCAACACTTTCAATCCTTTCCAATTAAAAGATTTAGAAAAAGCTCACGCTATTTTAATGAATGGTTTGATTGTTCATGCAGGAAAATTAAGGACTACCAATGTTGGAATTGTAAAAGGTTCAAAAGTAGAACACGTTGCACCAAGCGGAACCATGGTAAACGGATTGATGAAAGACCTTTTTGAGTATCTGAAAAAAGACAACGATTTAATCCTCATCAAAAGTTGTGTGTTTCATTATGAATTTGAATTTATCCACCCATTTTTAGACAGAAACGGAAGAATGGGCAGATTGTGGCAAACCTTAATTCTCATGCAACAATATCCAGTATTTGAATTTCTTCCTGTCGAATCACTGATAAAACAAAAACAAAGCGACTTTTACAACAAATTATCCGAATCCGATAAAAAAGGAAATTCAACACCTTTTATCGAATTTATGTTAGAAATTATTTTAGAGTCATTAGTCGGACTTTTGCAATCGCAATCCATAACACTTCATACAGAAGACAGAATGCGCTTATTTGCAGCCAAAATAGGCAAGAATACATTTAGTAGAAAAGAGTATATGCAGAGTTTTAAAAACATATCGGCACCAACAGCGAGTCGGGATTTAAAATGGGCAGTTGAACAAAACTTTTTAACTAAATTTGGAGCATTACGATTAACGGAATATCAGTTTAAATAATTCTTGATATATTATGTTAGACCAATCATTTTCATCTAAATCATTTCAAGAAATTTTCGATAAAGAGAATCGAAAAGGAATTAATGTTGAAGAAAAATATAAATACGATTTTGTTGATTCTTTGGCAAAAGTTGGCGAACTCAAAAATCTTAGAAAACAAATACAGCAAGAAAGAGACTTTGATAGAAAAAAAATACTTTATGCGGATAAGAAAAGATTAAAAAAGGAAAGAGACACACTTGTTTCTGATGTTTTAGATGAAGTAGCTGATGGAATTAATACACATACTATAAATTTAGAGTTAGGAGGTTATTATGGTGGACAGAGTTATGTATTTGAAAAGAATATTCAAAATTTCTTTATCTCGAAAAAAATTCAGGACAATATAAATAAAACTTACAATGTAAAGCAATCATCAAGATATGCAATATTAAGTGAGCTAATAAACCTTTTAGAAGACAACTTTCCAAAATATGTTATTCGTACTGATATTAAAAGTTTTTATGAGTCAATTCCTCAAAAGAAATTATTGGATAAAATCAATAATGATTATTTATTAAGCATAAAAACGAAAAAGTTTATCAGTCAAATTTTTACGAGCTATAATAATTTAACAGGTCAAACTAATCTTGAAACAGCTAAAGGTGTTCCAAGAGGTGTTGGTATAAGTGCTTATTTATCGGAACTCTTTATGAGAAGTATTGATAATAAAATTAGGGAGCTTAATGATTTGGTTTATTATGCAAGATATGTAGATGATATAATTGCCATTTTTGTACCTAAATCGAAAAATATTGATTCAACGCAATTAATTGATTATAAAGCCAAATTGACAGATTTAATCACAAGTGAAGGACTTGTATTGAATGTTAAGAAAACAAATGGTTATAATCTTTCAGGAGGAATTTTTGATTTGAGATTTGATGATAACCAGCCAAATTATGTGCCTAATTCAATCCAATATTTAGGATATGAGATAGGTGCTATAATTAGGTATAGAGCTAATGGGAAAATAGATAATCAAGATTTAAGTGTAAGACTTTCAAAAAACAAAATCGACAAATATTTCAACAAAATTAAAATGTCATTTCAACATTTTGAAAAGAAAAAGGTACATAACAGAAAAGATGCTTTTAAATTATTGTCTGCCAGAATCAACTATCTCACTTCAAATACAAAGTTGAGAAATAATAAAGATAAGGTTTTTGTTGGAATCTATTACTCAAATCCATTTTTGAATAGTGATGTATCTCTTGAAAAACTACAAACAAGACTCAAGTGGAGTATAGACAGGGCTGGATTTACAAACAATGAAAAACAAATAATGCTGAAATATTCTTTCATTGACGGATTTAAAAAGAAAACATTTCAAATATTACCATTAAAAAACAAAAAGTATAAGAGCTACAACAAAAAACGGAATGATGTAAATAATCAAAACAATAAAGGAATATTGCAATTTGGAATTGCAGAAATCAATTCAATTTGGAAAAGATGAGAAGAAAAACAGGACATAATATCGGATACAAAAAAGAAAGAGTTGTTCTTTCAGACATATTGCCTTATGAAGTTCCTCCATTTTTTTCAAATAGGCATTTTTACAATTTTTTGATTAAAAACAAGGTTGTCATTAACGAAAATTATAGGACAATTCAATTCAAAAAAGACAATACTGGAGTATTAAAAAGATTGATTCAAATACTTTTTGGAATTGATAAAAATGTAAATTTCTCAAGTAATGCTGAATTTGATTCTTTTACTTTCAATAAAGAGACTTTTAATGATAAACTTTTTCTAACCATACCTTTTAAATTCAAAATAACACACAAAGACAATGATTATAGAGAATTGACTGTAATTCATCCAATAAATCAACTTTACTTGGTAGGATTTTATGATAAATATAAAAATACAATTCTTTATAATACAAAGTTGAGTAGATTTTCATTAAGAAAACCGAGTAAAGTTTCATCACTAAAATATTATAAAGACAATACCAACAAAAAGAAGAAATCAAAAAATCAAGATATTGAAATAATTGAAACTACAGACAAAGAATATACAAGTTTAAAAACTTTCTTTTCTTATCAGAAGTACAGTAATATCTATGAGTTTTACGAATCATACGAATATCAACGAGCAGAAAAACGTTTTGATAATTTAATGAAATTCGACGTTTCAAGATGCTTTGATAGTATTTACACACATACACTTTCCTGGGCATTATCTAGTAAAAAAATTGTCAAGGATAATTTAGGAACAAACAAAGATTCATTTGGTGGAAAATTTGACAGAGTAATGCAACAAATGAATTACAATGAAACAAATGGTATTGTAATCGGACCTGAATTTTCAAGAATATTTGCTGAATTAATTCTACAAAGAATTGATAAAAACGTTGAAAAAGAACTATATCAAAAGGGATATAAGTATAAAGAAGATTACGATATTTACAGATATGTAGATGATTTTTTTGTTTTTTACAATGAAGATAAAATTAAATCAGAGATTTTAAATTTATACAAAATCAAATTGCAAGAATATAATTTGTTTTTCAATGACTCCAAAACTAAAATTCTCCCTAAACCAATTATTACAAAAATTACAGTTGCAAAGGAAGAAATTAGAAAATTGATTGAACACTCAATGATTTTTCAGTTTTATGATTCTGAAGTAAAAAATCAAATAGGTTTAAAATATTACAAAGCTAAAGACATTATTACCAACTATAAAGCTATTTTAGTCAAAACCGAAACAAGTTATAAAGATCTGCAAAATTACTTTTTAGCAATCATTTTTAATAAATTAAAAAGTTTGATTAAGAAAATTCAAGATGAACAAGAATCCTTTCTTCATTTATATGCTCAAAAGCGTAAAATAGAATTAGGGTTAAATAATGCGAGCGAAGATGAAAAACCGAAACATCAAGAAAAGTTAGACGAAATTCTCGAAGAGATAAAAGAGCAAGAAAAAAAGTTAAAATCTTATCATAACCAATTATTTAAAAATTTTAATGAAATAATTGAATTGACCTTTTTTATTTATTCCGTACTCCCGAGAGTGACCTATTCTATAAAGGTTTGCCACATATTATTTAGAATTATTGACTTTATTAAAAATCAAGAACGTACAAAACAGAGCTATTTGGTTAAAGTTCAAAATGCAAGTATTGAAGAACTGAAATATATAGCATTTGATTTTGATAAAAAGCACAACATTTTCAAAAAAATATATGATGGCATTTCATTAGTATTTCAAAAAAGTCTTTCTTCTGAATATGCAGAAGTTGAAACTTTGTACTTACTGCCAATTATAAATGAATTAGGCGAAAATTACCGTTTTGAAGAAGAATTAATAAATAAGCATTTTAGGGTTTTTAAGTTAGATATCCAAAATAACAAGATTCCAAATATCAGTTTAAATTACTTTACAATCATTTCTTTATTGAATTATATAAATGTAGATTCCAATCAAAAATATAGTGAAATAAGAAAGGATATACAGAATATAATTATTGAAAAATTTAATAACTTTGAAAAAAATAATGCAGAAGATATTTTTCTATTGATAGATGTCCTTACTTGCCCATACATAGGCAGTACAGATGCAGAAGTGAAAGATTTTAGGCGAAAAATTTTAGACAAAATAAAATTTTTTGATTCAGGGACAATTACAGCTGATAAAGATATTATAATTGAAACAATCGCAAATTACACCTCTGGTTGGTTTTACAGTTGGAAAGAGAATGATTTAGGAAAAGAATTAAACACTAAACGAGGTCATAGTGTTTATTAAAATATTTGGGGCAACGTATTCAAGAAATTGATTACACTCTTAAAAGCCATAATTTGTAGTTTATTTTGGTAACTATCACACACAAGCCCCAACAAAACTTTTAGAGTTTTTAGGGGTGAAGGTAGAGTCTTCACCCTATTTTTTTATTGCTAATTTTAAGATAATATAATCAAAATTAATCGATAACCAATAGTTCATATTTTAACCAATATTTTCGCCTATTTTCAAAGCTTTTGACAATCATTTGGCACACGAACCTTTATAACGCAGAAATTTTCAAAATAATGCAAATTTTGTATCGGGAAATAAAACGGTTTTCATACCTTCGTGATACTATCAAATGATACTATCATCAATGCGTTCTCCTTGCATCATTACAGAAAAAATCGCAACTCCACCAAAAAAAAACCTTTGCATATTAGAAAATTCGTACATTTGTAATACAATAGTGTTAATTATTGCGATATAATACATTTAAATACTACTATTATGTTATTTATTTCATCTTCAAAAGCACAAAAAAAATTGGTTGAAAATGTCCGAGAAAGAAGATTGCAGATGGAGCTTACACAAGAAGGTTTAGCCGAAAGATCTGGTGTGCCTTTGTCCACATTGAGGAAATTTGAACAAAAAGGAAATATTTCTTTAGAATCATTTTTAAAATTACTTTCGGTAATAGGCTGTTTAGAGGAAGTAATCAACGTTTTAAAGCCTAACAAACCTAATTTTAAATCCATTGACGAAGTCTTAAAATCCGAAGAAGAAATCACTAAAAAAAGGGGCAGAAAAAAATGAAAACAGCTATCAAAGAAATAAAAGTAGGATTAGATTTCGGATCAGGCGTTCAATCTGTTGGGAGATTGGCAATACGAAATGGCATTATCTATTTTGAGTATGACAATGATTTTTTGCAGACAGAATTAGAAATTTCACCCATTAAACTTCCTTTGCAACGTGGAGTAGTAGAACTTCCAAGAGATCCATTTGAAGGTTTAGCAGGTGTTTTCAATGATAGTTTGCCCGATGGTTGGGGAAGATTGCTTTTTGACCGTATGCTTCGTTCCGAAGGTATTTTACCTTCAGAAGTTACCCCCCTTGATCGCTTGGCTCACGTAGGTTTACACGGATTGGGCGCTTTGGTTTATGAGCCAGATAAAAGTCCAAATTTTGATGATGAAATAATTGATTTAGATGTATTAGCTTCACAAACAAAAGAAGTTTTAGAAGGAAATTCTGATGAAGTAATTGCTGAACTTTTGGCATTGAATGGTTCTTCTGCAGGAGCAAGACCAAAAGCCTTG
>RRZU011543368.1_pt1 | contig 11529 bp, 11 predicted proteins | sample 2165561 | NCBI WGS metagenome assembly RRZU01 (sample SAMN10456909, study PRJNA506462) | wastewater metagenome | isolation source: wastewater sludge | place: USA: Moscow, Idaho | reverse complement strand
TCCACTAGCACGGACTTGATCACGTTCGCGTCAGCCGTATCCTCGGGCAATGCGGGAATCCTCAGAGTTCTCGCGCAGGCCTTCGGAGTAGTCGGGACTGACTAACCCTCGAGAACCTTATAATTAATCGAGGATCGGTTCGGCTCCTTCTACTCGGAACTAAACGACTGGTGAGCAATGTGCGTTACCAGGTAGCGTGTTACGTCGCAGGCCCCGAAAATTCACGCTTTTTAGCAAATTCATAACATCAAACTCTTATGAGCTTGATCTTGGCATCACGATCCAGGAGGTATCAGCACGACACTACGCCGCCAAAAACCCCACTCCCCGCCCCGTACTCCCCTTGAGCCGGCACTCTCCCTCCAGTCCCTTGAGCAAGGTGTCGGGCGTCGTCGGGGCCCCCAGGATCTTGAGCTGGCGCACCACCGCCGCAAAATCCCCCGGGGTGAGGTGCTCCAGTTGGTCGAGCCGTCGGCGGATGGCGAGCGGGACCGTGCCGTTTGCCTGGGCGCAGCGCTGCCAGGTTTCCTCGAAGAGCCGCAGCCGCTGCTCCGGCTTCAGGTAGTCGAAATGCACCTTGACGGCAAAGCGCCGCAGGGCGGCCGGGTCGATGCGATCCATCAGGTTGGTCGTGCAGATGAAGATCCCTTCGAACTCCTCCATGCAGCAGAGCATCTCGTTGACCTGCGTGACCTCCCACTGGTTATCGCTTGCGCGCCGGTCGTTCAGGAAGCTGTCGGCCTCGTCCAGGACGAGGATGGCCCCTTGCTCCCGGGCTTCGGCGAACATGGCTGCGATGTTGTGCTCGGATTCGCCCACGTACTTGGCGAGCAGGTCGGAGGCGTGCTTGACCAGCAGGGGGCGGTCGATCTCGTCGGCGAGGTAGCGGGCCAGCGCGGTCTTGCCGGTGCCCGGGGGGCCGTAGAAGCAGAAGGCGCCTTCGGCGTCCTGCCGGAGGCGAGCGATCAGGGGCGCGAGATCCAGGCTGGTGTTGAGATAGTCGAGGCGGTAGCCCGCCGAAACGCTCCGGCGCGCGGCGGTGGCGCCGGAGCCGTTCAGGACGCGGAGCGCCTTGGCCGTGTTGGCGAGGATGCGCTCGGCGGCCTGCTCGGCTTCCCGGGTGCCGGCGGAGGCGACCAGGCTGGCACTCCGCGCGGCAATGCGGATCTGGGCCGGCGTCAGCTCACGGCGGCCGGCGAGGTCGTCGATCCACTCGGGGCGATGCCCCACAAAACCGGCCTCGACGGCCCGCTGCCGCAGCACCTTCGGCCTGGCCGGCAGTTCGAGAATGTAGTCGAAACGCTCGAGATAAACCGGCGCGATCCTGAACAGTTTCTCGGTCGTCCAGATCGTGGGGACCGGCGTCTTATCCAGCATGCGGAACGCCCAGGCCTGCCCGGGGTCATGGGCGACCGACGAGTGGCCGTTGATCATCTCGTCCAGGCTGGAGTGCTGGGGTGCCGTGAAATCCTCCGGCCCTTCGACCAGGAGAACGGTGTCGCGCCGGCGCTCCACCGCCCGGTGGCTCATCAGCAGGCTGGAGACCCGGTTGTCGCCTTTGAGCCCGAGCGGATTCAGCCGCCGGTTGGCCAGCGTGAGCACCTTGAGCCCGGCGGCAGCGGCGACTTGCTGGGCAAAGGCCTGCAGCGCTTCAGCGTCGGCGCCATGGACGAGGATGTTGACGCCCTTCCTGCGTTTGCGGATACCGGCCTCAAGCAAGGCCTGGATCAGCTCGAAATCCCGGGCGACAAAGTCGTACACGCGGGCTTCCCGGCGCCCCGGCGGCAGCAAGCTGTAGAAGCAGCCCATCAAGCTGCGGCGGGTGCGGAAGCGGGTGCACAGGATCTCCTGCAGCCCATCGATGAAGCGCAGGTGATCCATCGCGCAGCCCTGCTCCTCGTCGAGAAAGAACAGCCCGCTGTGGGCGAGACGCCCGCCGGGGCCCGTCGCCTGGCGGATCTCGGCAAAACTGCGGCCGCACAAAATGGAGAGCAGGCGGCGCACCCCGTCGCTCCCGCCAATCGGGTCGAGCACCGCCAGGGCCGCAGCCAACTGGGGCACCATTCGGCACAGGGCAATGGCCTGGAGCACCTCGCGTTCGATGCCGTTCAGGCGCGTTTCGTCGGCCAGCCAGGTGAGATTGCACCCGATGGGCGTCGCGGCAAAGCGCCCGGCGGTTTGCAGGCTCTCGCTCAGCTCCGCCTCGAGATAGGCGGCGGGGGGCGGCGGCCCAGCCGAATCGTCGATATACCAAGCGTCGAGGGCGTCCTGCGGAATGGCCAACAGCGCCATCGCCCCCTCGTCCGGCAAGAGCGGATTGGGCCGTGCAGGGCTGCCGACGATGGCAAGGGCCAGGCGCAGCAGGTAGGTGCGCGCCATGAGCGCATAAACGCCGTTATCCAGGCCGAGGGAGGCGGGAAGGCTGAGATCCTGACGGTACATGTTTGACGTCCTCTTTTGGGGAGAGGCGTAATGTAAGTGTCCGTGACGTCAGATCCTGTCGCACTCGCTGACACTGGGTTCGGGGGAGAAAGGTTCCTCAGACGCCACAGAACCCTCAGCGGCGCTCGATCAATACAAAAATGGCCGCATCGAAGGCCTGGGCGAGCGGGCTCGGGCCTTCAAAAACGTCGTAACTCAGCGCTTCTGCCGTAAGGCGGGTGTTGCCTTGTCTTCACTCAGTTGCTTCACCGACGCACGAATGATCGCCAGCAAGGCGTCCACATCATCCGACGCGCGGAAGTCGAATTGGGTCCGCAGCGGCTGGCCGGCGGCGGTCACCTTCTGGGCATGGGCCAGTCCCAGCTCGATACAAGTTTCGACGGACGCGTAGGCCAGGCAGCGCAGAACCTTCTTTTGAGGTTGGCAGGCCAGCGTGAACACGTTCTGGCCACGACGGGTGACAAAACTCCGGATACGTAGGTCACCATCGTTGGTCCCGGTGTAGTGTAATTCCAGCGCGTCCGAGGGGCCAAACTCCGCCTCCAGACGCTCAACCGCATCCTTTAACGCGGGCGCCGCCGCTTCAAGTCGCTCGTGGAACAGTTCTGCCGCGCTACTCATATCTTCATCCTCAAGATCGTCAGCAAGGTGGAGAGCCGGTGCTATAGAGCTCGGCGTGGATACTGCCTCTCCGATGGCCGAATCACCAAACGCGTCGCGAAAGCAGCCCTCAATCCGGGCGCGCGCGTCCGCTTGCTTGTATATCGGTTGCGGACTTCCATCCTGAACCACCGCGTTGCAGCGGGGCTGCAGGCTCTCCACCAGTTGATCCTCGACCTTGTTGATGCGCTCCCGGATCATTGCGGTCTGCCAGCGCCCTTCGGCATGCTGGCTCTCCAGCCGCACGTAGATAAAGCTGAAACGCGCCAGCGTAACCTCGCTGAGTTCCTGAAACGCGTTCCAGTGCTGGATGGCAAACCGACAGCGGTTGTAGGTGGAGAGCATCCCCCGATCCCGCAGCAGGGTATTTGCGGACGCGCCCTTCAAAGCCGTGACGACGGGATGGTCGGGGAGCGCCAGAATGCGTTGGCGGGACTTCTCCGCGAAGGACAGGGCGCGCCCCCGGAGCGTGAGCGTGCCGATGTGCTTGTCCCACCGCGCCAACGCGATGTTGCCCTGGAAGGGGGCCTGCTTTTTCCCCAGATACTTGCCGATGTAGATCAGCTGATCATCGAAGAACGCCGCGTAAATGCCAGCCCCCGCCAGGGCGGCCTTGTCGCGCAGGGTGAGACAGAAACGCAGGTTGGCCCAGGCCGGGTTGCCCGGCACGGCGTGGGCAGGCTTGATGGAAAACAGCTCCGCCGCAGAAAATTCAAAGTGCTCGATCATGATGGGCTCCGTCGTCGAAATGAAAGGCGTCCTGCAACCGGCGAGCAACAGGGCGAGCCGGGAAGGCTGCGTTCCCGCCGGAGTCACTAACGCGCCCGGGTGCTCGCGGCGGATGGCGCTACGGGGCACTCGGTGCTCAGCCTGCAATGTATAAAAACCGAACGACAGAACCTGTCGCAACTCGGCGGACGATCCTAAATTTCGTGACGATCAGTGCCGTTCTTAAGCCCACAGACGATCGAATAGGGCTCTCCCCCTTACCGATCCTTCCCGGCCCGTCGCAACAGGACATCCGAAACCATGCACTTCCAAACCGCCGCCCGTTTCTTCCAGTACCTGCCTAAGCGTCCGAGGGATGCCCTGACTGCGGTCCAGATCACAAATCACCTGAACAAAGCCTTTCCCGAAGAGAAATTCAACCTGCGCAGCGTCCAGCGGCACCTGATCGAATTGAGCGGATCCACGTTAGGGCCGTTCGTCGAGATCTTGAAAGAGAAACAGCCCAAGCGTTACTACCTCAACCTGTCTAAGGTCGCCAACTGGATGATGACCGAGGAGAACGCGCTCAACCTGATGCTCGCCAAAGACCTGCTGTCCGGCTACTTCCGGGATGTGGAGCAGATGCGGCAGGAGAGCCTGCAGCAGGTGGCGGAGGGGGTGCTGGAGCAGAACCCGGGCTCCATGCTGCAGAACATCCAGGCCAACGTGCGGGTCGTGTCGGATGGCATCGGGCGACAGAATGCGGTGATCGACCCCGCGATTCTGCGCGTGGTGTTCGAGGCCATCGGCAGCCGGGAGGCCTTGAAGCTGCACTATGTCTCCAGCCGGCGCGAAGAGAGCGACAAGGAGCTCAACCCGCTCGGGCTCGTCGCCAAGGACGGCACGATCTACCTGCTCGCCACGCGCGGCCTGGAGACCAGGCCGAAGCACTATGCCCTGCACCGGGCGCGGGCCGCGGAGCGCATCGCCCGGCCCCGGTCGGTGCCGCGGGGCTTCGACCTCGACCAGTACATCGAGGACTCCCACAAGCTCAGCCATGTGCTTGACGCGCACGAAGGGCTGGTCGAGTTGCAGCTCCGCGTCGCCCCGGAGACGATGTACCACTTCCGGGAGCGCCCGCTCTCCAAGAACCAGCAGATCGACGAGCACAACCGCGACGAGCGCGGCTGGTTCCTGGTGACCAACACCATCCCAGTGACCATTCAGCTCGTGCCCTTCCTGCTGAGCCACGGCGGGTGGATCGAGGTGGTCGGCCCCGAGTCCGTGCGCCAGGAGATGAAGCGGCGGCTCAAGACCGCGGCGGCCCACTACGGCAAATAATTTTTTGCTGTCGCCCCGGGGTGAACGACAGATTTTTGCACGTAGCACCGGCGACACTGGCGCCAGACCGGCCGCTGCAGTCATCACCTGTCAGCGGCCTCCCGGTGGCCTGGGGCACCCGCGTCAGGCCACGCCAACGATGGTGCTATCGATCATGCAAGACATTCCCGCCCCCGAGGTCATCGACCAACTCCGCAGCCTTCAAGGCCAGACCTGCATCTACAAGGAACGACGCTTCATCCAGTGCGCCCGCGTGACGGCGGTGGAGGCGGACGCCACCGGGCTGTCCGTGTCGCTCGAGCACCTTCCGGCGCCGGGCTTCCGGGACGAAGAGGAGCCGATCTTCTCGATGTACGGGCAGTGGGAGATCGTCAGCATTTCCCGCCATCTCTCCGTCTCCCTGGCCTGGGTCGGCAGCCTGCTGATCACCCGGCCGGAGAGCGTCGAGCTGATCCAGCAGGCGGCGAAGGCGCTCGACCCTGATGCCAAGGAATCCCTGGGCGAGCTGATCCGGGTGATCAACCGCCTCCGGTAGCGCTGCCGGGATGGCCGGATGGCGGGTGCGACAGGATCTGACGCGCCCGCCCGGAGAATAGGCTTCATCGGAAAAGCCGAAGCCCCTCCCAGCCACTTCCAGCACCTCTCAACCATTCCCACCCGGAGCGCACTATGGACATCCTTTTTGAACAGCTCGTGCAGCACACCGTCCAGCAGATTCGTCAGCTGGCGCCCCAACTCGACGAGCGCGCGGCGCGGCGCTTGCTCGAGGCGCACCTGGACCCGGCCCATTTCGCGATGCCGATCCACGACCTCGCCGTAGAAAAGCGCCTGATCGCCTGGAGCCAGGGAGACGAGGAGCTCCCCCGCGCGACGGAATTCCTGCGCTTCGAGGAGACCCGCACGATCCGCGGGATTGCCCGGGTGATGGCGCGCACCCACACCAACCGCCAGGGCGTGGCCGACGTCACCCGCGCGGCGCGCTGGAGGGTCCAGTCGCCCCGCGTCGTCGGTGTCTTCGAGCTGGCGCAGGACGACGACGCCCTGCAGCGCTGGACCGAATACACGCCGATGCTGGAGGCCTTCCTGGAACTGGCAAACCGCAACAGCGCACCGACCACGGATGCTGCGGCGCGCTTTGAGCCCAAAGCGATCCGGAACCTCGAGGCCCTGGCCCGGCTGACGCCCGAGCAGGCCCAGAAACTCGGCGCACGGGATGTCCCGGGCTGCGACGGGCCCGGCTGGGCGCGGGTCGTCCTCGGCCTCTACACCGGGCTGCGTTACCTCGACGAGCGCTTCGGCTTCGACGCCACCAAGGTGTGGTCCGCCCTGGAAGCCGCCCGGCACGCAACCGAGGTGGATGCGCTCGCGAAGGACGCCCGACGCCAGGTCACCGAGTTTGGCACTGCGCTGTCGCATAGCTTCTTTGCCGACCTGGGCTGCGCGAGCTTCGTCAAGGCGGACGTCCATGTGACGGACGTGGTGGGCGCCGCGCTCAAGCTCGATGGCAAGCCCGCGCCTCAGCTGTGCATCGACTTCGTCCGTCAGATGGCCGAGGAGACGGGGCGCACGCCGCGGGCCATCGATAAGCTGATGTACTTCGCGTGCAGCGGCAAGCTCTACCTCGCCGGGCTGGCACCGGCGAAGGCCGTCGCAGTTGCAGCGAAGGCGCGGCTGCTCACGCACCTGCGTCAGCGGGATTCGCAGGTCATGCGGCCCTCTGCGCCTTCCGAGATGCTCAGCCTGGGCGACCTTGCCCTGCTCACCCCTGATTTCCAAGAGGAGTAAATCATGAACAAACCGATCAAGATCGTCGCCAGCCGGCAGGTGTCGGACGGCCAGGCGCTGCTCATCCGCTCCGCGAGCTACCAGGGCTCGGCACCCTTTGGCGGGGTCTTTGAAGTGTGGGATCTAGATCATTGCTGCCGGACCGACCCGGAGACCGGGGAGCGGCTGGTCGATATCGTGTGCCACTGGCAGGACGACGCGTCCGAAGACCCGACGATGACGCTGACCGTGCACGACCCCTTGCTCGAAGGCTGCATCGGCTTCGAGGGTGAGGTGGTGGCCCGCCTCGACTACGCCTGACCAGCCTACCCCAGCGCCCGGGCCAGGCAGGCCTCGGCGCGGGGGGAAAGCACCAGTTCCACCGCCAGATGGGCCCGTGTCAGGCCGACGAAGAGCTTGCGGCGCTCGATGTCGGTGAGCGCGTCGAAGTCCAGCTCGCTCAGCACGACGCCGCTCGCGCTTTGCCCCTTGAAGCGGTAAATCGAATCGACCAGCAGCTCGCCCGCGGTCCAGCACGGGGTGCCGTCGGGCGTGTACTGCCCGGTGAAGCGTTTGACGGCAAAGCGGCCCAGGCGGTCGGCGTTCTGGAGGATGGACTTGGCACGCCCGCGGCCGCTCAGCACCACGATCTCGGCGAGCGGAATGCCACGGTCGATGAGGTCGTGCACCGCCTGTTCGGTGCGTACCGGCAGATCGTGTTCGTCGGCGTAGGAGCGGAAACCGGGCAGCTCGCCCTCGTAGGGGCTGCGCCCCTCGACCGGCCGATCCGACAGCCGCAGCGCGTTGATGACCTGACAAATGGCCCGCGGGCTGCGGAAGTTGTCGTGGCAGCTGAGCATCACGGCGCCGTCCAGATCGAAGCCGTCCCGCTCGTAGAGGCGTTGCGCGTCGTCTTCCAGCACATACAGCCGGGCGTCTTCGCGCAGCTGGGGCAGCAGGCTGGCGACCCAGTCGGGCTCGAAGTCCTGGCCCTCGTCGATGATGATCAGGTCGTAGCGAGGGGGCCGAGCCGGCGCCGCGGCGCAGTAGCTTTCCGTGAGGGTCTGGAACAGGCTGGGACGCGTGAAATCGGGGGCGCCGTGCTGGCGCGTGTAGTGTTCGACGCACAGCTCATGGAAGCTGGTCACCTTGGCCTCGGGCGGCGCGATGCGCCCCATGTGATCGGCCAGGCTGCGGTTGAAGCAGACGTACAGGCTGCGCTGCGACGCGGCCGCTGCATCCCCGAGCAGGCGCAGGGCGAGCTGCGTCTTGCCCGAGCCCGCGGTGGCCTGGATGCGCACCGCGCCGGAAGGCGACACGATGCGCGGCACCCAGGTCGCGAGGCCGTCCGCCAGCCGCCGGCTGCTGCGCCGGACCTGCTCGCCGAGCACCTGCAGGTCCGCCGCCACACGGAACTCGTTGGCCAGAAAACGCCGGATCGACGCCACCTCGCTCTTGCTGTGCCCTTGGTCGAGCATTTCCCGCACCCGGGTACCAGCTGCGGGTAGTCGCCGGCATCGATGATGCGGCTGCGGGGGATCGCCACCACCGGCGTCTCGCCCACGTGGTAGTCGGGCAGCACGAGGCAGTTGGTGACCTGGGCGTGGAGGCCCGCTTCGCCCAGGCGGCTCACCATCGCGCTGTACTGGACGCGGGTCTGGCGCGCCACGTCGTGCTCGCGCCCCCCATAGAGCTTGAACACGTCGCCGTTGCGGAGCACCACGGCGCCGGCCTTGACCTCCATCAGCAGCATGTTGCCGGTGGGGCCGAGGATCACCAGGTCGATCTCGCCGTGGTGGTCGCTGCCCAGGTAGAGGGTGTGCCACGCGACGCCGTGGAAGATCTCGAAGCCGTCGGGAAGGCTCTGCTGGAGGTGCTCCAGCACATCGAGTTCACGAGCCAGGCCCGCATCCTTGCGCTGGGTGGGAAGGCTGGGGGAGAGCTGGGCCATCGGAGTGCTCGAAAGGGATTGCAGGGGATGACGCCCCCGATTCTCCCACATCGGGCAGCCCGGGCCAGCCGATTGCGTCGGCTCACCGAGGTGCGCGGGTACGACAGGAAATGTCGTGGGCTCACCTCAGAATCAAATCCTCGAAACGACTGCTGCCCCCTGGAGCGCCCCATGACCGCAAAACTGCCCCCCGTCACCTTCGGCCCCCTCTTCAAGTCTGCCGATGTGCGCGAACGCCTCGAGAGCGAGAATTACCTCGCCGTCTGGCTGGAGAACATCGTCTCGCCGGAGGGAGACTTCGTGATCGAGTACGAGTTCATCATCATGCTGTTCCCCAAGGACGAGCCCGACCCCGTGCTCTTCCTGACCTCGGAGAAGAACGCCAGCCATCAGCCTGGCGGCCAGAGGGGCGCGCCCGGTACGGGCGGGGGCTCGCACTTTCTGTGCATGTTCGACGCGGAAGGCCACCACAACTTTGGCGCGTCCGACGCCTGGGCCGACCCACTGCTGTTCCGGATCGAGGCGAGCATCCACATCGTCGAGCGCACGGGCGAGCTGTTGCGGCCGGAGGAGGACGATGAATAGTAGCGTCGCCGTGGGTCGAATGTCCGCGGGCAAGGGCGGGGCCCGCCCGCACCCTGACGCTTGAACGAGGAGCCCTTCGTGCCCGACCTGAACGACCCGATGGGCTACTACGCCACGCTCGGCCTGGATGCCGATGCGTCGTCCGATCAAATCCGGCGGGCTTACCGCAACCTGGCGATGCAGCTGCACCCCGACCGTAACCCGGGCCGGGACACGACCCAGGCCTTCCAGATGCTGCAGGCGGCCTACGCGGCGCTGAAGGATGAAGCCGGTCGCACCGACTACCACGCCTACGCCCAAGCCTGCGCGGCCGGCGAGACGGGTGAGCCCGGACCGCTTGCGGAGATGAGCGACGAGGAGGCCCTGGGCTATGCCACTATGCTGCTCATCGCCATCGTGGGTATCATCAGCTTCGTGTGGTCCTGGAGCGATGCGCTGTGTTACGTCATCGGGCCCCTGGTCGGGCTGTCGCTATTGAACGAGAAGACCTGGGATGCGGCGGTTGCCGGCTTCAAGCGGGGCTATGAGCAGGCCTCGCACGGCGGCACCTTCAAAAACGGTCGATAGGCGATCAGGAGATAGAAGGACTCATCCCAAGACTGGGCTGGGTCGGAGCATTTCTGACGCGCTCGAGGGCCTCAAAGAATGCGCCGGCCGTGGAGCGCAGCGCGAACGTGGTCTGGGCGCTCAGAGCGCTCTCGGCCGGATTCACCTCCACGACCAGGGCACCCACCTTGTAGGCCAGGCTCTGCAGGCGCGCGGCGGGCTGGACGAGGGCCGAGGTGCCGATGGCAATGAACACGTCGGCGTGAAGCGCCGCGTCCTCCGCCAGCCTGAACGTGTCGGGGTCCAGCGCCTCGCCAAACCACACGAGGTCCGGGCGGCGCGGCGCCTGGCAGCACGGGCAGGCCGCATGCACCTCGTCCGCCGCCGACCAGTCCGCCACATGGCCGCAGCCGGCGTGGCAGCGCAGGCGATGAATCGAGCCGTGGAGCTCCAGCACACGCCGGCTGCCCGCGGCCTGGTGGAGACCGTCCACGTTCTGGGTCAGCACGCTGAAGCGCGTGCCGGCGCATTCCCGCTCCAACTCGGCAATCGTCTGGTGGGCAAGGTTGGGCTGGGCGTTCCGGACAAATCGCCAGCGCTCGGCGTACCAGTCCTGCACATGCCGGGGGCGCTGCGCAAAGCCCTCCGGCGTGGCCACCTCCTCCGGCCGGAAGTGCTTCCAGAAGCCGTTGTTGCCGTCCCGGAAGGTGGGGATACCACTCTCGGCAGAGGCGCCGGCGCCGGTGAAGAACACCACCTCGTTGGCAGTGAGCAGGCGCTCGTGGATCTGGCGGATGGCGGGGTCGAATTCGGAAGGGTCGAGCATCGTCAGGTCATCTCCGGTCGGATACGGCGGGCGCTTGCTGCGGCGGATTGGTTTGGGCTTTATCGGTAGCGGACCGCTGCGCCGCGACGGGCGCGCTACCCTGCGCCGCCGCCGGGCCCTCGGCGGAGCGCTTGTAAGCGCCGTAGAGGAGTATCGCACCGACCAGCAAGCTCAGGCCCAGCACCGCAATCATGATGATCCTGGCCAATACGCCCCCCAGGATCGCGAAGGCGCCGGAGATCGTGACGCGGACCCACCCCGGCCAGCCCTCCGGCAGAAAGACCCATGCGATCACGAAAGCCACCACCCCTACGCCGCATATCATCAGGGCTTCGAGATCGGTCGGCTCGCCCGGCTGGGACGGCGGAGACGGATAGCGCGCCTGGGCCGCAGCCGCCGCGGCGTCTTGCTGCATGCGGAATATCTTGCGTTGCTGCGCCTCCTGCCGCTTGTTGTGTTCGAGCGTGGCGTTGAGGAGCTGGCATTCGGGACACGTTTGGTAGCTCGAAGCCGTGTAACCATCCGGGGTGTGCTTCTGGCACTGGGAGCAAACCTTCATAAAAATCTCCTTGAGAACCTGCCATTCGAGGAAGGGGCCCGAAGCCCTTTACGTGCGCGGGAGGCGTGGGCACAGGCCCAACTGCGCCGATCAGAGACACGGAAAGTGGAACGATCACATCCGCAGGAACGCGACAGATATGCTTAG
>RRZU011422847.1_pt1 | contig 11530 bp, 10 predicted proteins | sample 2165561 | NCBI WGS metagenome assembly RRZU01 (sample SAMN10456909, study PRJNA506462) | wastewater metagenome | isolation source: wastewater sludge | place: USA: Moscow, Idaho | reverse complement strand
TTAGTATTATATTTTTTTTACTGCTCACTAATCCCGAAGCGTCGGAACTGAACACTTTTACAAAGGGAACATTAATTCTCTTCCTCCTTTTTAATCACTTTTCTGGCAACCTCAATTTTAAACTTTTTCCCCTTCATTTTTTCGTCTTTAATGGCGTGAAGCAGGTCTCTGACTTTGTTGAATTTCACGGCAGCAAATGAAATAAAATCTTTGACTTCGATTAATCCTAAATCACCTTTTTCTAATTTTCCTTTTTGAGAAAAGAAACCAACAATGTCAATTTTATTCAATTTATTTTTTTTTCCGCCACTAATGTAAATCGTTTGAAATTCGGGTGGTTTTGGTAATGAAGTAGCGTTTTCTACTTTGAAAACTTCCATTCCATAATCAATATAATCCATTTTTTTCTCACTTTCGTGAGCAATAATATAGGCGGTTCCAGATGCTGTCATACGTGCCGTACGCCCGTTTCTATGGGTAAATTCGTCTTCTTTGGAGGGTAAATGATAATGAATTACGTGATTCATTTCGGGGATATCGAGTCCACGAGCAGCCAAATCGGTTGTGATTAAATAGCTCACACTTCCGTTTCTAAACTGGATTAGAGCGCGTTCTCTTTCGTCCTGATCCATACCGCCATGATAATACGTGGCATAAATTCCTTTTTCATTCAAGCTGTCGCTAATGCGCTCTGCAGCATCACGATGGTTGCAAAAAACGATGGCCGATTGTGATTTCAACGAACAAATTAAGTTGAACAAACTCCCTATTTTGTCTTTTTCTTTTGAAACAACCATTTTCATGGAAAGATTCGTTTCAGCTTCGTTTTCTGGAATAAAATCTAAAATTGTTGGATTTACCACTCGCGTGTATCTTGGAATCTCAATGTCAGAAGTTGCCGAAACCAAAACACGTTTGTTCAATTTCGTCAATTTTCCAATGATAAATGACATTTGCTCATGAAAACCCAATTGCAGTGATTTATCAAATTCATCTAAAATCAACGTCTGGATCTTATCCACTCTGAAAGTTCCTCTTTCAATATGATCTACAATTCTCCCTGGAGTTCCAATTAAAACTGCTGGCGGATTGCTTAAATTCTTGATTTCAGTATCTATAGAATGTCCACCGTAGCACACATTTACTTTATAATCAGTCCCCATTTTTTTCCAAACTTGTTCAATTTGCAATCCTAATTCGCGAGATGGAACCAAAATTAAACATTGAACCGATTGAATTTCGGGTTGTAACATTTCTAAAATAGGCAATAAAAAAGCCAAGGTTTTTCCGGAACCTGTTGGCGAAAGCAATAAAATATTATTATCATTCAGGATGGCATCTTGTGCTACTTCCTGCATTTCGTTCAGGCTTTCGATGCCTAAATTCAAAAGTATATTTTTGGAATGGTGTTTCTTATTCATTTTGCAAAGGTAATTTTTAATTCTGAGTTATGAATTTTGAATTCTAAATTTTCATTTTTTTAATCAAGGACTTACTTTCTAAACGATCATTTCAATACGTATTGAAAAAAGGCTACATTTGAGATTCAATTAAAAAGACCAAAATATGAGATTTTTCACATTCCTTTTTTTACTACTTTCCATCTGTTCATTGGCGCAAAAAAAGAATAAATACGATACTTTTTTTGAAAAAGGCAATAGAAATCAATCTGCATCTTATGCTGAAACCATTGCCTACTACAAACTTCTAGCAGATGATTTTCCTTCTATCGAAATGCAAAAAATGGGATTAACAGACAGTGGCGAACCGTTGCACATGGTCGTTTTTAATCCAGAAAAACAGTTTGATTTTGGAGTAATCCAAAAAAACAAAGCCGTAGTTTTACTCAATAATGGCATTCACGCAGGTGAGCCAGACGGAATTGACGCTAGTATGCAATTGTTTAGAGATTTAGCTTTAGGCAAGATAAAAGTACCAAAAAACACCGTTGCTGTTTGTATTCCAGTGTACAATATTGGAGGTGCTTTAAACAGAAACGCCACTTCAAGAGCCAATCAAGACGGCCCTGAAAGCTATGGCTTTCGTGGAAATGCGAGAAACTATGATTTGAATCGGGATTTCATCAAATCAGATACCCGAAACACGAAAAGTTTTACCGAAATATTCCATAAAATAAATCCCGATATTTTTATTGACAATCACGTTAGCAATGGTGCCGATTACCAGTACAAACTCACGTATATCATGACCCAACATAATAAATTAGGTGCCGTTTTAGGGGACTTTTTAAATACGGAAATGATGCCCGCTCTAGTCAAAGATTTGCAAAAAAAGAACATCGAAACTACGCCTTACGTCAATGCTTTTCAGGACACACCAGACAAAGGTTTTGGTCAATTTTTTGAAAGTCCACGATATGCAACAGGTTACACTTCGTTGTTTAATACCATTGGGTTTGTCGTGGAAACGCACATGCTCAAAAAATATGCTGATCGCGTGAAAGTGACCTATGAATACATGCGTTCCGCAATTGATTTTACAGATGCGAACTTCCAAAAAATCAAACAATTGCGATTGAAAAATGAAACACAGTATAAACCGCAAAAATCGTACACTATAAAATGGGAAATTGACAGTTCAAAAACAACTTCTGTTTCATTTTTAGGCTACGAAGCCAGCTACAAAAAAAGTGATGTAACATCAGGGAATCGCTTGTTTTATGACCGCACAAAACCTTTCAAAAAAGACATTCCCTACACCAAGGAATTCAAATCAGTAAAAGAGATCATCATTCCCGAAGCGTATATTATTCCAAAAGGATTTTGGCCTATAATTGAATTATTGAAGAACAATACTATTTCATATCGCCAACTAAAAAACGACACTATAATTGAAGGCGAAAGTTATAAAATCGCAGATTTCAAAACAACCAATTCAGCGTATGAAGGCCATTACTTACACCGGAATACAACGATAACTTCTACAATGCAGCAAGTGGCTTTCGCCAAAGGAGATTACGTTATTCCTACACAGCAAAAGGGAATCAAATATTTATTGGAAACATTAGAACCAGAAGCGATTGATTCTTTTTTCAATTGGAATTTTTTCGATACACTATTGCAACAAAAAGAAGGTTATTCAGAATACGTTTTTGAAGATACAGCCACGCAAATTTTGAAAGAAAATCCAAAATTAAAAGCAGATTTTGAGCTAAAAAAACAAAGTGATGTAAATTTCATCAATAATCCAGAAGCGCAGCTCGACTGGATTTATAAAAATTCAGTTTATTATGAAAAAGCACATTTACAATATCCAGTCTACCGAATTCTAAAATAAATAAAACAGCAATTAAGTAGTTAATTACCAAAGGAAATTTGACTAATTTTTTAGTTAAAAAAACGCAAACACGAATTCTACAAATTTGCACTAATTTATTAGTGGTAGATTGGTAAAATTCGTGTCTAACAAAATATTACTTTCAGGGCTCCGCCTCTTCAAACAATAATTTTATGTTTTCATAGGAGTTTTTTAAAGCTTCCTTAATTTGTTCTGGATTTAGCCATGCCACTTTTTCGATTCCTTCTTCTAACTGTCCTTGTGGAATGCCTTCAAAATTGGATTGCATTTCGAACCAATGCGTGATTTTTAGTTTGTACTTACCATTACGTCTGAAAACATGATAGGTTTTTTGAAGTTTGTGACTTATAGACAACCCGTTTACACCGGTTTCTTCCTCAACTTCGCGCATGGCGGTGTTCTCAATTTCCTCTCCTTTTTCGATACCTCCTTTAGGTAAATCCCATTTTCCGTTTCTAAATATAAATAATACCTCACCTTTTTGGTTGTAAACCAATCCGCCTCCCGCTTTGCAAACCGGAATTTTAGTTTTTAAGGTCTTCATAATCAGGCGTTCATCCGGATGGTACAAATACGCTTTATTAATTTTATTTTGAAATATTTTTACTATAAGTTGCTCTATGTCAATACTTTCTAATAAAAAAAGCTGAAAATCTGTCTCTTTAGAGATGTGATTTGTCAAAAAAAGTGGCTTGTCGTTAACAAAAACTTTATACATTTGTACTATGATTTTTAATAAAGATACAGCCGAAAAAACAGCCGAATTTCTTTTGCAAATAAATGCAATTAAATTGAATCCAAGAAATCCTTTTACATGGGCTTCTGGATGGAAGTCGCCTATTTATTGTGATAATCGATTAATTCTCTCATTTCCAGCCGTAAGAAATTATATTCGGGATGAGTTTTCGAAAAACATTGAAAAACAATTTGGGAAACCAGATGTCATTGCTGGCGTTGCCACAGGAGCAATAGGAATTGGCATGCTCGTAGCAGAAAGTTTGGGATTACCATTTGTGTATGTACGTCCAGAAGCGAAGAAGCACGGGAGACTAAATCAAGTGGAAGGTTTTTTACAAAAAGGACAGAATGTTGTTGTTGTAGAAGATTTAATCAGTACGGGAAACAGTAGTCTGCTTGCTGTTGAAGCGTTGCGCGAAGCAGGAGCCAATATCAAAGGCATGGCCGCTATATTTACTTATGGTTTTAATGTTGCCGAAGAAAATTTCAAAAATGCTCATGTCGATTTATTTACTTTAAGTAATTATCAAAATTTATTGAATTTGGCTGTAGCCAAAAGATATATCACTGAAGAAGAAGAGCAGACATTAAGAGAATGGAACGTAAGCCCATCTACTTGGACTACTGAAGTTTAAAACTAAAAAAGATAAAAATAATGAACTTAGAAAGTCCTAAAGTTACTGTTGAAAAATCAGCTCAAGAATTATTTGATTTATTGAGTGATGTTAAAAATTTCGAAAAATTAATGCCTGAAAACATAGCGAAATTTGAAGTTATTGGTGAAGACGCCTTTATTTTTGGTTTAAAAGGGATGCCGGAAATAAAACTAAAAATGAAAGAGAAAGTGGCGCCAAACAAAGTAGTCCTAGGCGCAGCCAGTGATAAGCTACCTTTTACATTAATAGCAAACATCGATGCTGTTTCTGATAATTCAAGCGCAGTGAAATTAGATTTTGCAGGTGATTTTAACCCAATGATGGCGATGATGATCAAAGGACCTATTGGGAAGTTTATTGAAACTTTGGCTAGTAACATGAATAAATTATAAAAACTATTAAAAATAGTCTAATACAAAAGTCTTTCGGTGCAAACTGAAAGACTTTTTTTATATTAAAAAGGTATCTATTGCCATTTATCGGGTATTTAGGTTTGTTATGGAAAATAGTAACATTAATTATTAAATATTAGTAAATTACTGATTATTACATATTTAATACTACCGTTACGTTTCATTTGCCCATAACAAGAGATACTAATACAAACGATGTATGCCAATTACTGATCCCCAATTAAAGAGCAACGATTGCGGAATTAGCGCAATTAAAACCGTTTTCAACATTTATGGAAAAAACATTTCTCGAAAATATATCGAGCAGAATATCCCATTGGAAGAAAAAGGCTCGCGAATCTTGGATATAAAAAAGTTCTTCAATTCAAATGGATTTAATGCCCAATTCAAGCTCTTTGATGTTAACTATGTACCAGGAAACGAGGCGAGTTTACAAGAACTGTTTCCATTTATTTTACCAATTGAAAATAAAAATGGCTTGCATTATGTTGTGGCTAATGAACTCAAAAACAAATCCATAAAAATATATGATCCTAGCAAAGGAAGTCAATACTATTTGTCTTTGCAGGAAATGAAAAAAAAATCTTATTTCAACAAAAATCATTGGGATTTAACGGATACTGAAGAAAAAATAATAGCAATCTGTTCGCAGGATTTATCAGATTATCAAATTAATTTTGAGAACGCCTTAATTGAAAATGGTCATGCAACTCTTTTCAATAAACTTACTTATTTTAAATATTTGAAAGAAAGTTTTGGTTTTAAAGACCAGATGGCCGAAAGAAATTTTCTTACCGATTTGCTGAAAAACCAAGAGATTTCCAGTGTTCCTAATAATTTCAAAATACTAGAATTAGAAAAAGGAAGGATAAAAAACAACTCACCTTTGATACTTGTTGTAAAAGCAATAGAAGAAGAAAAAGAGGCACAACAATCCTATCCTGCAGAAGAAAACGGAAACTTATATTGGCAATTATTCAAACAATTAGGGGAATATAAAAAACTTTGGTACATCTATATTTTTGCCGCTTTATTTTCGGCTGCAACCGCTCAAATTGCGGTCTTTACCAATCAAATTATGATTGATAATGTGCTACCAACCTATAATTTGAACACGCTCGTTTTGTTTGCAGTAGGTTTAGGAATTTATAAAATTTTCGACGTTTTTACTACCGTCTATAAAAATTATGTGGCGATTCATTTAGGAAATGCTTTAGACAAATATTTCCTTTTTTCTTTCGACAAAAAAATAAATGATTCTTCTCTTTCCTATATTCACTCTTACAAAAAAGGGGATTTAATGGAACGCGTGAGTGATTCGCTAAAACTAAAAAGCTTTTTTATGAAGTTTTTCACCAATATATTAGTGGATGTAAGCGTATCTATTTATTCTTTATGTATTTTGTTTTTTATCGATAAAACGCTAACATTAATCGTATTAGGTGTCATGGTTTTGTTTTTTCTTTGGTTTAAATTCATTACGCCTTATTTAAAACAAAATGAAAGACTGCGCTACATGCGTAAAGCCGATTTCCTTTCTAAAATGATGGAGAAAGTTGATGGAATACAGGTTATTAAAAGCTTTAAAATTGAACGATTTCATTCCAGTAAAATCTTTTTAAGTATCAACGAATATTTAAAAATTCAGCTTAGAAACGGTTACATTGATTTATTGAATAAAATTGTTGTTGCCCTGATCGTAATTGTTTCTACGATATTTATCATTTTATTTTTGACAAAATCAGCTATTGAAACCCAAATAATTACATTGGGTCAAATTGTAACGTTTATTGCGCTCTCTTCAAAAATATTTTCATCTCTAAAAAGCATTTTAGATGACAACCTGACCCTTCAAGAAAATGAAGTCATCCTAAAAAGATATTTGGATTTTGATGAGCAAATCAAAAAAGTATCTAAAAAAGGAATTCACGATTTTAACATAGAAAAAATTGAACTCCAGAACCTGAACTACGGATATCTCCCCGATGAATTTGTATTAAAAGACATTAATTTAAAAATCAAAAAAGGAGAGAAAATAAAAATAGAAGGACAAAATGGCTCTGGAAAATCAACCTTCAGCAAAATATTAACGACACTTTATCATCCCAATTCAGGCTGTATTCTCATAAATGAAAAGGATAAGAAATTTTATAATGATGATAAAATGCGGGACAAAATACTATTGGTTACCAATGAAGATACTTTGTTTAATGACACCATACAAAACAACATTGTTTTAGGAAAAGAGATTCCGGTTTCAGCAATTTTGGATATGGCAAAACAAATTAATTTTTATGATTTTATAGCGTCCAAAGATGACGGACTGGATTTTATCATTAACGAAAACGGAAAAAATCTTTCTACCGGACAACGCAAAAAAATACTCTTGCTAAGAGCGCTATTTTCAGATGCTGAACTTATAATTCTGGATGAAGTCCTTTCAGGAATGGATATCGAATCTAGAAATAAAATAGAAAAAATGATTGATAAAGACCATACAAAAACGTACATCATCATTTCTCACGAACCCATCACTAACATCAATTTTTCAAAAAAATATAAAATAGCAAATGGAGAACTCTTTTTATTACAACACGAAATCGATCCGGTTCATTAAAATTCTAAATCGAGTTTTGATAGCGTTTCTGATAATTATAGTCATTTTAGTTTTTACCATTAACATGAATGATACGGTAAGTTTTAAAGAAGGCCAAATTTTTTCTGACACCCCGCAGTTAAAAATAAATGCACCAAATGAGGTGAAAGTTTTAAAAGTTCTAGTAAAAGAAGGCCAGGAAGTACAAAAAGGAGATACGCTTTTTGTACTTGAAAATAAAAAAACTAAATCTGATTATGACATTTTAAATACAAATCTTATTGGAATGAAAAACAAAATAAATATTATAGATAAATTGATTTCCAACACTATCAACCGAAAAAATTCATTAAAACAACTTTTGGAAATTCAATCCAGAATTTACATAACAGATCGTAAAAAAGCGGAACAGGAAATTAATTCTTTAAACAGTAAGATAAATCTGTCATCGCAACAAACTTCAATATTAACACATAAATATCAAACTGATTCTTTGCTTTATAGTAAAGGTGCCATTTCGAGATATGAAATGACCGAAACAAAAAACAGGAATATTGATGACCAAAAAGGGCAATTGGATATTCAATCTAACTATGATGTAAAGAATTATGATTTTGAAAATTTATCCAACAATTATCAAAAAACAAACAACGATTTACGACGAAACATAATTGATGTTGAGAATCAAATTCAGAATTACCAGCGTGATATTGTGGAACTTCAAACACAAATTAAGGATGGAAAATCCAACCTTACTTATATTACTGATGAATTAGGCAAATTACTTGTCTTATCTCCAATAGAAGGAACCGTTTCTAATCTTTATAATGCTAGGCAAAACTTACAGATTATAAACAAAGGAGACATTCTCACCATTATTGCTCCAAAAAAAGAGGCCTTTTATGCAAAAGTAATTTTAGCTGAAAAAGACCTTACTTATATAAAAAAAGGACAAGAAATTAATTTGAAACTAGATGCTTATAACTACTATCGGTTTGGTGCAATTAAAAGGATAATCACCTATGTTTCTCCGTCGGATGTGGATCAAACTTTTTACTGTTTGGCAAACATAAAAAAGTACAATCCAAACATTAACCTAAAGGCAGGTTATAAACTTAAAGGAGAAGTTATTATCGAAAAAATGAAACTTAATCAATACATTATCAAAAAATTATTTAACAAAATTGACAATAATCTTAACTAGTCCACATGAAAAAGTCGATTTTTTTAGCGTTGTTTTATTTACTTTCAAATTCAATGTTTGGACAGGATTTCATGTCTTTTGGTGATTGTTTAGATTTAGCATTAAAAAATAATTTAGCCTTAAAAAGTGCTGTCGTTTTGGGAGAAATAGCTGATAACGAATATAAATCTAGTTACGGAAAATTATTGCCTTCAGTAAGCGCAACGGTTGAAAACAAAAAATCCTGGGGCAAAGAAATAGATCCTGACACTAATATATTTGCAAATAAAAAAATAGAAAATTATTCCGGAAATGTAGGTGCATCCTATAATTTATTCGCTGGTTTTTCGACAATAAATTCCATCAAATCAGCCAAACAGGATGTAAAAATTAACAAAGCCAATATTCAAAAAATTGAAAATGAAATCACTATTGATCTCGCCCAAAAATACATTACCATTTTATATTTACAAGAAATTATTTTATCAAATCAGGAACAAATTAGATCGAGTGAAAAACAATTGGAATTAGCCGTTTTAAAGTTTGATTCCGGAGTAATATCTGAAAGTGAAGTATTTAAAATAAAATCGCAAAAAGCCACTGAGGAACTGAATTTATTAACAAATCAAAACACTTTAGCTGATAATTTGGTTAGCCTAAAACAATTAATCAACATTTCATTAGAAAAAGAAATCCTCTTACTAAAACCTAATTTAGAGTTGTATGAAAGTTTTGAAATGGATGAAAATCCATATTCTTTAGCGAATAAGGCGGTCCAAATAAACCCTTCTTATTTGATGACTATTTTAAAAGAAAAAAAGAAACAAACTGAAATTTCAATTTCAAGAGCATTACTATATCCTTCGCTAAGTGTGCGTTATTCATTGGGTTCTAATTATACTATTAAAGATCCAACTGTTCCGTTTAAAGAACAATTGGATGCCAACCTATCAAAGGGACTTCGATTCAATTTATCAATTCCTATTTTTAGTCAGTTAGAAAATTCTTCGAAAATTAAAATCAGTAAACTCAACTATAAACAATCCAAATTAGAAACCCAAATGGAACAAAACCGTCTTTCGAAAGAAGTTTTAAAGGCGATAACAGATACTAAAACATCTATTAAAAAAAGTGAATCCGCCGCAATTGCTTTTGAATTTTCTAAAAAAAGTTATGAAGCTGATGCCTTAAAATTTGAATTGGGAAAGATTAACATCAATGAATTAAATATAACTAAAATGAATTTTAATAATTCCCAAGCAGAATTAATCCAATCTAAATATGAGTTACTATACAATAATGCACTAATAAAATTCTATTTAGGAGAGCCTTTTATATTGTAAACTTATAGCCTCAATACAACATCCGGATTTTCTTGATGTCAAACTCAGAAATTAAATCTTTTTCCAAAAAAATTCGTAATTTTCCTTGAGGAGAACCCCTAGAATAATTCCCATAAAATTCATTTTGTTTTGATCTGAAAAAAGCATGGGAACCCCTTTCTTGAAGAGTTTATTGTTGTAATCCGACCATAAAAAATCGGATTGCTGTTTCCAGAACTTTATACATTTGTACTATGATTTTTAATAAAGATACAGCCGAAAAAACAGCCGAATTCCTTTTGCAAATAAATGCAATTAAATTGAATCCAAGAAATCCTTTTACATGGGCTTCTGGATGGAAATCGCCAATTTATTGTGATAATCGTTTAATTCTCTCATTTCCCGCCGTAAGAAATTATGTGAGAGATGAATTTTCGAAAAACATTGAAAAACAATTTGGAAAACCAGATGTCATTGCTGGCGTTGCCACAGGAGCAATAGGCATTGGGATTCTCGTAGCGGAGAGTATGGGATTACCATTTGTATATGTTCGACCAGAAGCTAAAAAACATGGGAGACAAAATCAAGTGGAAGGTTTTTTACAAAAAGGACAAAATGTTGTTGTTGTAGAAGATTTAATTAGCACTGGAAACAGCAGCTTAATGGCTGTTGCCGCGTTACGCGAAGCAGGCGCTAATGTAAAAGGTATGACCGCCATATTTACTTATGGATTTAATGTTTCCTAAGAAAATTTCAAATCAGCTAATGTGGATCTATATACTTTGAGTAATTACCAAAATTTATTGAATTTGGCTGTAGCCAAAAGATATATCAGTGATGAAGAAGAGGAAACATTAAGAGAATGGAATGTGAGCCCATCTGCCTGGACTATTGAAGTTTAATGAACTAAAAATATAAAAATGATGAACTTAGAAAGTCCAAAAGTTACAGTTCCTAAATCAGCACAAGAATTATTTGATTTATTGAGTGACGTAAAAAATTTCGAAAAATTAATGCCTGAAAATATCGCTAAGTTCGAAGTTATTGGTGACGATGCCTTTATTTTTGGGTTAAAAGGGATGCCGGAAATAAAACTAAAAATGAAAGAAAAGTTGCTCCCAGCAAAATTGTATTAGGCGCTGCTAGCGATATGCTACCTTTTACATTAATAGCAAACATTGATACAGTTTCTGAAAACTCAAGTGATGTAAAACTTGATTTTGAAGGTGATTTTAATCCAATGATGGCAATGATGATCAAAGGTCCTATTAGCAAGTTTATTGAAATAATTATATTTCAAATTT
>RRZU010168693.1_pt1 | contig 11531 bp, 9 predicted proteins | sample 2165561 | NCBI WGS metagenome assembly RRZU01 (sample SAMN10456909, study PRJNA506462) | wastewater metagenome | isolation source: wastewater sludge | place: USA: Moscow, Idaho | reverse complement strand
CCTGGCGCTGTGGCCGGATACGGGTCGCACCCACCAGTTGCGCGTACACCTGCTGGCGATCGGTCATCCAATCGTCGGTGACGGACTCTACGCCCAGGCTGGCGGCGTCGCCTGCGGCGCCGGCCAACGCCTGCTGCTGCACGCCGAGTCCCTGGCCTTCGCGCACCCCGAGACCGCCCGGCCGCTGGCGTTCTCCTGCCCGCCGCCGTTCTAGCGAATGCCGCGTCGCGCGGGTGCCGGTAGGCGCGGCTCGCTCACCACAGGTGCGCGTATCGAGCCAGTCATCAGTCATACTTGTGGAAGTGGCACTGGACCCTCCCATCCTTGCCGGATCGTTCCTCGCCGAGCATGCAGGCTATAATCATGGGCTTTTCGCCGCATTGCTCAGCCACGTCGGCTCCTCTCAGCGACACTTCTCCGGAGAACAGAATGGATGATCCACAGGGCCTGCTGCCGCACATCTCATCCCTATTGGGCACTGGCAACATCGTCGAACTGTCGGCGATGGCAGCCACCAGCTTTGTCTTGATCGCCGCCGCCGAAATCGGCGACAAGAGTCAACTGGTATGCATGACCCTGGCCTCGCGGCATCGGCCGATGCCGGTGATGCTCGGCGCGCTGGCGGCATTTTCGCTGCTGAATACCCTGGCCGTCGTTTTCGGCGTCGCCATTGCCAGTTGGTTGCCGGAGTACGTGGTCAGCGCGACGGTGGCCATCCTCTTCGCCATTTTTGGTATCCATGCCCTGCATGCCGACGATGACGATGAAGAGGAGGAAATCGAGGAGAAGAGTGGCCATGGCATCTTCTTCACTACCTTCGTGTTGCTGACGGTGGCTGAATTCGGTGACAAGACGCAACTCGCCGTCGTTGCCCTGAGCAGTGTGCACGCACCGGCCGCCGTCTGGCTGGGCGCCACCCTGGCACTGGCAACGACCTCGGCACTGGGAATCCTGGCGGGCCGCACCATCCTGCAAAGGATTCCACTGGCCCTGCTGCACCGGCTGAGCGGCGCATTCTTTCTGGTCCTGGCGGTGTTCGCCGCTTACCAGGCCTACATGTCCTATAGTGGCGACTATTCGTGATGTAGTTATTTGGTGGTTCCGGGTCATCGCCTTAGCATGCCATGCGCAGCCGGTGATGCGACTTGCAGCAAGCGCCCACAGCAACCGCCGGTGCTTGGCTGCGGGCACGCCTGCGTGGTCACTCGATCCTCATCGTGAAATGGCACCGGATCCTGGCCACACCCATGACCACTACGGAGAGACACACGAATGCAGCGCTATACCCTCACCGACTACGAAGACGCTTCCCCGGCGACCCGTTCGGTATATGATGATTTCATGCGAACTACCGGGGCGACCGAAGTGCCGATATGGCTCCAGAGCCTCGGCCACAGCGAGGCGCTGGCGCGCGCCTACTGGGAACGAGCCAAGGGAACCCTGTTCAGCGGCAACCTGCCGCTGCCGCTGAAGGAAATGATCGTTTTCATCGTTTCCGCCAGACACGGCGCGCGCTATTGTTCCGCCTGTCATGCGCAGAACGTACTCAGCCTGGACAAGGCATTGGCCTTTGCAGATCTGCAGTCCTTCCTGGCATCCGACAGCGCCTGCATGCTGCCGCGCTGCTACCAGAATGTCGTCCGCTTCGCGAGCAAGGTGGTCGCCGATGCCAACGGCCTGGAAGACGAAGATTTCGAGGAACTGATGGAGGAAGGGTTCACCAGGGAGGAGATTTGCGAGATCATCGCGGTGATCGATATGGCCACCATGTTCAATGTCTACACGAGTTCGCTGCGGCTCGACCTGGATCCGCAGTACCGCGCCATCCTGTGACCCGGATCTGCCGTCTTGCCAGCAATCGACCATGACTGCCGGATCGCCGAAGACTGAACATGCTTCCGAACAACTCGTTCGCTATGAGGCGCTGTTCAGACTGCTCGACGACCTGCATGCGCTCGACGATATTGCCGAGATTGCAAAACACGTCGTCAGGCAATGGAAGTACTTCGCCAACGTCGCCAACTGGCGACTCGTGGTGGCGGACGAGCAGGGGGTGCAGCTCATCGACGGATGCAATGGCCAGGTGTACGTCAGCAAGGAATCGCTGCTTTCGCCCTGGGACGAGTATCACTGGCAGCAGCAACGTCCGCGTCTCGTCCGCCTGGGCGATCCACTCGCAGGACCGGAGCCGCCCCGGCATCTCACCGGCCGATCGCCAAGCGAGATCCTGATTCTGCCGTTCCTGCGCATGGGCCTTTGCATCGGCCTGCTGAGCGTATCCGCAGGCCGCGAGCCGTTCAATGATCTCGACCACAAGTTCATCCGCATCTTTGGCGCGTACTTCGCGGAACGTATCTGGGACATCCGGCTGCGAACGCAGGCGACCGAGGTCCTGATCAACAAGGCCACCCGCGACGCGCTGACCGGGCTCCTCAACCGCGGGACGATCATCGAGCGGCTCGGCAGCGCGCTGGCGCTCTCGAAGCGCACCGGGGAACCGCTGAGCGTGATTATTTGTGACATCGATTTCTTCAAGATCATCAACGACAGCCATGGACACATGGCAGGCGATGAGGTATTGCGCCAGGTTTCGCACCGCCTGCAGGCCGAGACACGCCTGGGTGACAGCCTCGGGCGTTATGGCGGGGAAGAATTTCTGATCGTGCTCTACCCCTGCAACGCCAGGGATGCGGTGCAATCGGCCGAGCGCTTCCGGCACGCCATTGCCGACACGCCGGTCAGCATCGAGGGCGATGGCGCGTGCGACCTCAAGGTGACGATCAGCCTGGGCACATCCAGCACCAGCGGAGACGAGAAGGTGCGCATCGAGGCGCTGCTCAAACGCGCCGACGACGCGCTCTACCGCTCCAAGGCCGGCGGCCGCAACCGCGTCACGGCGGCAAACGAACGGTCATGACTTTTCCAGACACCCCCGATCATGAATGTCATGCCCGTTTCCCTCTCCCCCGACCCCCTTCCACGGCCCGCGCTGCATCGCGGGCCGGCTGCGGCGGCGCGGAGCGGTGCTCCGCGAAACCCCGCCTGCGCCCCCGTGAGGGGGGAGGGGAAATTCGTGAGTCGCTGACGCAACTTTCACATGAACAAGCCATCGACGGGAGCGCAACATGAGCATACCGGATCAGGAACGGCACGGGGTACCGGAAGCCATGCTTCCACCACCCGGGCGCGAACAGGACAAATCGTCCAGGTGGTTCATCCTGCTGGCGGGCGTCATCCTGCCGGCCTTCACCCTCGCTTACGAGGCCTATACCCAGGCCAGCGCACAGTCTTTTTTTGACCCCATTCCGAGTCTTTTGCATGGCTTGCTGATTGCTCTGGTGCCGCTGGCCAATGCCTGGGTGCTGGTCGAGTTGGCACGACCGCGTTCGCGCGGCAGCGCATCGCTGGCCTGGCTGCACTCGGTCGCGATGGGGATCGCCGCTTTCTACGCGCTGCTCTATCTGCCGCTGACGCCCGCCGCACCCTTCATGGTGTTGTTCTACGGTATCGGCCTGCTGCCGCTGGCGCCGCTGTTGTCGCTGCTGGCGGCCTGGCGGGGACGCGTGCTGCTCAACCGTCGCCTGACCGATCAGGGCAGCGCCCGGCTTCCGGCAGCGTGGCGGGGATGGGTCCTGGCCATGTTGGCCCTGATCGTCATCGACCTGCCGTTCACCCTGACGCGCATCGGTGTGCAGATGGCGACCAGTGCACAAGTGGAATCCCGACAGGCTGGCCTGCGCTGGCTGCGCGCGGTCGGGAACGAGAACATGCTGCGGCAGATGTGCTATTCGCGCACCGGCTTGTCCGCCGATCTGATCGGCCTGCTGCTCACCCTCGGCGATCCGGTGAGCCCAATCGAGGCGAGAAAGGTCTATTACCAGGTCACCGGCCAGGCCTTCAACGACCTGCCGGAACCGGCAACCCGGGGCTTGCGCGATTGGCAGCGGGGTTTCGACCGCGACATCGGCGGCCGCGTGGTGGGTAGCCGCCTGACCGGCGTCCGCCTGGCGGCTTCGCGCATCGACGGATCGGTCGATGCCAAGGCCAGCCTGGCCTATCTGGAATGGACCATGGTCTTGCAGAACGATACGGCGAGGCAGCAGGAAGGCCGGGCGCAGATCGCCCTGCCAGCGGGAGCCGTGGTATCGCGCCTGACGCTATGGATCGATGGCGAGGAGCGAGAGGCGGCCTTCGGTACCCGTGCCCAGACCCGGCAGGCCTACGAGAAAGTGGTCCGCCGCCGCCAGGACCCGGTGCTGGTCACCACCGCCGGCCAGGACCGGGTGATGGTCCAGATGTTCCCCATCCCGCCCAACGCTGGCGAGATGAAGATCCGCCTGGGCATCACCGTGCCGCTGCGGATCAGCGATGGCAAGCTGGCCAGACTGCAATTGCCGGCTTTTCGCGAGCGCAATTTCGACATCGGGCCAAAGCTTTTCCATTCCGTCTGGCTCGAAGCGGACTCGCCGCTGAGCGGCGCCGAGCCCTTGCGCCCGGAAAGGGTAAGCGATGCCGGCTACGCCCTGCGCGGCGAGATCGACAACGAAAAACTGGGCGGCCGGACGACCTGGATCGACGTTCCCCGGAATCCGCTGCTGCGCACCGTCTGGAGCGACGATACCGGCGCTGGCCCCGGCCGGGTGATCGTCCAGCGCTACCAGGAACAGCTCGTGCAGCCGCCGCAGCGGCTGGCGCTGGTGGTCGATGCGTCCAGCTCGCTGGCGCCCGCCGCCAGGGAAATCGTCGCCGCGCTGGCGCGTCTGCCTGGCGCGCTGGAGCTGGGCTTCTTTCCGGCCACCGACATCGCCAGTACGACAAGCGGCGCGATGACTGCGGAGCAGGCGGCCAAGGCCCTGCAGGGGCTCGAATTTGCCGGTGGCCAGAATAACCCGGAGGCCCTGGCCAGAGCCTGGGACTGGGCGGCTGCCGGATCTCCCGCGGCCATCCTCTGGCTGCATGGCCCGCAGCCGATGCTGCTGGGAAGCGTCGAACCGCTGCTGCAGTACGCCGAGCGACGTCCTGGCCGGGTGCACCTGTACTCCCTCGAAGTCATCCCGGGTCCCAACAAGGTCCTCGAAGCCCTGGATCTGCTGCCGGCGGTGTTGCCGACAAACCGCAGCGACGGCCTGCAGGCCGACCTCGAGCGGCTCTTCACCACCTGGGCGCCGGGCACCACCGCAACGCTCGTCCACCGCGAGCAACTGGCTTCTGCGGCCATCATCCACGATCCGGCCACGAAAACCTCCGGACACCTGGCGCGCCTGTGGGCTGCCGATCAGATCAGGCGGTTTCTCGAACAAGGAGAGCCCGGGCGGCAGGCCGCCACCGACCTCGCCTTGCGCTACCATCTGGTGACCCCGGTGAGCGGCGCCGTCGTTCTCGAGACCAGCCAGCAATACGATGAGGCTGGCCTGCGGCCGGTCGAGAAGGGCAGCGTCCCGACCATTCCCGAACCCGAGGAATGGATGCTGATCGCCACGGTGCTGGTACTCCTCGCCTGTTTGCTGCTGCGCCGCCGGCAGGCCTGGCCGACCCGCCCGGCGTGATGGTACGAAAGCACGCCGGCGGCGTGCTCTTCGCCTCGCTGGCGATCGCCTGCTGGCCGATCCTCGTCTGGTATGTCCGGGGCAGCTTCGACGGTTCCAACGATCCCTGGGGCTTGCTGGCGCTGGCGACGGCGATCGGCGTCCTGTGGCGAGCCGCCCCCGCATCGCCACCCGAGCGTCCCCTGCTCCTGCCAACGGCATTGCTGCTGCTGTATACCGCAGCCACCCTGGCCGCTCTGCCGCTGTCCCTGCGCGCGCTCCTGGCCGCCCTCGCCCTCGCCGCGCTGGGCAGTGCCTGGCGGCTCGGCCGGCGCCTCGATCTTCCGGTCGCGGCGCTGGCCCTGCTGGCGCTGCCGCTGACAGCTTCGCTGCAGTTCTATTGCGGCTACCCGCTGCGGGTGCTGACCGGATCGCTGGCCGTCGCGCTCTTGCGACTCAACGGCCTGACCGTCGAGCTGGAGGGCGCGGTGTTGCTCTGGGATGGCCGGCAGATCGCCATCGACGCCCCGTGCAGCGGCATCCGCATGCTGTGGGCGGGCGCGTATCTGATGGCGGCGGCGGCCGCCCTGTTCCGCTTCTCGTCCCGGCAGACGCTCGCCGCCGCAGCGCTGACGGGGTGCATCGTCATCGCCGCCAATGCCGTCCGCGCCGCCGCCCTGTTCTACCTGGAGACCGGCCTGCTGGTGCTGCCTGCCTGGGTACACACGGCCGCCGGCATGTCCGTGTTCCTCGCGGCCGGGCTGCTGATCATCCACGGGCTGTACCGCATCGACCGGACGCAATCCGCAGAACCGGCATGCCTTCCCGTCAGGATGTCGGGTTACGCTGCGCCAACCCGACCTACGCAACTGATCTGCCTGCTCGCCGCTCTGGCACCTTTGGCGCATGGAGTCGGCAGCGCCGCGCCGGCGGCCGTGCCCTTTCCCGGCTGGCCGATCCGCTTCGAGGGTCGTCCGCTGACCGCCTTGCCGCTGACCCCTCTCGAAGACCGCCTGCAGCAGGATTTTCCCGGCCGCGTCGGACGCTTCACCGACGGCCAGCGGGAGATCATTCTGCGCTGGGTGACCCGCGAGAGCCGCCAGCTCCACCCCAGCAGCGACTGCTTCAAGGCCAGCGGCTACCGCGTCGAAGCCCTGCCCATCCAGAGCGTTGGCGACCAACGCTGGTCGAGATACCTCGCCAGCCGTGGCGCCACCCGGCTCGAAGTGGCGGAGCGAATCCATTCTCCGGACGGCGGACAATGGAGCGACGTTTCCGCCTGGTACTGGGCCGCACAGTTGGGCCGCACGCATGGCCCCTGGTGGGCAGTGACGGTGGCTGCACCCAGTCCCCTACAGTGAATCGACGCCACCTCACATCATTTCACTGGCGCATCACTTTCTTCGAATCACACCCGCTCACACGCTCACACCAATCTCGTTGACAGATTATGTAACATCAAACTACTATCTTTTTGAGACCAAAGCGAAAAGTCGCCCGTTCGCCGTTAATCTTGTATAACAAGCAAGTCTGCAATTAAGGGACCCGCCTCAGGCACGGCGAGTTTGCCCTGGGCGGAATGCTTCGCGAACGGCTTCACAGCCCGCGGGGGGCTGCTCTCAAGCCCGCATGCTGGCAACCTGCGCCCCAGTGCGAGTCGCGCCTTTCGATGCAATCGAGTTCAGCCTGGGCGATCTGTGAGGATGAAGCGTTGCGGACAGGATGAATACCCCGTCCGGCCTGGGCAAAGTTAACTTGAAGGCATCCGGCAATCATGAGTCTATCACCCATCCTTCTTCAAGCCAGCGAGCTTGGGATTCGCCTTGAAATCGTCAACGGCCTTCCAATCTGGGAGGCTCAGCCCGTTTATCGTCACCAGAAACAGGTAGAACGTATTGTCCAGGGCATCACCAGAAATGATCAGGTTAAATCAGGATGTGCATGCATCCATGCCGTGGATGTCTATATCCAGTTCCCTAATGGACTAAAACGGCCTGACATCTCGATTTTTTGTCGAGAGCCCAGCGAGGAAGAGCAGGATTCGGCACTGACCATGATTCCCGAGGCGGTCATTGAAGTGGTCAGCAAAGGCTTTGAAGCCAAGGATCTGGAAATTGGCCCCCCCTTTTATTTGTCGCAAGGTGTCAAGGATGTGATCGTCTTCGATCCGCTTACGCTGTTGGTCCTACATGTACGCAAATACCGCACGACGCGGCAAGTCTCTCCTGTGCTTACGGAATTGGAGTGTGGCTGCCAGGTCCTGGTGTGATTGCCGCTATGGCGTGAATGTCGACGCGGTTTCGTGCTCCTCCCAGGTGCACGAAACCATAGCGGTATTCACTTCCTCCCTTGAGTCCGGCGAGGTCCACTGCATCGCCCGTACGCTGCCCCGTCGAAGCGGTCAGGGTTTCGATGAACCAGTTCGGAATCCTGCTGCGCCGGCTGCTGTTCCGTGCCTCGATCAGCAGTTGCCCCAAACCATCCGCCGATCTGGGTTTTTTTCTTTAAATCACCCTCAAGTTCTCTCGGTTCTTTGTCGTTTAGTTTGACAGAGGCCACCACCCGCTACTCCGGGGAGCGATGCGAGGGGACCGGCACGAGTGCAGTCGGGAGTTGCAAGCGCGTGTCGAAGGCCGGGTCCACATGGGGCGAAACATACCCCTCATTGTGTGCTGGCTAGTATTACTGTCTAATCCCAGAAGATACTAACAGGGTGAGGTATCTCTTAGGGGGTGGCTAATGGCAAACTTCAGAACAAGGGTCTGGATGACGGTGATCGGGGTGGCTGTGCTGGCATCCATTCCCGTTTTCGTTGTCGCAGGAGTCGGCGGCGGGATGGCGGTTGCGCTTGGCGGGACGGTACTGGCAGTCATCATTGCAGCCCTGGCTGCTTCTTTTCTGGCATCGAGTATCGCTCGCCCACTGGATCAGTTGTCCGGGCATATCGGGCAGGTGGCCAAAGGCAATCTGAACGTGACCCTGCCACCATCGGATGGCGACGATGTGGACAATGTTTTCTCCGCCTTTGCCAGCATGGTCGCGAACCTGCGCAAGTCCATCGCCGAGGTGAGCCAGTCTGCACTGCAGATTGCTTCAACAGTCAATCAACTGGGCACCTCGGCGGCAGCGATCGCCGACAATTCCCTTGTCGCATCGGAACGTTGCTCCAGTGCCGCCGCCGCTAGCGAGCAGATGGCAGCGACTGCCGGGCATATCGCCGAAAACTGCGTTGAGGCATCCCAGACGGCGTCGGCGGCGAACGAGGCGGCTACTGTTTCAGCCTATGTTTCCATGGAATCGATCAATTCCATCCACGCCATTGCCGAGCTGATCAAGGATTCATCGGAACGTATCGGCAGGCTGGGCGAGAGTTCCGAACAGATCGGTGCCATCGTCTCAACGATCAAGGATATTGCCGCTCAGACCAATCTGCTGGCACTCAATGCCGCGATCGAGGCGGCGCGGGCCGGCGAGATGGGGCGCGGTTTTGCCGTCGTGGCGGATGAGGTGAGAAAGCTGGCAGAACGCACGACGCAGGCAACCAAGCAGATTTCCGAGATGATCAAGCTCATCCAGAGCGAAACCCAGGGCGCAGTTGATACCATGAAACAGGCGGTGCATGAGGTGGAGAAGGGCGTTGAGGATGGCGCGCGCGCAAGCGAATCGATCTGCGAAATACTTGGCAAGATCACGGAGTTATCTGACGAGATCAGCCAGATAGCCACTTCCGCCCAGGAGCAGAGGGCGGTGACTGATGACATCAGTTCAAGTAGCCAGCAGATGAGCACGATGGTCCACGGGTCGGCACAGGAGGCAAGTACCGTGGCGGCGGCGGCAATGACCTTGTCTCGGCAAACGGATCATCTATCCCGGTTGGTCAAGGGTTTCACGTATTGACTGTTTCCGGCTTGTTTGCCGGGGTTGCAGATCGCGTAGGCGGTTCCTGTTCATGGAGGGAAAGATGTCAGCCAGCAAACCAAAACTTGCCATGTATTGGGCAGCTTCCTGCGGCGGATGTGAAATCGCCCTGGCCAATATTGATGAGGTCTTGCTGGAAGTTGATCAGCACTTCGACTTCATGTTTTGTCCTTGTCTGCTTGATACCAAGACAAAGGACATCGAGGCTCTGCCGGATGGCGATATATTCCTGACCCTGTTCAACGGTGCGTTGCGTACCGAAGAAAACAGGGAAATGGCCGAGTTGTTGCGCAGGAAGTCGAAGGTGTTCGTCGCTTTTGGCGCCTGCGCCGCTACGGGCGGCATTCCCGCTCTGGCCAATCAGCACGGTTTGCAGCACCTGCTCGACACGGTCTTCCTGAATGCGCCCAGCGTCGAAAATCCGGCGCGGCTGATCCCGCAACCGATCTGCCATGTAGCCGACGGTGAACTGGAACTGCCGGCCTTCATGCCGCGCGTACTGGCCGTGCATGAAGCGGTCAGCGTTGATTACACCATGCCCGGTTGTCCTCCGGAGCCGGAACAGATCATCGCCGTAATTCGCCATGTGGCCTCCGGTGCGGCCTTGCCGCCGCTTGGCACCTGGCTGGGTTGCAGCAGCCGCGCCGTTTGCAGCGAGTGTCCACGGGAAAAACGCGGGGTTCTGGCAGCGCGGCTGCTACGGCCTTATGAGGCCATACCGGAAGCCGGCTGGTGTTTGGTCGAACAGGGGTTCGCCTGCCTCGGGCCGGCCACGCGCGGCGGTTGCCATGCCCTTTGTCCGACCGCCAATATGCCCTGCACCGGCTGCTATGGCGCTCTCGATGCGACCGCGGACCCCGGCGCCAGCGCGCTGACGGCGCTGGCGGCAGCGGTCGATCCCGGCAAGCTGGCCGGCAAGGACGAAGAGGCCCTGCATCGGCGGCTCAAGGATGCACTATCCGGCGTGGCTGACCCGCTGGGAACTTTCTATCGCTATTCACTGGCAGCGACCGTGCTCGCCGATCGCACGCCGGAGGTGGAGCAATGACTCAACGAATCACCATCGATCCGATCACACGCCTGGAAGGCCACGGCAAGATCGAGATTTTTCTGGACGACGCCGGCGACGTTTCCTCAGCGTATTTCCAGATTCCGGAACTGCGCGGTTTTGAGTCCTTCTGCGTCGGACGCCATGCCGAGGAAATGGCCAACATCACCAATCGCATCTGCGGCGTTTGTCCGGAAGCTCACCACATGGCGGCAGCCAAGGCCGTCGATGCGGCCTTCGGCGTTGCCTGCCTGCCGGCGGCAAAGCGCATTCGCGAATTGATCTACATGGCGTTTTTTGTCACCGATCACACCACGCATTTCTACTGCCTGGGTGGGCCGGATTTCATCGTTGGCCCGGATGCTCCGGCCTGCGAGCGCAATATCCTGGGGGTCATTCGCAAGGTGGGCGTCGATATCGGCTTGCAGGTCATCAACTGCCGCAAGCGCAACCACGAACTGATCAAGCGTCTGGGCGGCCGCGGCGTGCATTTGTGTGGGGCGTTGCCGGGCGGTTGGTCGGTGGCCCTGAGCGAGGAAATGCGCCGGGATTTTCTTGGCTGTGCCAAGGAAAACATCGATTTCGCCCGCTTCTCGCTGCAGGCTTTCGAGGATATCGTTCTCAAGGATCAGGCTTATCTTGATCTGGTACTGTCCGATTTGTATCGCCACGAAACGCACAGCATGGGTACGGTCGACGTCGGGATGGCACCCAATTTCTACGAGGGCAGAATTCGTGTCGTCGATACGCTGGGGAACGAAGTCGCCCTCTACGATGCCAAGGATTACCTGAGCCACATCGCCGAACACGTCGAGCCATGGAGCTATTTGAAATTCCCCTATCTGAAGAAATTCGGCTGGCAGGGCTTTGTCGATGGGCAGGATAGCGGCATTTATCATGCCACGCCGCTAGCGCGCCTCAATGTCGCCGACCGCATGGCCACACCGCTTGCGCAGGCTGAATTCGAGCGTTTTTACGACACCTTCGGGGTGCGCGGAAAGGCCGCCAATGGCCGCAACCTGCCGGTCCATCACCGCCTT
>RRZU010947904.1_pt1 | contig 11532 bp, 10 predicted proteins | sample 2165561 | NCBI WGS metagenome assembly RRZU01 (sample SAMN10456909, study PRJNA506462) | wastewater metagenome | isolation source: wastewater sludge | place: USA: Moscow, Idaho | reverse complement strand
CCCGCTCCAGCACCATTTCCGGGGTGATGTCACGCAGGCAGGTGAACTTGCCGCCGCAGGTGGGGCGGCGCCGGCACGGCGAGCATTCGAGGCCCAGCCAGATCACGCTGCCGGTGGGCCGCCCGGTGTTCTGGTAGGGGCAGGTGGAGCCGAAGATCGCCACCGTCGGCCGCGCCAGCGCGGTGCCCATGTGGGTGAGGCCGGTGTCGACGCCGATGAGCAGCGCCGAATGGGCGATCGCCGCGACGGCCTCGGGCAGCCGGGTCTGGCCGGCCAGATTGACGATGCGCGGGTCGGCGGCGGCGATGCGGGCCGCCGCCTCGCCATCGGCCGGGCCGCCGAGGATCACCGGGATCAGCCCGGTGGCGTCGATGAGCTGTGGCGCGAGGGCCTGCCAGGCGTCCTCGAACCAGTGCTTCTGGGGCCGCGTGGTGAAGGGCGCGAACACCGCGTAGCCGCCGGGCGCGAGGCCGTGGGCGGCGAGCTTGCCGAGCACGCTGGCCTCGGCCTCCGGCGCGACCTTGAGGGTGGGAAGAAAATCACCCGCGTCGAAGCCGAGCTGCTCGGCGAGGTATTTGTATTCGGAGCCGATGCGCGCCTGCTCGCCGCCGCGGGGGATCACCTCGCTCATCAGCAGCTGGCTGCCCTCCTTGGAGCCCAGCCCGACCCGCCGCGGCGCACCGGACAGCCACGTGAGGAAGCCGCTCTTCAGCAGCCCCTGCAGGTCGAGGGCGATGTCGAAGCGGCGGGCGTGGAGCTCGCGGCGCAACGTACGCACGCGGCGCAGCAGCTCCAGCCGCTGGCCGGACTTCCACAGCTTGACCCACTCGGCCTTCGACCAGGTGATGACCTCGTCGATGTCCGGGTCGGCCAGCAGCAGCTCGTGGATGCCCGGCTCCACCAGCCAGGCGATGTGGGCGTCGGGGTGGGCGCGGCGGATCGCCCCCGGCAGCGCGGAGGCGAACACCACGTCGCCGATGGCGGAAGTGCGGACGATGAGGATGCGGTGCGTCATGGGGCGAGACTGTAGCCGAAAGTGCCCGCTGCCGGCAGAGGCACGGACTCAGGCGGGACGCCCTTCCAGGCAGGCTTGATAGACCGCCAGCGTGGCCTGGATCATCGTGTCGATGGAGAACCGGGCCTCGAAACCCTTGCGGGCCGAACGGCCCAGGGCCTCGGCGAGGGCGGGATCGGCGGCCAGCCGGGCGATGGCGTCCGCCAGGGCCGCGGCGTCATCCGGGGGCACGAGCAGGCCGCTGCCCCCATCCTCGATGACCTCCGGGACGCCCCCCACCCGGCTCGCCACCATCGCGCAACCGGCGGACGCGGCCTCCATCAGCGCCAGCGGGAGGCCCTCGCTGCGGGAGGGCTGCAGGATGATGTCTGCCGCCGCAAGGAGCCGGGGCACATCGTCACGACGCCCCAGCCAGGTGGCGAGACGGCTGGCGGCGCCGGCATGCAGGGCCGCCCCCCAGTCGGTCTCCTGCCCGGCGAAGAACAGGCGCACCGGGCGGGCGGTCCGCCCCTGCAGCCGCCCGAAGGCGTCCAGGGCCACGTCATGCCCCTTGACCTGGGCAACCCGGCCGACCATGAAGAGCGCCAGCTCGTCGGGGGCAAGCCCGAGGGCGAGACGGGTCTCCGCGCGCAGACGGTCCCGCGCGGCGCCGAGGCTGCAATCCCGCGCGCCAGGGAAAACCACCTTGATCCGGCCAGCCTCGAACCCCCTGGCGACGAGGTTGCCGCGGACGGCCTCGGAGACGGCGATGAGCTGACCGTCGCGGGGGTAGTTCTTCCAGGTGAGCAGGTCATGGACCGAGCTGACCAGCGGCGTCCCGCCGATCCGGCAGGCCACCCGGCCGTAGAATGCGGCCCGCACCAGATGGGTGTGCACGAGGTCGAAGCGCCCCCGCCGGATCAGCCGCCACAGGCGCAGCAAGGCCGGCAGATCGTAGTGGGCCCGGAAATCGAAGTCGTGGAGCACGAAGCCCGCCTCCTCGAGGCGCTGCCACACCCACGACCCCCGTGGCACCGCGGCCTCGACCTGATGCCCGGCGGCCCGGAGGCCCTCGCAAAGCTGTACGAGATGCTGTTCGGCACCACCAAACTTGCGGTTGTGGAGTATCTGGAGGATGCGCATCGGGGTGTCGCCGGGACGCATCACTCGCGGCGCGCGGCCGCGCCTCCCAGGAAGGCGGCCTCGTAGGTGGCGCGAAGTCCTTCCTCGAGGCCGATCCCGGCGCGCCAGCCGAGACTGGCGGCCCGGGTGACGTCGAGAAGCTTGCGGGGCGTGCCGTCGGGCCGGGTGGCGTCGAAGACCAGGCGGCCTTCATAGCCCACCACCCGCACCAGGGTCTCGGCGAGTTCGCGGATCGTGACGTCCAGGCCGGTCCCCACGTTGATGTGGGAACACATGGGCCGGGCTTGCGCCCAGTAGGCCTCCCGCTCGACATTCATCAGATGCACGGCCGCGGCGGCCATGTCGTCCACGTGCAGGAACTCCCGGCGCGGGGTTCCGGTGCCCCAGATGACGACCTCCGGCACCCCCGCCAGCCGTGCTTCGTGGATACGGCGCATCAGGGCGGGAATGACGTGGCTGTTCTCGGGGTGGTAGTTGTCACCGGGGCCATACAGGTTGGTCGGCATCACGCTGCGGTAGTCGTGCCCGTACTGGCGGTTGTAGCTCTCGCAGAGCTTGATGCCGGCAATCTTGGCGACCGCGTAGGGCTCGTTGGTGGGCTCGAGGAGCCCGGTGAGCAGCGCCTCCTCGGCCATCGGCTGCGGTGCGAGCTTGGGGTAGATGCAGGACGAACCCAGGAACAGCAGCTTGTGCACGCCATGCACATGGGCCGCGTGAATCACGTTGGTTTCGATCATCAGGTTCTGATGAATGAAATCGGCCGGGTAGGTGTTGTTGGCGTGGATACCCCCCACCTTGGCCGCGGCGAGGTAGACCTGATCGACGGGCCGGGCGGCGAAGAACTCCGTCACCTGCCGCTGGTCGGTGAGGTCGAGACTCTCGCGCCCCGCGGTCAGGATGTTGCGGTAACCCAGCGCCTCGAGGCGCCGCACGATGGCCGCGCCGACCATGCCCCGGTGGCCGGCGACAAAGACCTGCGCGTCAGTCTGATGTTGCATCTTCAGTTCTCCGTGGCGACCGGGACATCATGCCCGTGGGCCCTGAGCAGGGCGTGCCGGCGGGCAACCTGCAGATCTTCGGCAACCATCTCGGCGCACATCTGCTGAACGGTGATCTCCGGCACCCAGCCAAGCCTCTCACGGGCACGGGTGGGATCGCCCAGCAGGGTCTCCACCTCCGCGGGACGGAAGTAACGCGGGTCGACCCGGACGATCACATCCCCGACGCGGATCGCCGGGGCGCGGTCCCCCTCGACGTGCTCGACGACCGCCCGTTCGGTCTCCCCTTCCCCCTCGAAGCGGAGGCTTAGGCCCAGCTCGGCCGCCGACCAACGGATGAACTCGCGGACCGAATACTGGACGCCGGTGGCGATCACGAAATCTTCCGGCTGCGCCTGCTGGAGCATCAGCCACTGCATGCGCACGTAGTCACGGGCGTGCCCCCAGTCGCGCAGGGCGTCCAGGTTGCCCATGTAGAGGCAGCGCTCCAGCCCCTGGGCGATGTTGGCGAGGCCGCGGGTGATCTTGCGGGTGACGAAGGTCTCGCCCCGCCGCGGGCTCTCGTGGTTGAAGAGGATCCCGTTGCAGGCGTACATGCCGTAGGCCTCGCGATAATTCACGGTGATCCAGTAAGCATACAGCTTGGCCACCGCGTAAGGACTGCGGGGATAGAAGGGGGTGGTCTCTTTCTGCGGGGTCTCCTGCACGAGGCCGTAGAGCTCGGAGGTGGAGGCCTGGTAGAAGCGGGTCTTCTTCTCGAGCCCCAGCAGGCGGATGGCTTCGAGCAGCCGCAAGGTGCCGAGGGCGTCCACATCGGCGGTGTACTCGGGCGCCTCGAAGCTGACGGCCACATGGGACTGGGCACCGAGGTTATACACTTCGTCGGGCTGCACCTGCTGAAGGATGCGGGTCAGGTTGGAGCTGTCGGTCAGGTCGCCATAATGGAGCACGAAACGCTGGTTCTCCACGTGGGGATCCTGGTAGATGTGGTCCACGCGCTGGGTGTTGAGGGACGAGGCGCGGCGCTTGATGCCGTGGACCTCATAACCCTTGGCGAGCAGGAGCTCCGCCAGGTAGGAGCCGTCCTGCCCGGTCACGCCGGTGATGAGTGCTTTTTTCATGTTCAGGAGTTCTTATTTTTCAGGATGCAGCAACTGGCGATCAATCCGACATCCCTGCATGTAAATAAAGATAATTTCAAAAAATCCATGTAGCCGCCATCAAAACGTTTCCCCCGAGCCCCAATGCGCGCCCACCTCGCGGAAAATCTATGCATTCACTCGGCATTCACCGCCCGAGAATTTTCTTGATTTTTTGATGCAGCAAATCTCTGAACTTACGGAGACATCTCTTTTTACCCGTCGTCGCCCCCCTCAGATAATCGTGGCCGCCGTATTTTTTCTTGTCTTTTATGATCACCTTCGGCTCGAAGGGTATGCTGCCCCCCTCGGGAAAAAGGTACGAGGGGCTCAACACCTTCAGGTCATGCCTTGAAAGCACGTATTTGTTCAGATGCGACTCGTCATGCCACCGCGCCACGACATTATTCGCGAGATCGTCGTCGGTAGCCTTGCAGAGCGCGGCAATTAATTTACCGTAAGAGTTATAAGTACCGCCATTCAACCCGCCTGCAAAATATCTGGCACCGCTCCCCTTGGGAATGTACGCGAGGGATTTCTTGTTGCGATCATAAGGCAGCTCATCCGGCGGAGTATTGACATAACCGGGATGGAGACACACGACCACCTGCTCGTCGGCCTCAGGGAGGATCTCATCCCCGACAGGGCCAACCATTTCAAGATTTGCATTGAAATAATAAACAAAATCATAACTGGACAGGTCCGGATAAACAGACTTGAATATCTCGAATCTCTTGAGCGTATCGTAGGGCCAACCCAGTTTGGGCTGACGCACCACCGTGACATCCGGCTGGCTCAGCCCTAATAGCCTTTCGCTGTCTGTAAACACAAAATAATGCTTCACATGATTCAAAAGCAAGTATTTCTGAGCACTTGCATAGAATGAATCCCAGAAGACGTCGTACTTTCCTGTACAGATGTACAAAAGGGCAATTCTCTTTGCCATAAAAAAGACTTTCAAACAGTTGCTCGCAGGCCCAGAATGAAGTTGAATTCGAGTCAGATCCTCAGCCATCCGCTGGGAATCAGGTCACGCGTATCGATGGATGCAGCAAACCAGCGCTGGGGCGCGATCACGATCTTGTCGGGATTTCTGTTGAGCCATGCCCCCCACCAGCTGAACGAGCTGTTGGCGATGATCTGGTGCCGGCACTGGCTCATCAGCCATAGATCCTCGTAGTCCGCATTGCCACCCGTGGCGCCGACGAAGGTCGCGGGATAAGCCAGGTCGAGATTCTCCGCAGCCCAGCCGATATCGTCGGAAAAGATGAAAAAGTGGGGGCCCGCGACACGGCCTGCCATCAGGTCGACGGCGCGGCGGTAATGATCGAGCGAGAGGCTCCCGTGAACCCGCTGGGCCTCGGGATTGGAAACATAATCACCGCGCCGGATATGCAGGCTTACCGAAGCCGATGATCTCATGCGCTGCGCCAGCGCCTCGTTGTCTGCGCGCGGGACGGGCGTCGGGGTGAACTCGCGGACCAATACGTCAGTGATGTCGCTGAAATATCTTTCGCTCTGCCAATACCCGTTCAGGTAGGCCGGCTGGCTGATCTTCAGGATCTCCGGATCGAACGGAAACCACCGCTCCCTGATGTACGAGGCGCGGTGGAAAGGCTTGAAGCGCTTGCCGATGTGCAGCCTGCTCCAGGCGAGAAACTCATGTTTCGGCGGATTGAGCCGGTTTATTTCGGTTTCGGTCGCAAAGTCTTCGACGATGCCATAGAAACGGAGACGATAGTTCCGCAGCGCGTCGGACTGATAGCCCGATACGTCGAGCTTCAACGGGAGCCCGCTGCGCAATGAGAGGGCGCGGCCCGCGGCATACTGGAAAAGCTGGTTGCCGAGCCCGCCTTTCAATTTGATGATGATCATCATGGGGTCCTTGCTGTTCGGGAGCTGACTGACCGCGGCGCCGGAGAGCTCAGCCAGAAAACAAATAAGCTATTGAATCCGCTTGATTTTTTTTCTCAGAGCGAGGGACAGGACCTTGCGGATGCTCCTCAGCATGCCGGGCCGCCAGCGAAAGTCGCCCGTCGCCAGCAGAAACTGCAATTGTGTCGCGGCCACCGCCGCCCTCGCCTGGCGCCGGGCGGCGACGCGTGGGTGGGCGTTCGATTCCGTGCGGTAGGCAATGAGGTTTTCCGGAATATTGGCAAAAACGATGCCATCATCCTGCGCCAGCGTCGACCACAGATAATAATCCTCGGCGCGAGCGTACCCCTGATAGCCCCCCCTGTGGACGATGGGCGCACGGCGATACATCACCGAGGGATGGCAGAGCGGATTGTCGCGATAGAGCAGGGCGCGAATCCCGGCATCATCGAGGGGATAAGTGCGCCGGCCGACGATCTGCCCGCGGTCATCGACCAGATCGCAGAAGCTGCCGCACACGGCGACGTCCGGATGGGCATCCATGAAGCCGACCTGCCGGGCCAGACGCTGCGGGTAGGCCACATCATCGGCGTCCATGCGCGCCACCAGCTCGCCGCGACAGAAATGCAGGCCGAGGTTGAGGCTGAACTGCAGGTAGCGCATGTCGGTCCTGTACAAGCGGATGCGCGGATCACCGCAGTGCTCGCGGATCTGCAGGAAGGTGTCGTCGGAGACCCCATTGACGACCAGGACCAGCTCGAAATCCGGAAAGCTCTGTTCGAGACACGAGGCCAGGGCCAGCCGGAACAAGCCGTCACAGCTGTTGGTCGCCATCAGGATGGAAACGCGGGGAGAGCTCATGGGTTCAACCTGGAAATGCCGGCGCGGCGTGGGACCGCCGCCCCCCGGGCGCAGGGCGGGCGACAGGAAAGGGTTGATCGTGCCGCATCCGTCGTGTCGAGCCTCAGACCCGCCGGACCACCTGCCCCTTCGGGCGATTTCTGGCGTACATCATCCAGAACAGGCCAAAGGCGGTCATGCCCTGGGAGACGGGCTTGCGGGGCAGGGTGAGCAGATCGTCCCCGGCCGTGGCGGGGGCGCGCCGGCAGGTGGTTCCCGTGACGTAACCGGCTTCGGCAGCCGCTTCGACGACGCGGAGGTCGTGGCTGCCGTACGGATAGCACACGTGGTCGACCCGGCGGCCGAGCTGGTCTTCGAGGGTGCGCTTGCTGGCAGCCAGTTCGTGGACGATCTGCGGTGTTTCGAGGCTGGCGAGGCGGGGATGGCTCAGCGAGTGGGAACCCACCGCAAAGCCCTGGGCGGCGACCTCGCGCAATTGCCCGGCGCTCATCAGGGGGGCGGCCTCCAGGCCCTCCGGCGACGCCCACTCCGCTGTCCGGCCGAGCAGGCCGGCCACGGCGTACACCGTTGCCGTGTAGCCATGCTCGAGCAGCACCGGCATCGCGAACTCGAGGAAATCAACGTAGGCGTCATCAAAGGTCAGCACGACGGGCCGGGGCGGCAGCGGCGCCTCCCCCCGCAGCCCGCTCGCCGCGGCATCCAGGCTCACCACGGAGTAGCCCAGGCGCTTGAGCATGCCCATCTGCGCCCTGAAGCGCGGGAGGTGGCAATACTGCGCGCGATGGCTGGGCATCTTGTGCGGGAAATGCCCGATGCGGTGATACATCAGGATCTGGACGCGGCTCATGGGGTCGACACGACGGGAGGAGAGTGCGGTTGGCCGTGGGATTCTCTCATAGTCTGCACGGCTCAAGACGGGCGCCGGTCAGAAGCACTGCTGGGCAACCCAGACCACGCCAGCGATGGCGAGGACGACCAGCAGCGTGTTGCGGCACTTCTTGAGGGCGCGCTGGAGTTTGACGTGGCGCCGGCTGGCCTGAAAATGTTCGATGACGGGTTTGGCGTCGCCCCGGTCGAAGATCTTCACGTAGCTCTCGGGCAGCGGGGTGATGGCGAGCGCCGGATTACGCCGGACCGCAACCGAGAAACTGTCCTGGTCGACCCCCAGCACCATCCCGCCCTGGGCGTCGATCCAGTGCCGCACGAAGCGGTGCACCGCGGGCGTGTTGCGCAGATACAGCGTCCCGGTGAGGTAACGATGGGACAGCCCGCTGTCGGCCGGCGCGACGAAGACCCCGACATCCCCCTCGAAACGGAAGAACAGCTCGAGGGGCGCATGCACGACGGAGTCGGCGTCGAGGTAAACGATATCCCGCCCGGGGAAACGCTCGAGGCAGGCCAGCAGGAACTCCGGCTTGATCCGGGTGTTGGCCTCCCAGTAGCCGCGACTCGGGTAGCGCTTGAGGAAATAAGGGGTCTGCGTGTGCACCAGCGACGCATGCAGGCGCTCCACATTGACGCGGTAGGCGTCGGTGAAGAAGCTGCAGGCCAGAAACGGGAGGGCCGACGCGTCTTCCTGCCATTCGCCCTTGGGATTCATCCGCATCGTCAGGCTCCGCTTTCCAGCCTGGCGTGGAAGCGGCGGGCCATCAGGAAGACCGCCAGCTTGCGGCGCTGCGCTTCGACCACCCGGCGCAGATGGCGCAGCAGGGTCTTCGGGGGGTGACTGTCGGCCCGGTAGCCGATGGTGCTCATAATCGATGGGTCCTCCTCGACGAGGCATGGGTGCAGGACCGGGATACACAAGCCATGTTTCCAGTATTCGTCGAAGGCGTCATCGACGGGTTTTTGCGGCACGGCCAGCTTCGCCAGCAGACGTCGCGCACCAGCCCGGGTGACGATGTAACCCTGCGCCCCGCTGGGGTTCTTGTTCGGCAGCACCAGTTGCGCACCGTCGGACAGGCTGGCGACGGGAATCCCGCGCAGCGGCTTGAGCGCCGACAGCCGCACGGCGTCGAAGGGCAGGCCGAGCGCCGCGATCTCGGCCGCGGCCTGCTTCAGCTTCGGGCTGACCACCACGTCGTCTTCCAGGATGATCGCATGATCCAGGCCCCGCTCCACCACGGTCTCCCAGGCCTTCAGGTGGGACAGGTAGCAACCGAGTTCGCCGGCCGACAGGCTGGCCCGGGTGCCGGCGGGCAGCGTCGCCCGATCGATCCGCACGCCTTCGACGGCCGTCAGGATCTCCGCATCCAGGGCATGCGCCGCCACCTGGGCGAGCATGCTCGCGTGCCGCTCGACCGCACGCTCGAGGTTGAGCACGAACACCTTCATGTGCGCCCCTCCCGCAGGCCGCGGCGGGCGCGGCTGAACACCACGGCAAACAGCACGAACAGCAGCGAGGTGTTGGAACGCCACAGGTAGTCTTCGAAGAGGCAGACCACCGCAATGAACACCGTCAGCGCGACGCGCAGGCGGCTCAGGCTGCACCGCCGCCACAGCGGGGAGGGGAAACAGACGCACAGCAGCACGAGCCCACCCAGCAGGCCGGTCGTCGTGAGCACGAAGAGATACTGGTTGTGGGGATTGGTGGTGGTCACCCAGTCCGGCGAATGGCGCGCATTGATCCGTTCGTATTCCGCCACGTAGTCCCCGGCACCGACGCCGATGAGGGGGTTCTCGGCAAAGAGGCGGGCGGAGTTGATCTGGAACATGATGCGGCGACCGGTGGAGGTGTCAAAGCCCTCCTCGTGCTGTGTCGCCTCGGCGATGGCCATATCGACCCGGGTCCGCAGATAGTCGTTGCCCGTGTAGCTCACCACCGCGACGCCTGCGACCAGCACCGCGGACACCAGGGCCGCCAGCGCCGGGCGCCGGGCAAGGCGCTGGAACACCAGCACGACCAGCAGCACCAGGAAGACGAACTGGCCTGCCCGCCCGCCCGAGAACACCAGGTTACCCACGGACGCCAGGGCCAGCCCGGCCAGGAGGAGCCGGTGCCGGCCCCCGAACACGGCCTGATGCGCCGCCAGATAGCTGGCCCAGGCAAGGATAGGGGCATAGAGGATGTGGTCGACGAAGGGCGCGGTGTCCTCCGCCTCCTTCGCCACACGGATGCCCGCCGGCCAGTCGGGAAACACGTTCATCTGGAGCCAATTGTAGTACGCCAGGACTTCCGCGCAGGCCACCCCCGCCAGAAAGACGGCGATGTAACGGGGCACATGCTCGCGGCGGGCGACCGTGAGATACAGGGGCGAGAGCAGGAAGAAACTGTAGCGCCCCACCATTTTGAGGCCGGCCTGGAGATCGTCGGTCCACAGCAGCGACAGCGGGAACAGCCAGTAGAAGGCCTGGAAGATCCAGAACAGCGAGTCCTGGCGCAGCAGCGCCCATTTTTCGGCGAAGCGCCCCTCGACGACCGACAGAACGAGCATGAGGGCAGTCAGGGAATACACCGGCGCGACGTGGGAGGGGATGAAGAAGAACAGCGCCGCCAGCAAACCGGCGTTGATGCGGCCGGCGTACGCGCGTACGCCCTGAGGAATCGACAACATCATTGGCGTGTCACGCCGCAGCGGTCGAAGGCCGTCTGCATGTCGCGGCGCTCCTCATCCGACTTGAAACGCACCCGATCCCAGCCGAAGGCCACCACCCGGGTGCTCGCCGGGCTGGTCTGGCGGGCAAACAGCAGGGCGCTGGAACGCACCCCGACGACGGCGTCGTAGGGGGTGTTGGCGAGGTGCACCTCGAGGGGCTCGTCGAGGCTGAGGGTTGCGTAGTCGGGGTGCTTGAGCTCCTGCTCCGGGTCCTTCGGATGGCCCTTGTAGAGGACCCGCCGGATCCCCAGGGAAGCCAGCCAGGCACGGATCTCCTCGCTGACGGCATCGCGGTCGGCGGGCTTCATCAGGCCGGCCCCCACCAGCGGTTGACCGATGACGAGGGCGGAGCGCTCGGCCACGGCGCCGGTTTCAGCCCCCACCCGGGGCGTGACCAGCGGCGGCAGCACGACCACCTTGTCCGCCGGGTATTCGTGGGGCAGGCCGGCGATGACGTAGATGCGGTCGCAGAAGGGCGCGTCGGAACCGATCCGGTCGCCGCCGAAGCACCAGTAGTCGAGCTCCGGGGCGAGCAGCCGGCGCAGCTTGCGGGCGTACTGGGCGAGGCGCTTTACCGGCGGCAGCGGATAGCGGCGGATGCTGATGATCCCGTCGGGCAGGATGCGGGCGCGCATCTCGCGGGCCCCGCAGGCCTGCGGCAGGGCGCGCAGGAAGTAGTTGATGGCCTCGGTGTCGAACACCGCGCTGTGGATGTGCAGGCTGTCGCACGGCCCGACCAGTGCGGCCACCCGGCGGATGTTGTCGCGCAGCCGGCGATGGCGGCCGAAGGGGCCGGGCAGCGGCTCCCAGCGCGGCCACGGCATGTAGCCTGCGGCGTCCCACTCGGCCTCGCGGACGCTGGGCGTGGCGCGGGGGTTGTTCCACCCCAGCACCTGGCGGGCGCCGGCCTCGAAGTGCTCGGCGAT
>RRZU010736086.1_pt1 | contig 11532 bp, 10 predicted proteins | sample 2165561 | NCBI WGS metagenome assembly RRZU01 (sample SAMN10456909, study PRJNA506462) | wastewater metagenome | isolation source: wastewater sludge | place: USA: Moscow, Idaho | reverse complement strand
AGGGCTATTTTAAAAAGGTTTGTTCCGTTCATGTTGTTCTTAATTTATAAGTTATCGTACGATAAAGACTTAGTTAGTCTTCATCATTTTTCGGCAAGGCTGCAAGAGCCTCTGCTGCCGATAAAATATGATTGTTTACCGTATCTTCGATTACATGTCCGTCACGCAGGCGGATGTTCCGGCTGCTGTATTGAGAGAGTTCCGGATTGTGAGTAACGAAAATAATGGTGCGTCCTTCGGCATGTAGCTTCTGGAAGAGTACCAGAATTTCGAAAGATGTACGTGTATCAAGGTTACCGGTTGCTTCGTCGGCCAGAATAACCGCCGGATCGTTTACCAATGCACGGGCGATTGCTACACGCTGCATCTGTCCACCGGACATCTGGTTCGACTTATGTTCCAGTCTGTCGCCTAATCCTACAGCAATCAGCGCTTCTATAGCTCTGCGACGTCGTTCGGCAGCACTGATGGCTGAATTATACATCAACGGGAGTTCTACGTTTTCTACTGCCGTTGTTTTAGGCAGCAGGTTGTAGTTCTGGAATACGAATCCAATCTTGCGGTTACGTAAGATAGCTCGTTGAGGCTTGCTCATGGTTCTTACGGAAACTCCATCCAGCAGATACTCTCCGCTGGTGGGGGTGTCCAGACATCCCAGTGTATTCAGTAATGTAGATTTTCCTGAACCGGATGTTCCCATGATGGTAACGAACTCTCCTTCTGTGATAGAGAATGAAACACCTCGCAGTGCGTGTACGGTTTCATCTCCTACCTGAAAGTTTCGTTTTATATTTTGTAATTCTATGACAACTTTACTCATTGTATTATTGTTGGAGTTTTATTTGTTTCCTTTACTTTTGCTTTTATCTTTTCCCGGAGGGCCTGGCATGAAAGGACTGCGTTCTCCTTGTGCTTCCATAGCACTCATATCCGGCATGCTGCCTTTTATTACAGCTTCGGTTACAATGCTTGTTCCTTCGCTTACACCTTCCAGTATTTCAGTATGCGATCCATCGCTTAAGCCTACTTTTACAGGATGTGCAACGAATGTTTCGTTTTCCAGTGTCCAGACTTTATGCTCTCCCTGGCAATCTTTGATACTACGGCTGCCGGCAAGTTCTTTGTTCGGAGAAAAACGTAGTGCCTTGGCAGGAACAGTAAGTACATTTTCGCGGATCTGAGTATAGATAGTTACGTTTGCAGTCAAACGCGGTTTAAGCTTCAGGTCTGGATTGTCAGCGGTAATGACAACTTCGTAAGTTACAACTGTTTCCGATGTGCTTGTTGAACTGCTGCTTGAGCTGCTGTTTGTACTTCCCAGGCGAACCTGTCGTACTTTCCCTTCGAATACATCTTCCGGATATGCGTCTACAGTAAATGTGACACGTGCTCCTTCAACCACACCTGCTATATCGGCTTCATCTACATCGGCTACGACTTCCATTTTGGTCAGGTCGGCAGCGATGGTTAATAATGTCGGAGTTTCGAAACCAGATGCAACAGTCTGTCCTTCTTCAACATCCTTGCTGGTTACGATACCATCGATCGGCGATGTGATTGTTGCATATGAAAGATTACGTTCTGCTTTGGCCAGTTCTGCCTTGCTCTGTTCGTATGAACTGCGTGAGCGTTGGTAGTTGTATAATGACTCTTCGTAATCTGTATCGCTGATAAGTTGTTTTTTATGGAGTTGTTCATTGCGTTCGTATTGCTTTTTCTGATATTCGTATTCAGCCTTCGCTCCGTTGTATGTAGCCTGTGCCGACTGGAGATCACTCAGAAGTGTCACTTTATCCATTTCGGCAATGACTTCGCCTTGCTTTACTACTGAATTATAGTCGATATATATTTTGTCGATGATACCTGAAACCTGAGTACCTACTTCTACTTCTGTTACAGGCTCTATCGTTCCGGTAGCTGTGATAGAATTGCTAACGTTTCCTTTCTGTACTTGTTCTGTGACAAAGTCGATCTTGTTTTTCGCTTTTGTTCCACCGAATATCCAGCATCCTCCAGCTATAATGATGATGGCAGCTGCTGTAATGATGATTGTTTTTTTATTCTTCATATTCAAATTTTTTATAGTTCTATTTTATTCCCTGCATAGAAATTGAGCAGTGTTCTGTTTAATATAGCCATATACTTGGCTTGTACTCGTTGTTGCTGTGCACTGAGTAAGTTATTTTTTTCTGTAAGGAGCTCTACTGTATTTTTCATTCCCAGATTGAATTGCTCGCTAACCATATCGAAGCTTGTCTGACTGCTTTCCACTTTACTCTCGGCAGCAGCGTATTGTTCTTGGGCATTCAGTGCATCCAGCCATAATGTTTCTATCGTGCTGTATAATTCTTTTTGTTTGCTTTGCAGCTCATACAGGCTGTTGCTGTATTGTAATCTTGCTTTCTGTACGTTGCTCTTGTTCTGTCGGTTATCGAATATGGGGATGCTTAAGCTGATTCCTATCATATTGTTCCAGACGTACTTCATCTGCTGTGCCCAGTTATTAGTACTGGCGCTGTTTGTCGTACTTGAGCTGGAAGCAGATAAACTGATAGTTGGATAGTATCCAGCTTTAGCAACCGAAATACCTAATTTAGCGTTTTCAATGCTCAGTTGGCTGCTTTGGATTTCCGGACGCGTAGCCAGTGCAGTCTGATAGATGTCTGTCTGGCTTGGCAATACTTCCATCACGTGCTCATCGTTCAGTGTGGGAAGTGCCAGCTTCATTTCTGCTGTACCATCCAGTTCCAATAACTGTTTCAGTTGTAATTTATAGTTGCGCAAGGAGCTTTCGGCAGTAACCAGCTGATATTTGTCATTGCTTACCTGTGCTTCAAGTTGTGCAAGGTCTGCTTTAGAAATACTTCCTTCTTTGAATAATTCTTGAGCCCGGTTGAATGTAGCAGTACTCACTTCTAGCGTATTTTTGTTTATGTTGATAGATTCATCTGCATATAGAATCTGAATAAACAATTTGGCAATTTCTTCTTGTAGCGTATTCTCGGTTTCTGTAACGGCAAGCCCAGCAATATCCCGGTTTGTTTTTTCCTGTTTGATGGTGTTCAGTCGCTTGCCGCCATTCCATAGCGTCCATTGAGCATTAAGACTGTAGTTCCCGTTGTAGGTCGTCTTATTATCACTGGTAATAATTTCCGTGCCGCTTACCGTAGCACTCTGTTCCTGATAAGGGCGGTTGATCATGTTGTGCCCGGTGCTGAATGATAAACTTGGGAAAAGATTAGCCTTTGCACTTTTTACATCTATTTCACTCTCTTGCAACGAGATCTTATTCTGCTGCAACTGAATGTTTTTCTCAAGTGCATAATTGATACAATCTTCCAGAGTCCATTCTTTCTCTTCCTGGGCATAAAGAGGAGAGGCTGCCGAAAGGATTGCAATTAAACATAGTGCTTGTTGTTTCATATTCTGTTTATTTAATTTTCTAATGCAAAAATACATTATACTATATATCGGCTCAAATGAACTAGATTAACCCTGATTTTATCAAGACAAAGGCTTGTTTTTTACCGATAAAAGACTTTACTTTGTAATCATTATAAAAATAAACTATGATTAAAAACTGTATCATTCGAATTTGGGAGTTTTATCGGGATGGATTTCGGGAAATGACGCTCGGCCGTACGCTCTGGATGCTGATTTTGGTCAAGCTCTTTATTATGTTTTTTATCCTGAAGCTATTTTTCTTTCCTTCTTTTTTGAAGGATAAAACGGATGAGGAAAAACAGCAGTATGTAGGTTCAGAGCTTGTAAATCGTTCAAGTAATTCAATTATTAAATAAAACTAGAAATTTATGTTAGAAAGTATTGACACATCGATGGTGGATTGGTCAAGAGCCCAGTTTGCCTTAACTGCCATGTATCATTGGCTATTTGTGCCGCTAACGTTGGGATTGGCTGTTATTATGGGGTTAATGGAAACACTTTATTATGTTTCCGGCAATGAATTCTGGAAGCGGACAGCCAAGTTCTGGATGAAGTTGTTTGGAATTAATTTTGCGGTGGGAGTTGCTACCGGACTGATTCTGGAATTTCAGTTCGGAACCAACTGGAGCAACTATTCGTGGTTTGTAGGAGATATATTCGGAGCTCCTCTGGCCATTGAAGGAATCGTAGCGTTTTTCATGGAGGCTACTTTTATAGCCGTAATGTTTTTTGGGTGGAATAAGGTGAGCAAAAAGTTTCATCTGGCGTCTACCTGGCTGACCGGATTGGGAGCAACTTTCTCTGCCTGGTGGATTTTGGTTGCCAACTCATGGATGCAGTATCCGGTAGGTATGGCATTTAATCCCGAAACAGTACGCAACGAGATGGTGGATTTCGCTTCGGTAGCCTTTTCACCAGTAGCTGTTATGAAGTTTTTGCATACAGTGCTCAGCAGCTGGATATTGGGAGCAGTGTTTGTTATCGGTGTCAGTGCGTGGTATCTGTTGCGTAAACGTGAAAAGGAGTTTGCTGTAGCCAGTATTAAGATTGCGGCAGGAGTAGGATTGTTTGCAGCGTTGGTTACTGCTTTTTCCGGTGATAAATCTGCTTATCAGGTAGCCAGGTATCAGCCAATGAAACTGGCTGCTATGGAAGCTCTTTACGATGGAGGTACTCATGAACCGCTTACTGTGGTAGGCAGTCTTAAGATTCCAGAAATGTTGTCATACCTGGCAACGCATGATGTAGCTGGATATGTTCCGGGAATCAATAATATTTTGTTGGGAGGATATACGCTTCCAGACGGTTCTCAGGCACTTTCTGTTATGGAAAAAATGGAAAGAGGAAAACTGGCTATCAGTGCCCTTGCCGATTTCCGTCAGGCAAAGGAAGAAAAAAATGAGGACGGTATGCAGCGTGCCCGTCAGGTGCTGGATGAAAACATGCCTTATTTCGGATATGGATATATAAAAGATCCTAATTCGATCGTTCCGAATGTATGGTTGTCGTTCTGGTCATTCCGTGTAATGGTTGGACTGGGTATGTATTTCATCGCATTTTTTATTTTGATATTGGTTCTGGCATGGAAACATCAGTTGTCGAAAGCCAGCTGGCTGCATTGGATTGCACTTTGGAGTATTCCGTTGGCTTATATCGCCAGTCAGGCCGGATGGATTGTTGCCGAAGTAGGACGCCAGCCTTGGGCTATACAAGACCTGCTTCCTGTGAATGCTGCAATTTCCAGACTGGAAACCGGTTCGGTACAGACAACTTTCTTCATCTTCCTGATTATGTTTACAGTGCTGTTGATTGCTGAAATAGGTATTATGCTGAAAGCTATCAAGAAAGGTCCGGAAGAGGTGTAAATAAACGATAAGTCAACTATTACTTAAATAATAGAATTTATGGATTCAACATATATTTTTTTACAGAACTATTGGTGGTTTCTGGTTTCTTTGCTGGGAGCTTTGTTGGTATTTCTGCTGTTTGTTCAGGGAGGAAACTCTTTACTGTTTCGTTTAGGACAGACGGAAGAAGAGCGGACTTTGATGGTAAATTCTACCGGTCGTAAATGGGAGTTTACCTTTACTACACTGGTAACTTTTGGAGGAGCCTTTTTTGCCTCTTTCCCTTTGTTTTACAGTACAAGCTTCGGGGGAGCATATTGGCTATGGATGATTATTCTGTTCAGTTTTGTGCTACAGGCTGTCTCTTATGAGTTTCAGTCAAAGTTAGGTAATTTGCTGGGTAAGCGTACTTATCAGTATTTTCTGGTGATAAATGGAATTGTAGGACCTGTGTTGCTGGGAGCGGCTGTGGCTACATTCTTCAATGGCTCAAACTTCATTGTCAGAAAAGCTAATATGGCCAATGAAATGATGCCTGTCATCAGTCGCTGGGCAAACGGCTGGCATGGATTAGACGCTTTTGGTGATCCCTGGAATTTGATTTTAGGGCTGGCTGTATTTTTCCTGGCACGTCTGTTGGGTAATATGTATTTCATCAATAATATTCGTCATGAAGGACTGATTCTTCGTTGCCGGCGCCAACTGATTTCAGATGCAGTACCTTTCCTGTTGTTTTTTCTGGCTTTTGTTATCCGTACGTTGCTGAAGGATGGGTTTGCTGTAGATGCAGAAACACAGACCATTGTTATGGAACCTTATAAATACTTCAACAATTTGCTGGCTATGCCTTATCTGCTGATATTGTTTTTGGTGGGAGTTATCGGTGTATTGTTTGGTCTGGTGAAAAGTATTCTCAGTGCTACATATACGAAGGGCATCTGGTTTGCAGGAACAGGTACGGTGCTTACCGTATTGGCATTGTTACTTTGTGTAGGATATAACCATACCGCTTATTATCCTTCAACAGTCGATTTGCAGAGTTCGCTGACGCTTGCCAACAGCTGTTCCAGTAAATTTACGCTGACCACTATGGCATATGTTTCTATTCTCGTACCGTTTGTTTTGGCTTACATAGTTTATGCATGGAGAGCTATAGACAGCAAGCCGATTACGGTAGACGAAATGAAAGAAGACGATCATGCGTATTAATTCTGACGGGAAATATTAGATAAATGTGGTCGCTCCGAAGCGGGATGAAGAAGACCTTAAACGGAGCGGGTGATAATAAAAAATCAGCCTCCAGTGAGTTAGACGTTGGAGGCTGATTCTATTTTCAAAGTTATCAATCTTGCATGAGTAAATACTTACTTTTGTGAAGCCGGACATTGCTTGCAAGGTGCCGGAGCTTTTCCCATCTTAGCTTTAGGACCTTGTGGACACTGAGGCTTGTTTATACAAGGACGATGAGGACGTTTAGGACCGTTGTCTTTGAATAAAACTTCTACCTGACGGATATTCAGGATCTTTTTAAACTTCTTGTAATAGGTTTCCTGAGTTTCCACAAGCTTTTTGCGAGCAGCAAAGCGGTCTTGCATCATCTGGTCTATCTCAGCATCAGTCAATTCTTTCTTTTCTCCTTTCTGTAATTGCTTTGGAGCCGGCTTGCATTGTTTCATAGCTTCCAGATACTCTTTGTACAACGGGGCAAATTTTGCAGCAGTTTCCTCATCCAGAAAAAGACGTTTCTGTGCTTTCTTTACTTGCATTTCGATCCGTTGTTCCGGTGTAAGTTTCTTTTCTTTCTGACCGGGTTGTGCCAATATTATGCCGCAACTCATCATGGTAGCCATCATCAGTGCTGTGAATAAACGTTTTGTTTTCATTGTTGTTGTAATTTGGGTTTATACTAAAATCATTTTAGCGCGCTTTCTGGTGTTATGACAGAAAGAAAGCAGAAAGGTTTATCGGGAATGACAAATTTTAGTATTTCCTGTTTATTCAAGAGAAAAGTCAGCCTCGCGGCAGATTGTAATATCTTCTCCGTTCACAGGGTGGATAAAGCTTAGTTCGGCGGCATGAAGATATAGTCGGTCTGCACGTTTCCCATACAGTTCGTCGCCCACAATGGGACAGGCTAGTCCTTGTGGATGAGCAGCATGTACGCGCAGTTGATGGGTACGTCCGGTAAGCGGATAGAACGCAATCAGCGTTTTCCTGTTTTTCCGTTCCAGCACCTTGTAGCGGGTGATGGCTGGTTTGCCATATTCGAAACTTACCATTTGTCGCGGGCGGTCGTGAAAGTTCAGACAAAGCGGCAGACTGATAGTTCCTTCATCAGTGTTGACTATGCCGGACAGCACAGCTGTGTAACGCTTTTTAATCTCTCTTCCGCAAAATAAAGCCTGTAGCTTTTGATGCGTATCTTTGTCTTTTGCTGCAAGCAGTAAGCCGGATGTTGCCATATCCAGCCGATGTACAAGCATAGGACCTGTTGCTTCCGGATAGCGTTCGTGCAGAAACTGGTATACCGAGTTCAGTGCTTCTTTGCCGGGTACGGATAACATACCGGCAGGCTTGTTGACCACAACCAGCCAGTCGTCCTCATAAACAATTTCAGGCTTTGTGTCCTGGTGTATGTTTTCTGCCAATGGGTTCTTTTCCACTTGCAAGCCGACAAGCATATGTTTCAGAATGGGTTCACACTTTCCCTTACAAGAAGGGTAGAAGTGCCCTGCATGCCTTATCTCTTCTTTTGGCGATTTCCCCCACCAGAATTCTCCCATAGCAAGTGGCTTTAGTTGGTGCAGATAAGCATATTGCAACAGCTTGGGTAACGCACATTCACCTGTTCCGGCTGGAGGAGCTCCTTGTGGTGTATCTTTAAATAGCTCACATAAGTCTTTTACTTCTCCTTTGGCATTCAGCATACGAAATTGTTCGAACAGCTTTTGTTGCAGGGCGGCAGAACGTACTTTGCGTTCCTGTTTCAATTGACAGATCAGCTGCTCCATATGTTTCAGCTCTTCCTCCTGCTGCTGTGTTTCTTCCTTCAGCTTTTTCTCCAGTCGTTTGTATTCAGCCTTTTGAAACTGACTCTCACGGATCAGGTTTTTCTGCTCTTCTTCACTGATACCTTCAGCACGCTGTTGTTCACGCGCGAGTTTAGCTTCTTTCATTTGCTGTTTGGCGTCAGCCAATGTCTGGCTAGCTTGAGCCTGACATGCCGCCAGCCTTGAGCGCATGTCCTTCAGTTGCTGGCTACCTTCCAGTTCCTTAATCTGTTTGTTGATTGCAGAAATGTTTGCTTCTTCGATGCGGAAGAAACCGTCTGGCTGTAACAGATCATATACGGGAGGTACAAAAAACTGGTGTAAGTTACTGCCTGCAAGATTCCCGGAGAATGCAGCCAGATAGCCGACTTTTTCATCAGGAGTCTGTACAATCAGCACCCCGAACATTTTTCCTGCTGACAATTCTTCAGTCCAGTCTGTTCGTGAAGCGATATAATTCTGCACCTCGTGCGCAGCCTTGACAGTTAATGGGTGAGGAGTATAATGAAAAGGAAAAGTAAATTCCGACGGAAGCTCTATTCCGTCGGAATCAATATTCAGATAATGTATTTTATCGTCTATGAAGTCTGTCATACAAAAAATTATTCCAGTTCACGCTGACGGCAGAAGCATTCGCCGAATTTTTCATCTACGTTTTCTATCGCTTCCTTGAAGATACCATAAACAGCCGATCCTGATCCGCTCATTGAAGCATAGACTGCTCCCAGATCGTACAATTTATCTTTGATAGCTGCAATTTCCGGATATTTCTGGAATACACTGTATTCAAAATCATTCTTCATACAGTCTTTCCATGTTTCTATCGGGCGTTTGATAATCTCTTTCAATGAAACTTCCGGATGTTGAGGTTTGATACATGCAAAAGCATCACGTGTAGAAACGAATATATTCGGTTTTACTAGTACGAGATAATAACCTTTCAGTGAAATCTCTATAGGTTCGAATATATTTCCGATACCAGACGCAAAGACCGGTTTGTTCTTGATGAAGAATGCGCAGTCTGCTCCCAGGCGTGCAGCATATTCTTCCATTTTCTCTTCGCTTATTCCAAGCTTGAATTTTTCATTCAGCAGTTTTATCATAAAAGCAGCATCAGCCGATCCGCCACCCAATCCGGCACCAGTCGGAATGTGCTTAAACAGATGAATGTCTACCGGAAGCATCTGGTAATTTTCTGCTTTCAGCAGATTGTATGCTTTAATAACCAGATTATCCTCAAGGTTTCCTTCGATAACAGTTCCGCTTGTATGAATCTTATAAGGAAGATCAGAACCTTCCAGACGATTCACTTCCAGCGCATCTTGCAGTTTGATAGGATAAAAGACAGTTTCCAGATTATGGTATCCGTCCGGACGCTTCTCTACGACGTTTAGTCCGAGATTTATTTTTGCATTAGGAAAAGTAATCATATCGTTAAATTTTGTTTTTTCAAAGATAGTGTAAAGTTTTTAAAATCTGCATCCATTTCCGGAAAATATACATCAGGTGAGGGTAAAACGTTATAGCCTGTGCCATGTACAATAAAGTTTGGCATGCCCGCCATTATGGAAATAAGAATCATTTTTTCTATCTTTGCACAATTAAAATCTAAAAGAGAGAAATGGCAGAAACGAGAAGAACTACCCGTGTCCCGAAGGCTACCAAAACGAAGCCGGTTGATGAATACGGACATTTGCAGCCACAGGCTCCCGAACTGGAGGAGGCTGTGCTGGGTGCATTGATGATTGAAAAGGATGCATATTCGCTAGTCAGTGAAATCCTCCGTCCTGAGTCTTTTTACGAACACCGCAATCAGTTGATTTACGCCGCGATTACCGATCTGGCAATACAGCAGAAACCGATTGATATCCTGACGGTGACAGAACAGCTTCGTTCGCGTGGTGACCTGGACGAAGTGGGAGGACCTTTTTATATCACTCAGTTAAGTGGTAAGGTAGCTTCTTCTGCCCATATCGAATATCATGCTCGTATCATCGCCCAAAAGTTTCTGGCACGCGAGCTGATCTCTTTTACCAGCAACATCCAGACAAAGGCGTTCGACGAGACTCAGGATGTAGACGATCTGATGCAGGAAGCCGAAGGAAAACTCTTCGAAATCTCGCAGCAGAACATGAAGAAAGACTATACGCAGATTAACCCTGTCATTCAGGAAGCGTATGAGATGCTTCAGAAAGCAGCGGCAAGAACCGACGGTTTGAGTGGTTTGTCGAGTGGTTTCCATCAGCTCGACAAGATGACTTCCGGCTGGCAGAATTCCGACCTTATTATTATTGCTGCCCGTCCGGCGATGGGTAAGACAGCATTCGTGCTCTCTATGGCGAAGAATATGGCCGTAAACAATAAAGTTCCCGTTGCATTGTTCTCTCTGGAAATGAGTAACGTACAGTTGGTGAACCGTCTGATTGTGAATGTGTGCGAGATCCCCGGTGAGAAAATCAAGAGCGGTCAGCTCGCTCCTTACGAATGGGGACAGCTCGACTATAAGATAAAGGAACTGTACGATGCTCCGCTTTATGTTGACGATACACCTTCCTTGTCTGTATTTGAGTTGCGAACCAAAGCACGCCGACTTGTACGTGAACACGATGTAAAGATTATCATTATCGACTACCTTCAGTTGATGAATGCCAGCGGTATGTCATTCGGAAGCCGTCAGGAAGAAGTAAGTACCATCTCACGTTCGTTGAAAGGACTTGCCAAAGAGTTGAATATCCCTATCATCGCATTGAGTCAGTTGAACCGTGGTGTAGAAAGTCGTGAGGGAATCGACGGCAAACGCCCTCAGTTGAGCGACTTGCGTGAATCGGGAGCCATCGAGCAGGATGCCGATATGGTACTATTTGTCCACAGACCTGAATATTATAGAATCTATACAGACGAAAACAACAGGGATCTGCGCGGTATGGCACAGATCATTATCGCTAAACACCGTAAGGGAGCCATCGGTGATGTTCTCCTTCGGTTCCGCGGCGAGTTTACACGTTTCGAAAATCCGGATTCCGATTCATATATACCACCTACAATGGGTGGAGAAATCCTCGGTTCTAAAGTCAATGGCGGTCAGACGCCTCCACCGGGAGGCGATGATGTACCGCCAGCTGGACCGTTACCGTTCTAATGATAAAATACAATCCACTGATGAAAAAAAATATAATCATAACAATGTTAGT
>RRZU010021297.1_pt1 | contig 11532 bp, 20 predicted proteins | sample 2165561 | NCBI WGS metagenome assembly RRZU01 (sample SAMN10456909, study PRJNA506462) | wastewater metagenome | isolation source: wastewater sludge | place: USA: Moscow, Idaho | reverse complement strand
TCAGCCGATTACTATGACTTGTAGTAAATGTGGGGTAATGAGTACAGAAAAAGAGTGGAAAAAAGGAATGGGGAAATGGCTAGTTACAAATACTGAATACCAAGGAACTACAAGAGGATTTCACCTAAATGAGCTTGTTTCACCATGGAGAACTTGGCAGGAAATAATCGAGGATTTTCTAACTGCTAAAGATGATCAGTTATTATTACAAACATTCGTAAATACATCGCTAGGAGAAGTATGGGGGGCCAGAGGGAAAACTGTTGATGATATGGTTCTTTTGAAAAACAGAGAACACTATGGCTGCGAGGTTCCTGATGATGTGCTTGTACTGACAGCAGGGGTGGATACTCAGGGTAATAGACTTGAAGTAGAAGTTGTCGGTTGGGGGTTAGGACAGGAATCTTGGGGGATACAATATGCAGTATTTGTAGGAGATCCAGCACAGGATCATGTATGGAAAGAATTGGAAATGTTCCTTGATAAAAAATTTAAATATTCTAATGGAACAGAAATAACAATATCTTGTGTATGTATTGATTCAGGAGGTCATAACACTGATAGTGTATATAAATTTGTGAAACCTAATGAATTTAAACGTTGGTTTGCGATAAAAGGAAAAGGCGGTGAAAGAATACCGTTAACAAGTAAGCCAAGTAAAAATAATAAGGCAGGAGTTAATTTGTTTATGGTAGGAGTTGATGGCGGGAAAGCAAATGTATATTCAAGACTTAGTATAGAAAATCCCGGACCGAAATATTGTCACTTTCCGATTGAGGAAGAAAAGAAATATAATGCGGAGTATTTCTTATCACTGACATCCGAAAAAATGATAATACAGGACAATGGGAAAATAATATGGAAAAAATTAAGAAAAAATAACGAGGCTTTGGATTGTAGAAACTATGCGATGGCAGCGTTTGATATATTGAGTCCGCAACTGGAGAGATTATATCAACTGCCAAGAGGAGATTATTACAATACTAGAAAAGTAGTAGCTAAAGTAAAAACAAGAAGAATATTATCGAAAGGAGTGATGGTTTAATGGTGCACAGTATAGAATTTTGTAAACGTCGTTTAGATATGTGGCTAGAAGCAGAAGAAGCGTTGGCGACTAGCCAAAGTTATAAAATGGGAACACAGGAATTAACAAGGGTAAATCTATCACAAGTACGGAAAATGATAACTTACTGGGAAAATGAGTTGGAAAAAGCCAAAAATGGAGGGAAAAGGTATAAATCATTAAGGGCAGTTCCAAGAGATCTGTAGAAAGGAGAGTATGATTGAATGTTATCGATAAAGCAGTATCAATAATAAGTCCCAAAAAAGGTCTAGAGAGAATAACTGCGAGAAAAGCTATTGATGTATTTAATACTGGGTACTCAAATCATGGTGCCAACACTTTTAAAAAATCAGTGATAGGTTGGTTTTTTCGAGGAGGGTCTGTAAAGCAAGATGTATATAAGAATAGAAATATATTAGTACAGAGATCCAGAGATTTATATATGGGGGCACCTTTGGCAACAGGTGCTTTGAAAACAATAGTTAAAAATGTAATAGGATCGGGTTTAAAGTTAAAATCGACATTAGATTTTGAAAGTTTAGGTTTGACAAGAGAGAAATCTCAAATTATACAACAAAAAATTGAAAAAGAATTTAACTATTGGGCTGAGAGTAAAGTAGACCAACAGGGAGTTTTAAATTTTTATCAGGTACAAGAATTAGTATTTTTAACAACTTTGTTGAACGGAGAATGTTTTATAAAGCTTAATTATTTTAAAACAGAAAAAAATCCCTATGCTTTAAAATTGCAGATAATAGAGCCCGATAGGATATTTACACCATTGGGAAAAGAGAAAGAGTATACGGAAGGAGTGAAATTTGACAGCAATGGTAGGGTAAAATCATACAGAATAACTAATAAACACCCATTAGATACAGACTTTTCAGGGAATGAAGAAGTAAAAGACATTAAAAGATATGGAGAAGAAGGACAACTTAATTTAATCCACATACTTTAAATGATAGAGAAATAAGACCATTGACTGATCTTGTGAACATCAAAGAGCCGGATATAAAGGAATATAATGTTGAAATAAAATATTATATAGAAAAGTCTGATGAAAGCAGATCATCTGAAATAGGAAATAATGTTAATGCAGCTGTTCAGGAATGGGTAGATTGGCAGAAGGCTAAATTAGGACGGGATATAAATACAGATGAACTTATTCATAGACTTAAAGTAGCAGGAGTAAAAAGAGTAACTATAACCAACCCAGTATTTACGGAAATATCAGAAAATACAATTGCTGTAGCTAAAGAACCTTATGTTATAAAATCAGAAGGGACTGAGCAAGAATGAAAAAGTTTATTTCTGATGTAAGTTTACTGGACTTAATACCATTTAATTTCAAAGATGATGAAGACACTTTATATATATTAAAATCTATAGATCATATATTAAGAAAATTTATTGCAAACATTCCTGAAGTAATACTTTTAGACAGAATAAATGAACTGGAAGAATGGAAAGTCGATGAACTCGCCCTTGATTTACATGTAGATTATTATCGGGAAGACTTAGATATTGAACAGAAAAGAGAATTAGTGAAAACTTCTTTGTTAACTCACAGGACAAAAGGGACACCGTTTGCAGTAGAAATGATATCAACTATATTATTTGGAGCAGGAAAGGTACAAGAGTGGTTTGAATATTCCGGACAAGTAGCAAGGTTTAAAATTACAACAGCAGGAGATCTTAAAGATGAAAAAGATTTTCAAAAAGTAATAGAAGTAATAAATATTTATAAAAATCTAAGATCATGGCTGGATAGCCTTACGTTTAAAAGAGATGATCAAAGTAACTTATATTTTGGTCATATCTCAAAAAGAAAAAATGTATATATTTTGAATAGTGCAATTATAAATATTCCGGATGAAGTAATAGAAAATAATCTAGGAATAGCAACACAAGAATTAAGAAAAATAAGATTGAAATAGAAAGGAGCAGATAATGGCAAGTTTTAACGGGTTTATTCTTACTAACAAGGGAAGGGAATTATTGGCAAAAGCAGTGGAAGGGGAGCAGCTTACTTTTACAAAAATGGAAGTAGGAGATGGAACTTTTACCGGAGATATAAAAACATTAACTGCATTAGTAAGTAAAAAAGATGATTTTAATATAAATCAGATAACAAATCAGGGAAATGGTCAAGTGGTGTTAAAAGCAATAATAAATAATCAAAGCACGACTACAGGATATTACATCAGAGAAATAGGAGTTTTTGCTCATGGTGCTAATAATATAGAAATATTATATGCATACAATAAAGCAATAGAAGCAGATTATTTTCCGGCTTTTAATAGTTCAAATGCTGTAGAGTTTGAATATAATAATATTATCATAGTGGATCAGGCACAAAATATAACTGCTGTGATTGATCCAAGTATGACTTATATAACAAAGGAAGAAGCTGCTGAAAAATATGTAGGGAAAGATCAGATTGCTACTGAAAGTGGTAGAGGTATAACGTCAGGTCTGGATATTAGAGAAGGTAAAACTGCATATGTTCTGGGGGCTGAATATGGCGGAAAGTTTGGAAGTGACTTAACAAGTATAGAAGCAAAGAAAGTATATTATTACTGGGACAATGTAAAAGAAATATATATTCCTTATAAAGCTTTGAACAGTGATATAAAAGAAAGTGGATTTATAACACCCTCAATAGCTAATTTTGTTGATGTCAGTAACGCCAATAATTCTGATATAGTCTATACAGATGGTCCGTACACAATATCATTAAATTTAAAAGAAAGCATTCTTCGTGTACACATTGATAAGCAAGAAATAACATATTCGATTCAAAGCCTATTAGCCATATTAAGTAACTTTTGTAAGGTGTTTGGCTATGGATACGGACCAGCAACAATTATTTCTGATTTTAAAGTATTTCAACCGCCAGACTACAGGGTTTTAAGCTGCTTTGGCTTATACGTCAATCCGAATTGGGTTTTTTGGGCTGGGGAAGCTAATACCCCTGTGGAATCTACTTTATATCATCTGCATTCGGGAACGGTAAGTATAAAATTAGTAAAAGTCTAAGGAAAGGAATGGGAGAAATGTATTATATATATGATAAAAAAGGTATTTTGATATCTACACAACAAACTGGAACAGATAAAGAATTTAAGCAAGAGTTTTCAGAAAATATATTTATATCTAATGAGTATTTGGGCGAAAAAGCAATTGTTGAGGGAGATTAGATCAATGATAAGACTTGACAGAATAAATGAGAAATTAGAAGAACTGCAAGATGGCGAATGTATCAAAGATAATGAAATTATCATGGTAGAAAAGCCTAATAATTTCCATTTCTGGGATACTAATTTATGATCAGGAATTAGAAATAAATGCCTTAGAAGAAGAAATTGGAACTTTAGAAGGGGAGATATCGGGACTATATGATGAACTGGACAAAGCAACAGCAAGAAAACTTAAAATGAGAGAAAAGCAGCTTAATGAAGAGATAGAGAAACTTAATGAGAAAATAGAAAATAAATATAAAAGATATGAAGAACTGGAGGGATAAAATATGTATAAATTCGGAAGTAGATCATTGAATAATCTAAAAGGAGTTCATCCTAATATGGTAAGGCTCATGAATGAATCAATAAAAGATAGCCCGTATGATTTTACCATTACTGAAGGACTGAGAACAGCAAAGAGACAGAACGAACTATATCAGCAAGGAAGAGCGAAACCGGGAATAAAGGTAACAAGCCTAGATGGATATAATAAAAAGTCAAATCATCAGGCAAAATCAGATGGTTATGGTTATGCAGTAGACCTTTATCCATATATAAATGGAAGTGTAAGGGTGGAATATGAGAGATACAAAAAAGAAACAAATGCAATAGCAGAGCATATATTAAGTACTGCTAAAAGATTGGGAATAAAAGTAGAATGTGGAGGATATTGGAAAAGTCCTTTTGATCCACCACATTTTGAACTAAAAAAATAAATTATAGGAGAGTGAAAATTATGGAACTAATGGCAAAGATGTATATTGTAGGAAAAATCAACGAATGGATAAGAAAAAGAATTTTGGAAGAAGAAATTGTAAGTAAAGGAAAAGCCGGAGCAGATAAGCTTCAAAACATTCTTGACGAACATGTATGGGATAATATAGAAAAGTTCATTAAATCGGCAAAATCAAAGGATAATAAGTTTATTCCTAATTTTATAGAAGATTTTTCAGAAGATATCTTTGGTGGGGTATTTACTGAAATTAAAGGAATACTGAATCTGAGAGAGTTATTGGAAAGCATATTTTCAGATGAGAAAAAAGCAATAGGAATATAATATACAGGGGGAGTCATGAATCCAACACAAATAAATATAGAAGAAGTAGAAAGATTGACACAAATAGCAGCAAGAGAAGGAACGGCTACATTAATAGCAGTAGTATTCATAATATTAGTAATGCCATTCTTATGGATTCAGTTTAACAGGATAAATAAAACTCTAATTAATATAGACCGGAATACAAAAGGTTATATATCTGATGAGGCATTAAAAAATGTATTAGAGATTTATATATCAGATATACGGAATAAAGAACAGAGTTACATATATAACAAAATAGAAAAGAATCAACTTGCTGAATACTACGAAGGATATATTGAAAATAATATACTGAATAGAGGATTGGCTCAGGTAAATGAAAAACGGGAAGCTCTGATCAGTCTAACTACTTACAATAATGTAAATCAGTTTAGAAGTATAACAGAAAAAAACCTGACATACCATATAAGTAAAATAAAAAAAGTATTTTCAGAAGAACTGGCAAGAGAAAGTATTGATTATGAGAATCTGAAAAGTGTAACAAATAGAGAAATGGAACTATTTGAATAAGAAACAATAAATCAATTAAATAAAATATTTTGAGAACCTGTGAGGGTTCTTTTTTCTTGTAATTATTATTATTTTATGTTATATTAATTTATGATTGAGAAGTTTTAATAGGGAGGGGTGTATTTAAATTAGCAGGGAAAATAAGGAGTATTTAATTCTTGAAAGTGAGCTTACTTGCGATAAAGGAGAATTTGAAAGTAAGTTTGAAGTATCTCCTAAGAAAATATTAAATTACAGGGTTATCATGTAGCAAGTCAGGCAGATAATGTGGCAGGAAAACATATAAAATCATTTGGCAGCTGTAGTGTTATGGGAAAATGTAAAATGGAATCAGATTTATATGGTCAGTTTTTAATTTGGTTTGAGACTTATTCAAAAGTAATATTTGCAGGAAGTGAGGCATTACTTGAGGATAGTTATTGTTTTTGCCCGTATGGCGGGAAGATAACAGTATCAGACAGTAAACAGATTGATTATGCTTCAGCAATGACAGAATTATTTGGAGATTTTGCAGACACAGTGGAGCAGATGAAAGATAGTATAGAAGGTTTATCTGATATGGCTGTAAAGTCTTTGATAGGAATGTTTGACGGGGCAATGACAGAATATTATGCAAATGAGGAAAACAGATTAAAAAATGCAGTTCGCGATATGGAAAGAAATAATACAGGAAATTCTTATATGCATATGCAGACAGGCTATAACCCAAGGGAAGAACTGGCACAGTTACAGAGGAGCAAAGCAATCTATGAATCTAATAACTGGCAGGATATTAAAAATGTGAATTTAAGAGATGTTTATGCTAAAATGCAGGAAAATCCTAATAAAGTAGATCTGGGACCGCGAAAGATATCAGGATTAATGGCTTTAACAAATCCTTTATTTGCAGCAGGTTATTATATAGAAACAAAAGTAAGGGATATCCGTTCAGTACTACCTGATATGACAATAGGTGATTTCTTTAGCAGGGGAACAAGTAAAGAAGGAATAACAGAGCTTTGGGAAAAAGGAATGGATTGTCAAAACAAAAAAATGCTTCCTGGGGTGTTAGGTTATCATCCATTGCAAGCAGCATATTCAGGAGGGTATACAAATTATGACCCAATGGAATCAGCTCAGATAGTAAATTCATTAAGTGATGATGGAAAAGCGGCATATATGTTAAGGAAAACGGCGAATGACGGGATGTCAGCATATAACGAGGTTTATGGATATTATCAAATGGTTAAAGCTATAGATATGGCAGGAAAAGGAAAAGTTAAAACTGGAATCAAGGAAAAAGAAGTAAAAAAACCGACTTTAAGGCAAGAAGAATTAGTAAAAAATACAGCAATAGAAATAGCTCAAGATATTGTAGATGGCAAAATAAGAAAGACAACTGGCGGAAGGCTTCCCGCAAAATCCTTAACAGTTGCTATTGACCTTGATACAGATGAAATTTACTATGGTGTAAGTGGAAAAAATAATAATCCAACAAGATTAAAACCGTATAATGCAAAAATGAGTAAATTTATGGAAAAGGTAAACAATGAATCTTTAACAAATTATACGCTAGATAATTGTGGAGAATTTTGTGCTTTAAATAATGGATATAATTCTGGCGGGAAAAATTTTGCTATATATAGTGTAAATATAGTCAAAGGAACATATAAAGCCCCATGCCCTAATTGTGTACTGATGTATGATAGCGAAGTACATTTTATATTTGGTGTAGAATATTGGAATTGGTACTATAATAAAAATGATATTAGCGTAGAGAGGAAGTAACATGTATAATTTTGATAAAGATATTTTAGAGACACTGAAAAAAAGTGGATGGCAGGAGAATAGAGAGATTCCCATTCATAATATTCTTGAATATTATGAAAAAATAAGATATGTTTGTAATGATATGCAATTAAAATTTTTAAAGAATTTTTCTTATTTGGAAATTACTTTTGAAAATCCACATGTTAAAAAATTCCCCCGTTTAAAAAATATACCAGTTAGATTTATGCTGTATCCGTTAGATGCAGCAGAAAGTGTTTTTAGAATGAGAGTTAGAGATTATGAAATACATTTTAATAAAAATATGATTCCAATAGCAGAAGTTCCAACAGAAGAGATGACAGTATTTCTAGCAGAAGATGGTGTTTTTTACGGTGGATTTGATGAAAGTGTTATAGAATTTGGAAATAATTTGAATACAGTTCTGTATAATTTGAAAAATGGGATTACTTCGCCAATTATAGAGGTTGAAGATTATGATGATGAAAATTATGATTTGGATAGAGAATTTATAAAAGAAAGATTGAGAAATATGAAGTTGTAATCTATTAAGTAAAGAATGGAGTTAAATGATGTCAGAAAAGGCATTTGAAAATTGGTTGTTATTAGCAGCGAAGGTTACTGAAAATCTTGATAGTACAGAAAAATTAAAATGTCCAAGATGTGGTCATAAAGATATCGATTATTTGTATATAGGGAATTTTAAATCAAAAGTTGGATACTTGCAGGTATGGTGTAATTATTGTAATCATGGAATACATATTAGTAGAGTTTTAATCCCAGAAGGAGCTAAGGCACTATCCTTTGAAAGTGATATTGAAGTAATAAATAGTATTGTTCCTAATTATATTAAGGTACATCCTTGAGAATTGGTGGGCAAGATATAAAGCTAGAAATAGGTTGAAATAATAGGCTTAATAAAGAAAGGGGCTGTATCAAAATAGATATGTTTTTTAATGCTGATACAAGATATAGTAATTAAAAAAATAAATTTATCAATATCTTGTTACTGATTTATGTATAATTCTATTTTAATGCAGTCCCTTTTTAATATATATTTTTGAGGTAGCCGAGTAAAAAAATATTCAAGTTAATTAACTTTATAATATCAGAAAAACTTGATGAGAGTAAAAAAATATAGAAATAGAGATGGAGCAGTTCGAAGAAAGAGCTGTGACAGATTTAAAAAGAATTATTTTAAGAACCTGAGAAGGTTCTTTTAATATCTTTAAAAATAAGATATAATTGATAAAAAAGGAGGGAATGGATGAAAAGACCTACACCATTAATAGTAATAACTGTGTTGATTTTATTATTTGCATTGATAAAAATGGGAGCTTTGATAGTATATTTTTTTACGAAAGGGGTAGGAATAAATTATATGCTTTATTTTTTTATAGAGTTTTTGTTTGGCCTATTATGTTTTGTTTCAGGAATTCTAATATTATTAAGAAAAAAATATGGTTATATATTATATAGGGTTTTGATTATAGCAATGTTGCTTGTATATTATGTTGTAGCTAAAACTACTGATTTATTAGATAGCTCAAAATCTTTAGACCCTATTTTAATTCCTGCAATTCTATGTTTTATTCTGATGGCTATAGTGAAAAAAACAAAATATTTTGAACCTGAATAATTAGGTTCTTTTTTAAAATAATAATGTCTGTATCTATCAAGTACAGACATTATTATTTAGTAACCTAAATTTTTATCTTTTCGATAGAGATAAGCAGAATCAAATACAAGTTTACAATTTGAACCGCCTTTAGCTTTACATTTTTTGATTAAGTTATCAATTCTTTTCTCATATTGTTCCCAAGTAGAACTTCCGAATGATGAATATGTTACCATTACACCGTTGGATGAAACTGCCGCAAGAGAAATGCCACCAGGGATTTTTTGTGATTTTTCAATTTTACACTCAGATGTTCCGCAATTTTTTAAAGCTTCATTTTGTGCTGTTTTTTTATCATAACCAGTACCGACTCCATAAATGTTTTTATTTTTGTCATAAGAAAAAGCATACCATTTGGTTAAAACTGGCTGACTAGGTGTATTATTATTATAAACAGGACAATATTGACCAGTAGTAACATAGCCACCACCAGGACATGTACATATTTGAGCACTGCAGCCATTAGCTAAAGATTGCACGCTAAGAACGCCAAATAATATTAAAATAAAAAACAATAATTTTTTCATATATTTTTCTCATTTGAATAAATTTAATTCCTCTTTGAATCATGAATAAATTATAATTTATTAGATGAAAAAAGCAATATATAAATTAATGGAAAAAGATTAAAATATTAAGTTAGAGGACAAATTGAATGGATCTTTTCTACTTTGTATAAATAGTGTATATTTAATTTTAAAAGGATTTAAAGGGAGTGTATTATGATAGAAAAAATATTGTTCGAATATTATATTGATGGTAGTGAATATGAAATGTTTTTATTAGCGTGGGATAAGGTGACGATAACAAATAAAAATATTTATGTATGCGGAACAGGCCGCCATGCGTGGCGTGAAAAGTTTGAACGTTATTTAAAAAAAGCCGGAAAGAAAAATCGAATATGCCTTTTGGATGATTTATCTGAAATATATAATGAAAATTTGGAGATTATAAATAAATATGAAGAACTGAAGAATAAATTTCTTGAATATCTAAATTATAGTAGGTAAACATTGCTGTTGAAAAATTACTAGAAAGTTTTTGTAGGACTAAGAAGTGTCTTTTTTATTTGTAATAAATTAAACTTATAATATAATAATTTATAAAATATTTTATAGGGAGGTTTATGTATTTATGGAAAAAGGCAAAAAGAAAACAGGTCTTATAGTAGGATTAATAGTTTTTGGAGTTTTAGCTTTAGGTAGTATTGGGATTACTGCGATATCTGATGATTCTAAAACTACAGAAACTGTTTCAGCTAAACCAGAGGAAAAGAAAGCAGAACCGCCAAAACAGGTGGAATCTCCGAAAGAAGAGATTAATCAGGAAGAAATAACGAAAAAGAAAGTAAGTGAAGAAAAGAAAAATTGTCAGAATATGAGGATGCTCATTTATCAACATGGAATACAATGAGTGAAAGTATGCAAAAATCAGACGTTTTCGCATCATATGAATATGCTGATAAAGCATTGGAACAGGTAAAAGCGATTTGGTTAGATTCTGACAAACAAAGTTGGGGAAATACGGGTGATGCAGAATTTGATAAACTGTGTAAAGAGTTGAAAAAAGAAACTAACATGGCTTATTATCTCAAAATGGAATCTCTGAAAAAGTAAAACCTCAAATATTGGCTTATTTTGATGATTTTATACCTGAAGCAGATAATAAGCTATCAGATGATATTCCAGATCAAAATAAAAAAGCAGAATTACTCCTGCAGGTTCTTCCGTATATAGATGAAAAAAGTTTAAGAGATCATTTAGTGGCTAAGATAATAAGACTTGTAGATGACAGAATACAGGGAGAATATAAATCTGATAATTTACATATGAGATTTATAGAGAGTTATACATAAAAGCGAAAATGAAAGTTTTAGATCAATTGTAGTTGATGGAGATGCTAAGGATATAGAAACTCCACCTAATACGTATATTACAAATTGCATGGGATATAAAGTGATGATTCAGAAGAAATAAATTATATTTTTTTTGTTCATCATAATATGAGACCGGATTTTTCTGGTCTTTTTTATTTATAATTTACGGAATTATACCACATAATATAAATATACACATAATATACAAAATGGTGTTGAAAGCCTTATTTATAGGCAGTTATATTATATAATTATAACATATAATAAATAAAATATATATAAAAGTATTAAAAGAAT
>RRZU013095893.1_pt1 | contig 11533 bp, 15 predicted proteins | sample 2165561 | NCBI WGS metagenome assembly RRZU01 (sample SAMN10456909, study PRJNA506462) | wastewater metagenome | isolation source: wastewater sludge | place: USA: Moscow, Idaho | reverse complement strand
GGAGAGTGAAGGCCAAGGTGCCGCGCCGCTGGTGCTGTCGGTCAAGGGCCGCCCAGTCGCGGCGTTTGGGCTTGGAGGTCGCTGTGGGTGTCATCCCTAGGATAGCAACCCCACTACCTGGACATTAATTCAACACACCCGTTGCGATGTGCGAACCATGTCAGTATAATGGAAAGTCCATGCGGCTGGTGACGGCCTAATTACTAGCAGGTTTCCCCATGATTGAATCCCTGACCTTCGACGCGGCCGCCGGCTCCAAGTTCGCCCACGCGGCCAAAATCGGCTACTTCAAGGCTAACCCGGTTACCCGGTTTAAACCTGGGCTGAACATCGTCTACGGGCCGAACGGCTCGGGCAAGAGCACGCTGCTCAAGCTGATGGGCCTGTCGTTGGCCGCGGTTCAAGGGGGAACCTCAACGGTCACTCAGTCCTGGATTTCCGACGTTTTCGAGTTCGGCCGCGGCAAGCCGGCCCTCCCCTGCTCGGTTGTTCATGATGGCCAGCCGGTCATGTATTACGATGCCCGCGAGGTGGTGGGCCTGTTTAGCGGAGCGGCTTTCGACGACGACTTCTTTAGTCAGGGTGTCGACGCCTGTATGTCCAAAGGTTCGGTAGGCGAGTTGAACATGCACCGAGTGTTTCGGCATCTGGACGTGCTGAAGGGCGGCACCAAAGGCGGGGGCTTCCCCTCCGAGGTTGAATGGAAGTATCCGCGGACGTCCAGCCACGCCCAAACGAAGGCCACCCTTGAGGCTATCCACAAGCTGTTTGAGGCCCGTTGCGACAAAGGTCCGCAGACCCTGATGTTCGATGAGCCGGAGTCCGGGTTCTCGATGTCCTGGCAGGCCGGCATCTGGCGGAACATCTCCGCCAAGGTCGACCCCACTCGCTTCCAGGTTATTGTTGCTACGCACTCTCCCTTTGCGCTGCGTATCCCCGGCGCAAACTACGTGGACATGGAACCGGGCTATGCCCAAGAGTGCCTGCTGACCTTGTTGATGGACTTGCGCCAAAAGGTTCCCGCACTGTTTGTTCCGATGGGCAACGAGAAGGCTCGCGCGGGCGTGCCCGCTGATACACCCGCCGCGGCCGAAGCCCCGCAAGTTGAGAAACCCAAGCGGACCCGCCGCAAGGCGGCCGATAAGCCGAAGGAACTGTGATGCTATTCAAGGCGGGTAAGGTAGCCCTGAAGGCCTATGGCGCGGTCTCGGGTGCCGTTCATACGATACGGCATCCTATCCAGGCAACCCAGGATGCCATTCGCGGATTCCTCGTGGATACCCTGGTGAAGCTCTTGGTCAAAGTGGCAGGCGAAGCAGTGGCCGAGCAACTGGTTAGCCGGATTTCACTCGAAAAGTCCTTCCAGCAAACGGTTGCCATTCCCAAAGGCTTGCGAGGTGTTGTGCTGGATGAAGACGCGCTGGCCTTTGCGACCAAGGTTGTCAATGACGCGATGGCCGTTCCGCTGGCCGCGCTCAACCTCACTCTAGGTGAGTTGGTTATCCAGAAGGCTGCCGATGCGCCGAATCACCTCGAAGTGCTAGGGGTCTTTAAATTGGTGTCGGCGTCCAGTGCCGAAGGATTGGCTCGCGCAGCAGCCGCACCCCGAGCGCTTCCGGCGCCTGCCGCCTGAGTTGCGTAAAGCTGCTTGAGTGTGTATAATTAAATTATCTCAAGGAGCTACGCAATGAATTCTGTCTGGCTGGTCGATGCTGATAACCAATCCCCTGTTCTCGCCGAAACGACGGCCCATCTTCTGGGCTGGCCTTCCCATGTAGTGTTGGCAGGTCTTGGTGGCAACCTTCGTTCCTGGCAGGAGCGTGCGAACATCCCTGAAGATGTTCAGGTTGATGTCTGGGAATCTCCGGCTATCCCTGACGGTGCTGATGTGCTGTTGGCGATGGCGGCGGGCTGCTTGATTCAGACGCTCGAGCGGGCCGTGATTTTCTCGCGTGATGGGCTCGTAGCGGGCACCCTGGGTCGCCTGCTGCACGCCCGGGGCATTAAGGTGTTGGCCGTGTCGGCGATGGACCACCCGGGCCTGCCCTACCCTCACCTGACGCTGCCCTTGCCTTCGGGGCAGAAGGCTGCCACGCCGGTTATTCCGGCTGTTGTGCCAGCGAGTGGTATTACCGAGGAGGTCGCTAACCAGGTATTCGAAAGCGTCTTTGTTGCGCTGGGCAACCCCGAGTCTATCAATCGGGCCAACTTCCACAATCACCTGAATCAGCGGGGCTATAACGCAGAGCGACGTGGAGCGCTTCAGCGGCGGGCAACTGGCTTCTGCGAAACGGGCTCGGGCACTGACCGTTCTGTTGTCCGTGTTGTGCCTCATTTTGAATAGGCGGTAAATATGCACCAGATTACGACGGGGGCGATGAGCCCGGATGGACTACACGACTGCGTATTCTTGTGGCTGTGGTGCCGTGATGGGCGTCCTTATGCGAAGTACCTGCCCGAAGGGGCGCCTGAGAACATGCCGATGGTCCTGACGCTGCTGCGTTGGGATGGCACGTTCGGCACCATGGGCGGTAAGGTCGACAAGGGCGAGTCGCTCATGCAAGCGCTGTTCCGGGAAGCTGGCGAGGAAATCGGTTTCTGGCTGCCGGACAGTAAGAACCCTGAGCCGCTAGGCACCTTCCAAGATGGCCCCTGGCACATCCACAGTTTCTCTTTGGAGATGAGTTACTACGAGCTGCTCGGCGTTCGCACAGACGCATCGGCGCTCAAGAATGCGTCTCCCGAGGTGACGGGTGTTGTGCTGGCGCCCACCGGGCAGTATCGCCCGGGTAATGAGGGCGTTCCGCGCGGTAGAACTGCTTTCGAGGGCAATCAATTCTGTTCTACGGCCAAGCTCGAGTGGGACCTTCTGATGACAAAGCTGACCGCCTGACATGTCCTGGACGCCAGCCCATACCCCGCCGGAGCTTGTCGAGGGAGAGTTCGCTTTCCGGCTAAGCTCCAAGCCGGTTCTCGGTGTATGTCGGGATGGCAAGCAAATGGTGGTCTACGCCTGTCGGGACGAAACCGAGCTGGGCGAGCCGGTGGAGGCAGTGCGGTGGTTGTCCGACTGTTCGGAAGGCTGGGATGCCACGGACCGGCTGGCCTACTGGCAAGAGCTGCCTAGTGTTGCAGGGCTTGCTGGCGTGGATAACGGCTAGCCGGCGGGGCAGCGGCTTTTGTTTAAAGGTTAGTGGTGGCGCTTGCCTCCAGCTCCAGCCGGCGGCGTGCTCGATAAGCAAGCAGCCAGGCGATGGCCTCCTCCGGTTCGCCCAGGAAGCCTTCGACTCTACGGCGCGCGTTCATCGCGCCGGCCTGGCGGAACGTAATCGGGATTGCACCTGCGGCGAGGGCCAAGGCTTTCTTGCTTAGGGCAATATCGTAGTGGCTGCCACTGCCTTTGGCGGGGGCCTGCCACCATTTGCGAGCAACTCCGATGCGGTCAGCCATGTCGTGCAGCTCTTGGTCAGAGCTAGCGAGCATGTGGCACATCTTTAGCCTGCCGTAGGGGGCGCGCATATCGTCAACGTAGACCGGCACGGGGCATCTCCTTTATAGGTGGTGCCCGTTACAGGCACCACCCTTTGGCTTAGACGCTAACTACGCGGTCGGCCATGGAAACCTGCTTGTTGAACGGCAGGGCCAGCCAAGCCTGATGCGGCGTCGTTCCCGTCTTGCGAGCCAGGAAGAACAGGGCGGTAGCGTTGCTCGGGACGTGCTGTTGCAGCGCCAGGGCAAAAGCCTTTTGGTCTTCAATGTCCTTGACGATATCCCAGACCGGAACCAGCGCATCCAGGAAGCCGGCCACTTGGGACTCTGCTTTGCGAACCAGACCCGCGAGGGTTGGGACGTAGAGACAGAACTCTTCGGCGTCGCCATTGACGACCAGCTCGACGATACGGGCCTTGCTGACGTTCAAGCCTTCACCGTTGCCTTGCAGGTGAGCTGCGCAGTAGAGCGGCGTTTTGACTTTCAGGCGTTTGCCCGTCACCGGGTCGTAGCACACCACACCTTCATGCAGGCCCTTGAACGTCGGGTCCGAAGCGACCCAGGTTTTGATGGCCTCTACTTGTTGCTGCCGAGACAGGCCGGCCAGGCTCACGGTAATCGGGTAGCGCAGGGGAAGCCGAACATTCCAGCCGGTCAGGGAGTCGAAGAAGGACAGCCCTTCCGCCGGAGAAAGCTCAACCCCGTTGCGTTGGCGAGCGCCCAGGAACACCAGCTCTGAGGTGGCATGCGGGGTCACATGAGGATTGTCAGGCCCGATAAACTCGAACAGGTAGGTTGTGTGGTGCTGGGCGCCCGTCTTTGCGATGACTTCATCAAAAGCCGTCGTGCCCGGGGTGCCAGTCAGCCCTGCCGCACGAACAACACGCTCATAGAAGCGGCCACCCAGGCGGTGATTCACGTCTGCGAACGGGGTGCCACGCGTGCCGAAGTGCCAGTGCCCTGTCAGGTCGTTGAAATACAGAGTGACCAGGCTTCCGTCAGCCTTCTCCAGGGCTTCCAGGCGGGTGTAATCGATATCCGCCTCGTAAGCGGCTGCCTCACCGATGTTGAAGAAGCGCGCGAAGGGGCGGCGGATAACTTCATAGGTGGTGCTGTCGATAACCAGCCCTCGGGACTCCATCACTACCGGGGTCAACCGATGCTTGTGGGCTGCCAGCTGGTCATAGTCGAACAGCCACAGCTGGCCGTCCAGGTGCAGTTGGGCCACGACGCCAAAGTTGTCGAAAAAGTGGCGGGCGATGTTTTCGTTCGATTGGCCGCGCAGGCAGGCCAGTTCATTTTGTACGGCGGTCATAAGGTCTCCTGCGCATGTGCGCCTAAGTGATAATGTATTATGCCTCAATTAATTAATCAGGTCAACCTAGTTAATTAATTGACAGGTTAAATTAATTGGCAGATAATGGCATCACTCATAACCGTTCAACGGAGTTAATCATGCAATACATTTTTATGGGCCTTGGCGCCCTTCTCGCTGTTGTTGCTATCATGGGGCTGGTGGTGGCCGTCTGGTATCGCCGTGTTGTTCCGACCAATATGGTGCACATCGTTCAGAGCGCCAAAGCGACGGTGGCCTACGGCCGCGGCAAGACCTCGGGTAACACCTACTACGCCTGGCCGAGCTGTGTGCCGGCGCTGGGTATTACCGTCACGGAATTCCCGGAAAGCATCTTTCAGGTGTCCCTGGTGGACTACGAGGCTTACGACCAAGCCCGACTGCCCTTCACCATCGATGCCGTCGCGTTTTTCCGGGTGTCTGACGCAGCCGTTGCTGCTCAGCGCGTGTCGTCTTTTGCTGAGCTGAAGAACCAGCTGCAAGCTGTGCTGCAGGGCGCTGTTCGCCGTATCCTGGCTACCAACACCCTCGAAGAAATCATGCAGTCCCGTTCGGAGCTGGGTGACCAATTCACCAAGGAAGTTCAGGAGCAGATTTCCGAGTGGGGTGTGCTGCCGGTTAAGACCATCGAGTTTATGGACCTGCGTGACTCCCCAAAGAGCATGGTCATCGCAAACATCATGGCGAAGGAGCAGTCCCGCATCGAAAAGGAAAGCCGGGTTCGGGTGGCGGAAAACAAGCGTTCTGCTGAACTCGCTGAAATCGACGCCCACCGGGAGGTTGATGTCCAGCGCCAAGACGCCGAGCAGCAAGTGGGCCTGCGTGTGGCCGAGAAAGAAAAGGTCGTCGGTATCGCCAACGAGCAAGCTCAGCAGGAAATCAAGGTCAGCGCCAAGACCACGGCCGAGCGTGAGATGGAGGTGAAAAAGGTGACCCAGGTTCGCGGTGCGGAAATCGACCGTGACGTGGCGGTGGTCAAGGCCGAGCAGGACAAGAAGGTCAAAGTGGTTAACGCCGAAGCTGAGAAGGAAGCGCTGGTGGTCTCTGCTGAGGGTGACAAGCAATCTCGCACCGTTCGTGCTGAAGGCGACCTGCAAGCGGCACTCAAGGACGCAGAAGGTATCCGTGCCCGTGGTGAAGCCAACGCTTCGGCCGAGCAAGCCATGCTGATGGCACCGGTGGTTACCCAAATCAAGCTGGCTGAGGAAATCGGCGCCAACGAGGGCTACCAGCGATACCTGGTGACCATCGAACAGGTCAAGGCGAGCCGTGATGTGGGCCTGGAAATGGCTCGTGCCATGCAGCAGGCCGACCTGAAGGTTATCGCCAACGGCGGTGACATCCAGCAAGGTATCGGCAAGCTGACCGACCTCTTCACCCCGGCCGGCGGCACCAGCCTCACCGGCATGCTCTCTGCTCTGGCTCAGAGCCCGGAAGGCGCTTCCCTGGTCAAGGGCTTGAGCTCTCGGCTGGCGGGCACCGGCAGCTCCACGAACTAATTGTGGAGTGCGGGGCGGGCTAGTTGAGGCTCGCTCCGCCTCTGAGTAACCCTTTCTACAGGCTGGTATAAAAATGGCAGACCAAAATCGAAATACAGTCGCTGGCTTTCTGGAAGCGGTGACCCTTCTCGGCGAGCACATGCCGGAAAAGCTCCAGACGAAGTTCTTTCTTTCTGCGGAGCATGACATCATCTATGCTCACGTGGATTCCGAGATGTTGCCGGAAGACTCTCCGGCGGGCCAGCGGCTTCAAGAGCTGGGCTGGTTCTACGACGGTGAGGGCTGGGCTCGCAACGTCTGAGCCACAATACAAAAGGGCAGCTCCTTCTGGGCTGCCCTTTTTTGTTCTCCGCTTAGTGCGGGCTGAAATCCCGCTCTTTTTCGACCTGACGAGCTAGCCAGCGGTAGCCTTCGAGGGTTGGCAGGGTGCTGCCTCGGCGCTGGAACTGCTCAGGAAGCACGATGACCACATCCTCATGGTCTTCCGCAACGTTTCGAGCAACGGAGGCGCTGTTGTTTCAACGCCCAGAGTTTCACGGCAGCTTTCGCCCCGTCAGCGCTCTTAGGCTCCACAGGCTCCACCGCCCACACCGGACGTGATTGTTCTCAAACTCTCGGCCAAAATGTTCCTGGCCGCATTCTGGTCGCGGTCGTGCTCCGCCTGACACACCGGACACGTCCAGTGCCGGACCGAGAGCGGTAGCGCCAGCAGCCGATGACCACACGCTGAACACGTCTTGCTCGACGGATACCACCGGTCAACCACCGCGACCTGCACCCCGCGCTGTAGCCCCTTGTAGGTCAGCTGCCGCCGGAACTCACCAAAGCTCGCATCTGCCAGGCCTCGAGCCAACCTTCGGTTGGCCATCATCCCTTTGACGTTCAGGTCTTCAATTGCCACCCACCCGTAGTCCCGCGTCAAGCGATGGGTGACGAGCGGGACTGGCTTGAAGTATGCGGCGCGATTAGGTGTGACCGCGCATGAAGCTGCGGCGCTCGTTATTGGGCGCAGTGGTCAGCAACGCAAGGAGCGTGTGCTGCGCTCGGGGCCGCTTGCGGTTCCGGGGATGGCAGCGGCCTTACCCTTCGTGGTACCGGTATGGAAAGCCACGGAAAACGGCGAGGGTGCGGGCCAGCACCAAGAGGGTGCACATATTAAGCCCCTGAGAAGCGACGAGGGTTGCCTTTAGACATGGAGAACCCGAGCGGTCTCACTTCAACCGGTTTTGCCTTGCTGGCCGGGCGCTTTGTGGCATCCGCAGGAGACCAGCCGAGGAACGGCCACTGAGAGGCGGGGGCGGGCGGCAGATTCGGTTTGCCCGAGAACTTGGACATAGGGGTCTCCTGAGGGGTTGCTAATGTTCGTATAGCAACAAGTGAGCTGTTATTGTCGCTGGTGCCCGATAGGACGGGGCATCAAGCCAGCTTCCAAAAGGGTAGCTGCCGCGAAACGGCTGCCTTCAGCCCAGTAGGCGTCCTTGGTAGTTGGTTCGTTGAACTCGGTATCACAAAACAAAACAGAGAGAATCACCTCGCGGGTTGTCCCGTGTTTTTTAGCGAGGGGGTCGATTACACTGGCAAGCCAATCTTGGCGCCGCGCTTCTTGGGCCGCTAGCGCACGAGCGTGGGCCATCTCGAAAGAGAGCCCATGTTTGGCCATCTGGCCTATTACGGCGCCCACAACTCCGTCTTGGATTGCTTCATCGCGTTGCGAACACGTCATTTCGTTGGGCATATAAGACCTTGAAGTAGAATCCTGACATTCTATTCGAGGCGGAAAACCCTGTCACATATTGGCGGTTGTCAGAATGTGTCGCGGGGTGTATAATTAAAACAAGTGGCGAGAGCCTGTAACCGCGCTATGCGCACTCGGAGACCTGATGCCGAAACCTAATGTGATTGCTGTCGATGTCGATGGCGTGCTTGTTGAATTCCTGTCGGGCTTTGAACGAGCATTTGAGGCGACCATAGGCCGCCCGGCTGTTCGAGTCAGTCAGTCTTGGGCGTTGGATGTTGCCTACGGAATTTCTGCGGTCGAGCTGGACGCCATATGGCGGGCAGTAGCTGCTATGCGCATCTACCGCGACCTGCCTCCGCTGCCTGGTGCATTTGAAGCACTGCGGATGCTGGATGACGCAGGCTACGAAGTGCATGCGGTGACAGCGATTGAGCAGCAATACTGGGATGACCGGTATGAAAACCTGAGCGCGCTAGGGTTCAAGGGCAACTCGATTCACGCGGTGGGCCATGGCCCGAAGACGCCTGTGCTTCAGCAGCTCCGGCCCGTTCTGTTTGCCGATGACCAGGTGAAGCATTTGCACCAGGTGCCATTCGTTCCGAACCGTGTCTGGATTCACACTCAGGACGAGCAATTTCCGGAAGTCGGCGGCGTGCATACCCATGAGGCACCCAGCCTGTTGGAGTTCGTTCAGCATTGGCTGGAAGATGCCCATCACCACCTTGAAACCCCGGTGGCTAAGGTAGCCTAACCTGGGCGAAGCTTTCCCGGCGTGTCCGGGAAACTAAACCGGATGGGAAATTGGAACATTTCGGTAATCCTGTCAGCACAGAAACATTCTTCATTTGGAGTTGTATGCAAACCCTCACTGCTCTCGAGCTGCAAGCTCTGGCCGCGGCAAACCCGGATGCGGAATCGTTGGCCGCAGCGATTGCCAAACAGCTGGATGAGCGCTATGAGGCAGCCCTTGCTGCCTTCAAGGTGAAAGTGGTAGCCGAGGTGCTGAACGGAGGGGCAGAGCCAAAGATGGCAACGCTGTGGCCTAAGTTCAAGCGGCAGATTGTATCCGCCCCTGGGAAGCCTGACCCCGGCTACGGCGCCATGCTGGATACCCACCGCGAATCGTTCCAGGAAGCGTGGGCGTATGAGATTGCGGGTGGTGGCAACCCGCCGCCTAAATATGCCCAGGCCTATGCGTTTCTCGGATGGTGGTCCGGCAGGGAATCACTGAAAGCCAGTTGCACAAATGCTGTCGGCGGCGTATAATTAAACAATCAAATCAGCCACTGAGGGTAATCATGGACATCGGCGCGCGGCAGCAGCATTTTGACCTTCTCCGTAAGTTGCATGGAGAGGTGGTGGTTGCTAACCACAAGGTGCGCCGAATGTATCGGGACAATCTACGCCCGGCGCGGCTAATCCACGGCGGGGAGACTACCGAATCGATTCGGCTGCGCGTGCAGAGCCACCAGCAGCTGCGTGTCTTTGTTCGTTTTGAAGGCGCGCTCCGCAACTATTTGCAGGTGCTTTCCCGCACACCTTACAAGACACAAGACCGAGCTGCGCAAGTCCGGCGCTATATGGAACAGGTGATTCGCTTGTTTCGCGAAAAGCCGGCGCTTGACGAGTATGCCCGCATCTCGTTTCCTTTGTTTGACCCCGGCCTTGCCGCGTCCTTGTGCCTCAATGCCTCTGAGCGGCAGCAGCTCGAAGAGGTGGGCATGTACAGTGTTCCCCTGTTCGGGGTCCAGATAGCGGCTGCACTAGCCCGCGCAGTGGTGTTGGAGCGTGAAGCTTCAGCAGCCAAGCTTCAAAAGCTGGCGGCTTGCCTGGCAAAGGAGCTCAGCCCTGAAACCCTCGCCCTCCTGGAATGGGCAGGCAGTCAGCCGGTTCGCGTGAGCCATCTCGTCCGATTCATCAAGACCAACCAGGTGGCGGCGGGTTAACCATCAGGCAAACCCTTCCCGAGTTCATCCCGCCACCAAAGCCAAACGTGTCGTTGAAGCTGAACAAGGCGTTGGAGTTATCATAGCCATAGCGGTCGCCCGATGTTTTGGCGCCGACTGAGGCCCTCAAGAGGCAAGCGGACCCCCAGCACTCCAGTTGGCCATGGGTGTCTATACCTAGCTGGTCAACAAGCGCTTTCGCGCACGGAGCTTTTCATGAGCAACACTATTCGCAAAATCCGGCTGCCCTCGGGCAACCTGGCAGTCTATTACGATGTCCAGCCTCAACATGGGGGCGACCCCGAGCTGATTCGTCAGTACGGTAAGCACCTGTTCACGTGTTTCAACGGGGAATGGGTAGGCGTTCGGCCAGGATATAAGTCAGTAAGCCCTGCCCAAGTCGAAAGTCTCTCGGAGCTGCCTATTGACTTCGATACGGCACCTGGGGCTGCTTGGGGTATCCAACTCTGGGTGGCCAACCGCCCCGGCCTTTGGGCTTTCGCGGGCCCGGCAGGTGGCGAGCCTTATCGGTTCGAAACCCAGGAGATTGCCTTGCGCAAGCGGGTGGCCTTATATCCAGGGCTGAGTGACGACAAGGTGAGGGTGATTCGTTTCGGTGAGCTGATTACTAGGCCCCAGTTGCGGGCCGAGTATTTCACGGCTGACGGATGTCCCTTGCGTTGCATGCACTGTGGCAGCCATGACCTCTCCGTTAAGGTGACCGACTCTATCGATGCAGGGGTCGGCGGAGGCGGGATTCCTTGTGAAGAGGAGTATCACTGCACTAACTGTGGTGAAACGCTGGGGCAGTGGGCCTATGGCTCGTTCAACCCTGCTTTCCCTGAAACGCTTCCTGAGTTTGCTTAACCTGGCGCTCAGCTTTCGCGCACTTTTCAACCCCGCATCTGCTAGCCGGTAACTTAACGTGTTGCTGTATTTTCCAAATGCCGTTCCAGTTCTTGAACTGGGCGGCATTTTTCTTAAGGCAATTTTGCCTTCAACCCGTTATTACCAAGCAGCGAACCTGCTGCCGCCCAACGCGCTAGTCCTGTCAGGCTGAAAACCTCCATCCCATCCCGGCGGAAAATCATCCAGCACAGGTTCGGCAGCTGCCGTGGGCGTAGTTCCGACCTGTGTATCAAACCAAGAATGGAACCGTCGGCCCCAATGCTGTCGTCTGCTACCCAAGCCCCAAGAAACATCTTTCCATTGAACACCTCCCCGGTCCTTCATGCGCTGCATCCGGGTTGCGGGTAGGTGCGGAAAAACGAGCTTCTCGTCCTTCTTCTTTACAAACTGCGTGGCGCCTTCGGTCTTCCAGACCGTGCCGTAGAGCGCCTGGCGCGCCAGCCAGTGCGCGGCGGCTTCATCCTATTGCGCGGGAAACCTCGGCCTTCAGGCCGGGGAGGGATAGCGCGGTGTGCAAAGCACACCCTGTTCCCGCTCCTTTCAAGTTACTATCCTTGGGGTTGAGCACATAGCCGTAGCCGTCAGCACGCTGGATGAG
>RRZU010894655.1_pt1 | contig 11533 bp, 3 predicted proteins | sample 2165561 | NCBI WGS metagenome assembly RRZU01 (sample SAMN10456909, study PRJNA506462) | wastewater metagenome | isolation source: wastewater sludge | place: USA: Moscow, Idaho | reverse complement strand
GTTCCCGGCTGACCCTCGTGCTCAACGTCGGCCAGGGCGCCTGGGAGACCCACCCCACCCAGGCACTCCCGTCCACCCGTCACCTCGCCGGTGCCCTGCACGGCAAGGGCATCCACGCCGAGCTACACGAATGGGGCCCGGATGTCTCGCACGACTGGGTGTGGTGGCAGCGCCAGATCGCCTATCACCTGTCGAGATTCTGTTGACGCCGGTTTGAACCGGACCATCCATCAAGCCGAGCACCAGCCTCGCCGGTCACGGACGAAGGGTGGCTACGGCGGGGGGCTGAGTGCATACCACCAGATGGGTGTGCCTTGGGTGGTGTAGATCACGAGGTTGTGGTCGTTCTGTAGGGCTAGGTAGGCGCCGGGATTGTTGTAGGTGCCGGCGTGCCAGAGTGGGGTGCCGTTGTGGTAGACGACGAAGTTGCCGTCGGTTTGCATGGTGGCGGTGGCTCCGGGGTGGCCGTATGTGCTGGTGTGCCAGAGGGAGTTGCCGATGGCGGTGTCGTAGAGGACGAGGTTTCCGTCGGTTTGCATGACGAGCATGTATCTGACGTCGGGTGAGAACAGCGCGTCACCGGGTTGGAGTGTGGTGTTGCCATTGAGGCGTCCGGGGTTTGGGACGGCGCCGGTGTCGTCGGTGGTGGCAATGGCGAAGATATGAAGTGCGGTTTGTCCGGTGGTGGTTAACGCGTTTCCGCTGAGGTCGGTGGCGATGTTGGGGAGGGTGAGGCTGGCGAGTGCTTGTCCGGTGGGGAGGTTGATGGTGATGACGTAAATTCTCTTGTTGGATGTTCCGGAGGTGGTGATGCCGTTTGGGCCGGCGATGATGCTGCGGGGTGTGTTTTGATCGGGGGTGAGGGCCATGATGGTGCTGCTGCCGTTTGATATTGGATATCCGGGCAGGCGTACGGGTGTGTTGATTGTGGCGACGGTGGGGTCGGTGAAGTTGAGTGTGAATTGGATGCGCGGGTCTTCGGCGAGGCTGCAGGCAGTGTTGCTCGTTGGGCAGGTGACGCTGGCCAGGATCTTGAGCCGGGTGGCGCCAGGTGTTGGAGAGAGGGTGATGGTTTGACCGGTGGCGATCGTGTTGTCGTAGCGTTGACTGTTGGCTGCTGGGATGAGTCCGAAACCGTTGAGAGTGGCTATACGGTCCATATCGGTGCGTATGAGGCCGAGGTATTCGCTGTGGAGTTCCAGGTTGGCCCCGGAATCGCCGGTGAGGTCGCCGATGAGGCCGTTGTTGTTGTAGGACTCTCGTAGCGACCCATAGGTAACATTGTTGACAGGTTGAAGGGTCAATTGGTCGATGCGTAGTGCCCCGGAGTTGGTCAGTGTGACGGTGAGGGTGTGGGGGGTTTTGGTGAGGTGGGTGGTGCCGAGGTTGATAGTGGTGGGTGTGGTGGTTGTGCCGGGGTAGGTGAGTGGGTCGCTGGTGGGGCCGGTGGGGTTGGCGAGGATGGTCTTGCCGTCGATGGCGAATTGTGCGGAGGGGGTGGATGCGCTGACGGCCAGGGTGAGAGTGATGGTGTAGTCGGCTTCGAGGAAGGTGGGTTGGGTGGTCGCGGGGATGGTGGTGGTGAATGTGCGTGGGCTGCCTACGGGGGGTTGAGGGTTGCCGGTGGTGGCGATGGTGGTGAGGGTGGTGCTGGTGCCGTTGGTGGTGACGGTGCCGAGGGTCGCGGGGGCGGGGGTGAAGGTGAGGGCATTGCCGGAGGTGAGGGTGGGTGCGTATGGGGCGATATAGAACTCGTAGTCCACGGGGGCGGACATGACATGTGCGGCGTTGAAGGCGCGGACGGTGAGTGTGTGCGGGCCGACGGGCAGGACGGGGACGGTGATCTGTCCGGTGTTGGTGTAGCCAGGTGCGGTGTAGTCGCAGGTGGTGGTCGTCGGGGTGGGTGGGGTGGCATCGAAGGCGTAGCTGTACGCGGTCGCGTTGGGGGAGTGGGCGGTGATGACGCCTTGGGTGGTGGGGGTGCCGAGTCCCCAGAAACCGCGGGGGTAGGTCGTGCTGGTGATGGTGGGCTTGGCGGGGGCTTGGGTGGCGACGGTGAAGTATTGGGGTGGGGATGCCACTGAGGTGACCGTGGTGCCGGGGACGTGGGTGACGGTCAGGGTGACGTGTAGCCCGTCACCGAGTGGGGGCATGGTGAACGCTGCGTATTGGCCTGTGCTGAAGATGGTGGGGCTGGTGTTGTTGGGTGTGTATGAGTGGTTGTTGTTCTCCCACCAGAAGTCCACGGTCGCTCCGGGGTCCAGTGCTCCGTAGGTTTGGATGGGCCCTGCGGTGATTGTGGGTGTGGCGCTGGGGGTGTACCAGGTTCCGTCGCAGGTCACGAATCCGGCGCTGGTGATGGGGGAATACGTTGGGGGGAAGGCGAAGGTGATGATGAGGGCGGGGTTGATATCAAATTTCTTCCACTGGTTGCGGTCGGTTTCGTCGGGTGCGACGAGGGCGAGGCCGGCGCTCGGTGCATCGACGTTGGCCACTTCTTGGAGGTAGGACGTGAGTCGGGTGTCGGTGAATTTGACGACGGTCGGTGGGGCGGTGGCGCAACTTGTGGAGTAGTTGGTGCTGGCGCTACCGACGGTGGTGATGAGCGGGCCACCCCAGACGGTGGAGGCGTCGACGACGCCGGAGCGCCACAGGTTGACGGTGGTCTTCGTGCATCCGGCGGCGTTCCAGAATTGACGGGTTTCGAACCTGGTGTCGAGGATGGTGGCGGTGGTGGGTTGTCCGGCTATGAGGCTGGTGTCGAAGAGGAAGAAGGAGCGGGCCTTGTAGGCAGTGTCACATTCGGCCCATTGGCAGCGTCCGACACGCATGTAGTCGGACGGGTTGAGGAGGTTCCATTGTTGGGCGCTGTCGGTGAGTCGTAGGGTTTTGGTGGCGATGATTCCGGAGGTGAATGAGGGGTCGATATAGACGGGGTAGGTGATGTTTCCGGTGAGGGCGTCCGGTGGTGGTGTGAGGGTGATGGTGGTGGAGGTGGTGGTGGCAGTCCGTGAGGCGGGAGTGGGGGCGGCGAAGGCGGGGTTGCCGGTGTGGGGGATCTGTCGGGGTTTGGCTCCGCCGGAGTCCCGGGCGGTGGGACGACCGCCGACTTGTGGGTTGGTGTTCGAGTCCCACATCTGGGGTGGGTTGGCGTTGTATACGGCTCTGCCGTTTTCGTCGGTGGCGGTCATGGCACCGGTGGTGTCGAGGGTCAGGTCGAGCCCGGTGACGGTGTAGGTCAAGGGGATGGCACGCAGGGCAGGGTTGGCTGCGGCGGCGGCGTTCTTGATGACGAGGGCGTGGGAGTAGCCGGCCGGTAGGGCGGTGACCGCGAGGTCGACTCCTGGGTAGATCTCGGGATAGGTGGCGGTGTCACCGGCGAGGACCGGGGTTGGCAGCGCGGTGGGGTAGGTGACCGACAGGGACCGCGTGGTGGAGGCCAGGGTGAGCAGGGGTGCGCTGCCGCCGCTGGACAGGGTCAATTCGTTGCTGGTGGCTGTTGCCCTGATAGTGCCGTCGGCGGTGCGGGTGAGGGTGGTGTCGATGGGGACCCAGTCGGTGCCGCGCCGTACTCGCGTGGGTTGGCTGGTGCTGGTCATGGTGTATGTGCCGTCGGGGTTGGCGGTCACGAGTTGGGTTTCACTCGTCAGCGAGGGGATGGTCACGGGATTGCCTGTGGTGCGGGCCTGCGCGAAGAGGGTGGCGCGGTCTGCTGGGTCGCCAGGATCGGTCTGTGTGGGGGTGACTGCTGCCGCGGTGACCCCGCCGGTGTTGCCGGTGGGCGTGTTCGCTGCGGTGGCGAGGGTCGCGGGGGTGGCGGTGAGCAATGCCAGCGATGTCGCCGCTGCTGCGGAGACATACCGTCCGGACCGTCGTGACATTACTATCGCCTGCCTTTGACTGTCGGCTACCGCTCAATTGATGTCTGGTCGATGGACGCAGCGGGCGCCTGGGACCGTTGGTGCTGACGCTATCGGCCCGCCGGCGGGTGCGCCATGGGTGAGTGTGTGATGTGCCTCCTCATGATGAGCCGGTCGCTCCTGTGATGTAACCCTGGTGGCGGGAGTGCGGCAAAAGTGGTTGTCTTGCCTTCAGTCGCTTGCAGCAATGGCCGATTCGGGGGCCCGGAGGTGCACGCGTTACTCGTCCGGTTCAAGCGAGGGCGGTCGACATGAGTTCCGTGCGTGTGCGTGTGCGTGTTCCGGGTGCACGGTTGGTGACGCGGGCTGCCGTGGTGGCGATGTTGCTGGCGTCTGGTTCGGTGGGGTCGCCTGTGCCCGAGTCGACGGATGCCGGGCCGCCGGTCTTGCCGTCGGTGGCGTTGGTGGATGCCGTACCAGTGGGCTACCCGCGGGAGGTTCCTGCGGTAGAAGCGGGTTTGGATGTGGCCTCGTTGCACGCGGCCCTGCCTGGGTCTGTGGCCGCGTCGGTGACAACGGGTGCGGGAGTGGCAACGGTGGTGGCGGGGACGCCGGTGAGCCTGACCAGTAGCATCCCGATCACGGCGACCGTGACGACCCGGGCGCAATCTGGTGGTGCCGGGTTGCTGGTGCAACTGTCGGCTGAGGCGTTGCCGGGGCCGACGCAGGTGCAGGTGGACGTCGATTACGCCGCTTTCGCGGATGTTGTCGGCGGGGGGTATGCCGGTCGGCTGAAGCTTGCGGCAGTGCCTGGTTGTGCCATGGAGCGCCCCGGTGACCCGTCATGTGGGGTGCCGGTTGACCTGCCGACACGCAATGACCTGGCGGCCCAATCGTTGTCGACGACTGTCATGTTGACGCCGACTGCCGCGGTGGCGACGTTGGTGACGGCGACCAATCCAAGTAGCCAGGCCGGTGATTTCACGGCTGCCGGGTTGGGTCCGTCGGGTACGTGGTCGGCGGGCGGTAGCTCTGGGGGGTTCTCCTGGTCCTATCCCCTGGTCACTCCACCGTCGGCTGTTGGGTCCGGTCCGTCGATCTCGTTGGGGTATTCCTCGGCGGTGGTCGATGGGCGTATCGCGTCGACCAACAATCAGACGTCCTGGATCGGGACGGGTTGGGACTACACGCCAGGGTATATCGAACGGAGTTACCATTCGTGTGCGGACGTGCTCAACGACCGGACCGCCACCAGCCCTGGCACGCCTGGGTTGTGTTGGGATGGGCAATTGGTCTCCCTCAATCTGGGTGGGTCGGCGATGCCCTTGGTGCGGGACGATGCGACGGGGGAGTGGCACCCGGAGGCTGACGGCGATCAACGGGTGGAGCTCTTGACGGCGGGTGCCTCCGGCACCGACTCCGGGGAGTATTGGAAGGTCACGACCACGGATGGGACCCAATATTGGTTCGGGCGGGAGACCCGCGCGGGGGCGCCCACCGACACTCGATCGCGATGGACGGTGCCGGTGCGGTCGGCCCGGTCCGGTGAACCGGGGTACTCCACGGCTGGGGCGTGGGCCTCGACGGTGGTGCGACCCTGGCGGTGGAACCTGGACTATGTCATTGATACGCACGGAAACGTCACCCGCTACACGTACAGTGACGAGACCAACAAGTACTACGCGGATGCGGCTCATCCCTCAGTTTCGTATACGCGTGCCGGGACATTGTCGCGTATCGACTACGGCCTCGTCGCTGATGCTGCCGGTAACCCGCCGGTCGGGCTCGGGATGCAACAGGTCCTGTTCGACACTCGTGACCGGTGTTTGGCCACGCCTTCGGTCGACTGCAGCGGCTTCGACGTGGCGCATCAGGCGGCGTGGGCGGACACCCCGGTGGACCTGGCCTGCGACGGTGCGACGTGCACGCAGAAGACACCCACCTTCTGGAGCAAGCGTCGCCTCGTCGAGATCAAGACGATGGCCACCACGCAATCGGGTCTGGTGGCTGTCGACACCTACCAGCTGGGTCATCAATTCCAGTCGACCGGCGATCATCAGCTCAACCTGATCTCGATCACCCGGACGGGCTCTGCGGGCGCGACGCCGGTGACCCTGCCGCAAGTCGACTTTCAGTACACTGCATTACCGAACCGATTGGACACCACCCAGTATTCGATGCTGTTTCCGCGGCTGACCAAGATCACGACCGAGACCGGGTCCACCGTGACGGTCGCCTACCACAGTGACTGCAGCACCGCGACGAAGCCAGCTGATCCGGCCACGAACACGAGCATGTGTATGCCGGTGAATTGGTTCCCCCCGGGTAATACCGCGCCGCTCTTGGACTACTTCAACAAATACGTCACCGACAGTGTCACCGCCGCCGATGCCCTGGCACGGTCTCCAGCGCAACTGACCAGGTATACGTATGTGGGGTCCGTGGGCTGGCACGCGGACACCGACTCTGTTCCCGGTCAGTCCCGGACCTACGGTCAATACCGTGGCTACGCCCAAGTGAACACCAGCACCGGCATCGCCTCCGGGCCTGACCCTGACCCGATCAGCTACGCCGAAACCTACTACCTGCGTGGGCTGGGCGGGACGGTCACGAACGTGGCCAGTGAGTCGATCACCGACGCAGACGTGTTGTCCGACAACGTGTATCAGACCAAGACGTACTCCGGGCCTGGCGGTAGCCTGCTGTCGGCCACCACGACCACCACCGCTGCCCTGGCAGTGACCGCCACCAGGGCCCGGCCCGCGCCGGGAGCAGGTCAACCGCCGCTGACGGCGCAACTGGCCCAACGCCTTGGCACCCCAACCACCCGCAGCATCACCTACGTCGCCGGGGGCAACAGCCAAACCCTGACCACAACCACCACGTACGACGGCCGGGGTCGGCCGGTACGCGTCAGCAGCCACGCCGTAGGCGTCCTCGGTGACGAAGGCGGCACGTGCGCCGGGACGGCATACGTGGAGAACACCACGGCCTGGATCCGCGACAAGGCCGCGGCCGTGTGGACCGCAGCAGGCCCCTGCCCGGCCCCACCGGCCGAGCCCGGGAGCTACCTGACCCGCACCACCACCCAGTACGACGGCCTGGAATCCGGCATCGGCAGCACGGGTGACGCGACGGGGACCCGCACCTACACGACGTCGACCGCCTACACCGAGACCAAGGCCACGTTCGACAGCTACGGCCGGATGGTGACGACAGACCTGACCGTCGGCGCCACGCACCGTAAGACGAGCACGGTCTACGCGCCGTCCACCGCCGCGGCGCCGCGCAGTGTTGCCGTCACTGTCGACCCCGGCGGGGCTGGATTGACCACCACCCGCGAATTGGATCCCACCCGCGCCAGCGTGACCGCGGTGACCGACCCGTTGGGTTTGACCGCCAAAGGCACATACGACGGACTCGGCCGGCTCGTGGAGATCCGCAAACCCCTGCAATCGACCGGCAACCCCACGGCCACCTTCGAATACCGCCTCGTGCGCGGTCAGCCGCTGGCGGTGACCACCAAGACATTGGTCGACACCGGAACCTCCGCTGGGTATATCACGAGCATCGCGTTGGCTGACTCTCTTGGCCAGTCGCTGCAGTCGCAAACCAGTGACGGTAAAGGTAACCGGGTCGTCACCGACACCAGTTACGACTCCCACGGGTGGGTCAAAGCGACCAACGAACGGTGGTACACGACCGGCGACCCGAGCACCACCCTCATCGAGACCGCCATCGCGAACATCGACGCGCGCACCATCACCACCTACGACGGGGTTGGTCGGGCGTTGACGGCGACCGCGTTACAAGGTGGCACGGTACGGCGCACCAGCACGTCGGTCTATTCGGGAAACGCGGTCACCATCACCCCGCCCGTCGGTGGCACTATCACCACCAGCACCACGGACGCTCGGGGCCGCACCACCAGCATCCGCCAATACACCAGCGCCCCCACCATTACCGGCAACGCCGTCACCGGTGGCACCTATCAAGAGACCACCTACACCTACGACGCCGCAGGCCGGCTCACCGGCATAAGAGACCCAGCGGCCGCACAGTGGGTCTTCGCCTACGACATGGCGGGACGGCGGATCAGCCAAACCGACCCCGACACCGCCACCGGCACCAGCACCTACAACGAAGCCGGGCAACCCCTGGTCACCACCAACGCCAACGGGACCGTCCTGACCAGCAGTTACGACACCCTCGGACACCAAACCTCACTCAAGAACGGCCTGATCCAGATCGCCTCCTGGACCTACGACACCAAAGGCCGGCCCAGCACCGCCACCCGCTACACGAACGGAAAGGCCTACACCCGCACCACCAGCTACGACCCGTACAACCGCATCCAAGACAGCACCCTCACCCTGCCCGACACCACCCTGCTGCCGGGAACCCTGAACGGCAGCTACACGACCAGCCTCACCTACACCAGCACCGACCTCCCCAAGACCCTCACCCTGCCGGCCCTGGCCGACCTGCCGGCGGAAACCCTCACCAGCTACTACGACAACACCGGCCGGCCCATTGGACTGGCCGGATACTCCCTGATCGTCTCCGCCGCCACCTACACCCCCTACGGGGAACCCACCCGATACACCCTCGGGGTCAATAACCAACAAGGCTGGCTCACCTACACCCGCGACCCCAACACCCGCGCCCTCACCGGCGTCAACCTCACCACCCCCAGCCTCGGACAGGTCGAGAACCTCAGTTACACCTACGACGAGGCCGGCAACACCACCAAAGTCCAAGACACCCAAGGCGCCAACGGCCAAACCGGCAATACCCAAACCACCTGCTACCACTACGACGCGCTCAACCAACTCACCGACGCTTGGGCCGCCACCGACAACTGCGCCACTCAACTGCTCGGGCCCACCGCCGCCGCCACCAGCATCGGCGGTGTCCACGGCTACCACACCACCTGGGCCTACACCAACGGCATGCTCACCAGCCGCAGCCACTATGACAAGACCACCAACGCCACCACCACTGATACCTACACCAACGGCGTCGCGGGCCACTCCCACGCTCTGGCCCGGATCAACTCCGGCCCCTCCTACACCTACGACGCGGCCGGCAACACCCTCACCAGACCCACCAGCGGCGGCACCGAGCAGTACACGTACGACCCCACCGGCCGTACCAACACCATCACCCTGCCCGGCAGCGGCGGGACCATCAGCTACACCCTCGACGCCGACGGCGCCCAACTCATCCGCACCGACCCCACCACCACCACCCTCTACCTCGGCGGACAAGAACTCACCCGCAACAACGCCACCGGCGCCAAGACCGCCACGCGCTATTACACGTTCAACAGCCAGACCCTCATGCTCCGCACCGGCAACACCAACCCGACCTGGCTGCTGGCCGACCCCCACAACACCGTCCACACCACCATCACCACCACCAGCACCGGCCCCACCACCATCCAACGCCGCATCCTCGACCCATACGGACGCACTCTCAAAACCAGCACACCTACCTGGGCTGACACCCACGGCTACCTCAACCAACCCCAAACCCCCAACGGCCTCGTCGACACCGGAGCCCGAAAATACGACCCCACCACCGCACGATTCCTCACCCCCGACCCACTCCTAGCCCTCACCGACCCCCTCAGTCTCCCTGCCTACACGTACGCCAACAACAACCCCGTCACCAACGCCGATCCCTCCGGCCTTGTCCGCGTTGAACCGGAACCCGACTTACGCAGCGAACACGAGGGACCGCGAGGACTACCGGCAGATGCAGGCACGCCGTCCGCCACCAATTTCGGTCCCGTCAATATTGACATGTATCGTGAAAACACCCGGCTTCTGCTATCTGGTTCTCAGCTCCCATACATCGAAGCCACTGGCGGAGGTCTGGCTGCGTGGTCCGACGAACGCCGCGCTTCCGCGCAGTTCGCCATCGATGACCTGTACGATCAAACCCGGAGGGGAAGACTGCAGCAGCTGGAGAATGCCAACTCTAGCTACTGCACGCCAATGTCGGATGGCAGGTGTTACCCTGCATGGAATGGAATGGCAGATAGTCGCTGGGCCTGTATGCAGGCCACGGGAGGGCTGTGCGACTACGGAGGTTCCGGCCTGGGAGGCAACGGGGTTGCTGCCGTAGTCCTGGCGTCCGGGATTCTCGCGTTTGGCTGGGGAGGAGGAGGCGGAGATTCTTCACCGCTGACCGTTGGTGGAGCAGGGGGCTCAACTGGCGCGAATAGTACATCTGCCGCAAAGGGAACAGTCAACATCATAGCGGCTGCACGAACGAGACCCAGTTTCAGGAAGAGCACGGAAAGATCGTCCATAGAGTCTGCTCCGCGCGGCCCGGATGGTGGTCCAGTTTGCCTAGGATGTGGAACGCCGATAGGCAGAGGAAAAGTGGAGTACGGAGGGCGAATGCGTCGGGACTTTGATTTGGACCACTTCAACCAAACTTGGGCCGAACGTGTCAAACAGTTCTCCCCCGACGTCTCTCGTGCTGAAGTTATCAACACATACCAGCAAGATGTGAGAGCCACGTGCCCGATTTGCAATCAGAGTCACGTCCTAGAGGGCCGATGACGTTCCCTAAGCTGAGCCATCCTCATCCCAGGCAAGTGATCATGATCTTTAGTGCTCGGCGGTGAAGGTTGCGTTCATGCCAGCAGCTACTGGTGCCCCTGATCCAGCGCGGTGGCCGGCTTCGAGTCGCAGACGACAGCGACCCTGGCCGTCGCCGAGTCCTTACAAACCAACGTTATGCTCGTTAGAAGGATAATGCGACAATGACCTCAATGAAGGAACACCTGAGAGCCTGGCTAGGTGAGCCTGTGGAAGTCAGACGGATTTCGTTGGGACAGAGCGGCTACGTCTCCATACTCCAAGTTGGCGACGCGCCATGTAAAGGTGCCATAACCATGGCTACGGCAGGTCTTTCTAAGGTGATAAATCATCGACTTCATGAAGAACTCCTGTTCGCATGTTGGTCAGACAGTCCGCTCGGAGAGATGGCGTCCATCTTGGAGTTTCTGGTAAGGCAACTGGCGGCTGGTCGCGAACCGCTGATGCCGGGCGACGTGGTAGGTCCCGCCGGACCTCTTGTGACTGGAACCAGCATGGAAGCGCTCTACGTTTGCGACCCCGTGTATTTTCAACAAGGATTCTCTCATTTCCTGTCGAGCTCGGGATGCGAAATCCGTTTGCGATGGCTAGTGCCCATCTATGCCAATGAGGCCAGAACGGTTGACAGCAAAGGTGCTAGCGCTCTTGATGATATGTTTGTTGATCAAGATCCGGATTTGCTTAGTCTACAACGTGGACCTGTTCTCGACTAGCTACTGAGTGAAACTCACGCCGCCCTCGGCAGCCGCAAGTAAGTCACCGACGATCACCTCAAACCCCACCACCCTGCGGGGGCTCTGGCAGGAGAACCCCAGCCAGGGTGGATGCCGCCCAACAACGCCAACCGATCGGCTGAACCGGTGGGCCGGCGACCCAGGCACACTGCTGAGGTGTCTGCCTCCCCGCTCACCGCACCTACCCCACCCGCCCACCGCCCAACGCCTGTGGGCCCCGACAGCGGGGGCATCGTCGTGCAGGGCCTGGTCGTGCGTTTCGCCGCGGTCGAAGCGGTGGCTGGCATCGACCTGCAGGTGGCCGGCGGCCAATCCACGGCCCTGC
>RRZU010877441.1_pt1 | contig 11537 bp, 9 predicted proteins | sample 2165561 | NCBI WGS metagenome assembly RRZU01 (sample SAMN10456909, study PRJNA506462) | wastewater metagenome | isolation source: wastewater sludge | place: USA: Moscow, Idaho | reverse complement strand
GCTTGTCTTCCGTATAAACCATCTAAGTTGATAAGTGGTTGTTGGACTTCTATTTTGGTGGCAAAATTTTGCGTTTTATCAGGATTATTTAATAATGCCGGATTAAAATCGGAAGCGGTTAAAATTTCTTGATTTAATTTCGAACCAAAAGCCATTAATGGATTGGTTGTGACTATTCCTGTATGCGAAACATTAATATTGGGCAAAAAGAGTGCATTCGATTGACGATAATCCGCTTTTGCAGACTGAAATGATTTTTCTGCCACTTTAATTTGTAGATTATTTTCAGTGACTTTCTGTAATAAATCATTTTTTGAAATCCTCAAAGTATCTTGCGCAAGAGCAGAAATAGACACCAATCCAAGTACAATTATTAAATTGATTTTTTTCATAGTTAGTTTTATTCTTAATTAACGATACAAATGTACGTTCGTAAAAAAAGGTAGTCGGTAACAAGAGTTACATAGCCAAGTTACAATTGTTACAAAAAGAAAGAGCGCCTGTAAAAGACGCTCTGACTAACCAATAAAACTAAAACAATCATCATCTTCAAAATGATTATTACTTTCTTGTTCCACCATGTCCACCTACCACAATTTTTAAAATTCTAATGTTTAAATAAAAGAATTTGAATAATTGAATCAATGGATTTTGCATTTTGGAACGCTGTGCGTTTGATATTCTTTGTGTCATAATTTTAAAATTTTATTCAGGAATTAACCACCAAAAAGGTTTCATTTTTGCTTTGTAAATAAAAGCGTAGTGCAAAGACAATTTCACCCAATGTCCTGCTAAACCAATATCTCCAAAGGTTTTTTTGATATCTCGTCCACCTGTATTTGGATATTTTTTATAATCGGGAACAATGGGATAGGTTGTAATACTTACACCGCTTCCTTGTGTTAGTCCGTAACCCGCTGATGCGATACAAGCAGCTCCCATATTTCCCATAGAGCCTTTGTGATGCAAGGATTCTTTTCCTGATTTAATGGAATCAATAATGTTATCTGCCACTAATTTTGCTGTAATTCCAGAAGGCATTCCAGTTCTTGGTGGCGATGGAAAAATTTCGGTTCCGTTTTTACTTTTTCGTGGTTTTGAAATGGTATGCGGTGGTGCGAAAGCAATTCCAGGAGCGAAAATATTTTTATAACTCGGATTTTGATAGGTTTCTGGCCAATCTTGAACCGTCCATTCTTCATAAGGTTTTGGTGTATAATCGGCATCCACTACCATAAAACCTCTGAATAATTTTTCGGTAATATTTTGCCCGTCTTTGTCATACGCTTGAAAACCATGTCCTGAAAAAGCGGGAATTAGCATCCCAAAATCAAAGGTTTCTGTTTTATATTCGCCTTCTAAATTTTCATAATGTACTAATCCATCTTCCACTTTAGTAACTCCTGCCCCTAAAATCCATTTGATGTCACGATCTTCAAAAATCATTTCCACCATATCTTTAGATTTCATATTGAAACCGTTGTATTCCATCAACATACCGTCCATTCCAAAATCACCTAATTCGTATTCATTCGAAATCCAAGTAATTTCAGCTTTATCACGAACACCAAACTTTTGCAATTCTTTTTCTACATTCAAAATATATTCAAATGCAGCACCTTGACAAGTTGCTTTTGGATGACCAGTTCCTATTAAAATTTTCGATTTTTTATCCGATTTTTTAAGTTGGTCAATTAATTTGTGAAGCGCCTCCGATGCATGTTCAGCATGATCATAGGTACAAACCGAATATACCTTATTAGTTGCAGGTTGTAAGCCTTCGGTCATATCAAAAGCAAGTTTTGGACCTGTAGCATTGATTAAATAATCGTAGGTTACTTTTTCTTGTTTGCCTAAGTTATCTCCAAAAACACCTTCTACTAAAATATAGGGTTTTGCTTCTGAACTATCGCCTTCTGGATGAAAGGATACGGCTTTGGCTTGTTTGTATCCAATTCCTTTTCTTTTATATAGTGGTTCTAAAGGAAATATTACTTCTTTAGATTTCATTCTTCCAATTCCTACCCAAATATTGGATGGCACCCATTGATAATTTCTATTTGGCGAAACTACTAATACTTCGTGCTCTTTGGATAGTTTTCTTCTTAAATGAGCGGCTGCGGTATGACCCGAAATTCCTGCTCCTAAAACAACTATTTTTGACATTTTGATTAGTTTAATAAATCAAAATTAGCATATAAGTAATTGCACCACAGCAACATTTGTTACATAAAAAAAACGCCTCGATATTTTCGAAGCGTTTTGAATTTATTTTGAATAAAATTATTCAGCTTTTTTAGTAGTAGCTTTTTTAGATGAACAACATCCACCTGATTTTGCTTCAGTACCACAAGATTTTTTTTCTTCAGTTGAGCAAGATTTTTCAGTTTTTGCTTTCTCTTTTTTAGCTTTTTGTTTAGGCTCTTGAGCATTAACATTCATTGATAACATAAAAGCGGCAACAGCCATGATAGAAACTAATTTTTTCATTTTATTTATTTTTAAATTGTTATTTAATTTTTTTTGTGTGAATTGCACTATGACAAATATATATAATTTTACAAATAGTACTATTAATTTTTTATTATTTTAACAGTTATTACTTTTTTATTACTTTTTCGGAAATATAAAACTTATCATCGAATACAAAAGTAATAATCACAAATTCAGTATTTGCTGAAGAAATATCAAAATTCATGCCACTTTTCCCTGCACGAATTTCTTCGATATCACCTTCTTCAACAACTTTTCCATCTAATGTAGAAATCATGTAATTTACAGAAGTTTCATAAGGCATCGTAAATTCTACTCGAATGGTATCTGAATTTGTAGGATTTGGTGAAACCACAACCGAAAAAGGGTTTTTACCATCGATTTGTTGTACGTTTAATGGTGTGTTTTTTACCAATTTTACTTCATAAACCGTTGGATCAGCAGAAGTCAATCCAGTTTGATTATCTGTAAATGCAGAAGGCGAAGAACTTTGAATTCCTCCAAATAAATGTCCGATTACGAATTCATTCGCTGTAATATTCGACAATTGTATCACTTCATTTGAATAATGAGGCAGCATTTTATTCGGAATAAATTCGGCTCCAGCTCCTTTTAAATTTGGCATTTCCACTGGCAATTGATATTCATACAAATCACCTGTTGCTGTTCGAGTAGTTCTACTAATTGTTTTCACAAAAGGAACCGTGTTATCTTGAATTAAATTTCCAGCTTGATAGAAATACTGACTCATCCCTCCAAAAAACAAATTGTGCATTTGGTTCAAGGTAGCATCATACAAACACGCTTTTCCGCTGTGGTAATTACTCAAGTATTGATTAAATGCTGTTTGTGGAAAATAACCAGATGCTTTGATGTCAACTGGATATAAAAACGGTAAATCAACTGCAATTTGAAATACACCAGATGAAATCGTATAACCTAATTCGCCATCAGGAAATACTTGAGGCAACAAATTATAATCGCGACGGTGCAAATGAACAGCATCTGAAATTACTTCATAATTAGCAAAACTTAAAGTTGTTCCCGAATTATCAATGGTGAATTTTCGGATAGCATTCGAATACGTTTGTGTAAAAGTTGGATTATTCATTGGGTTATATCTTCCATCAAAACGATGTCCGCCCACTAAATAAAACGTGGAACCAATTTTTGCTAATTGACCTCCAGTAATAGCGAAATTAGCATTTGAAATTTGTTTGAAATAGGATGTTATTGGAGTTCCTGCAATGATAGCATTTATCAGATTAGGCACATCAACCGAAGTTAAATTATCAAATGTTTTATGGTCTGCCGCCGAAGTGGCATAAGCGTAACCTCCAATAATAAACAAAGCATCACCATCTTGATAAAAGTTCATATTGGTCGATTGTAATTGCTCTTTCACTCCTGTTGGAAGTGAATTCACTGAAGCCGACCATGATTGTTGAGTTGCAATATCTACCACATACATATCCGTATTATTTTGCGCTCCTGGAAAAGCATTAAAAGGCTGACGTGCATGAACACCATCTTTTCTTCCGCCAATAATAAGCCATTTTCCGTTGTGTTGAGCAAAAGCATAGGAATGCAATCCTGGTAAGCCTGAAACTGAAACCGGAGTTAAAACTACATCATAATCAAATGTAGTTTGTGCTACTGATGACTGCAAAAAAGTCAACAATAACACGATGAAATATTTTTTCATTGTATAAAATTATAAGTTGAGTTCCTATCAAAAAAAGGAACCACAAATAAACTTTTTAAATTTCTTAAATGAAAAATTTCGGTGGATGCCAGATGGAATGTTGGTATTTTGGAATAAAAATCTTTTCGTAGTTTGATTTTTCTTTTTCGGTATAAAAATCGGGAATTAAAATGATTTCTTTGAGTGAAATTTCAGCAACGAATTGCGTTGGACTAAAGTTCAAATTCATGATTACTTTACCTTTTTCGCAACCCGAATTTGATTCTTCAGAATTATGACAAGTATTTTGACATTCTTGACTTACAAACATTTTCATCGCTCTAACCGATGGCAAAGTCAGCAGAAGCAACAAGTAAAAACATAACATGTGAACCGAGAATTTCATTTAACAAATGTAAGTAAACTTTAAAAATATTTGGTAACAATTGTTACATAAGAAATTAGCGCTTTTTCTTCTTAAAAAAATCACCAATCATACTAAAAAGCAATCCGCCCATTAAACCACCATATAAAGTACTGTTTAATGGTTTTGAAGTAATAGCACATGTGCCAGATGCACAACCAACCTGCTGATAATATATATACCCTGCAATAAGTCCAACTACTAACCCAATTCCTGTAATAATATACGTTTTTTTTGTCATTTTATTTTTTATCGAATGTTATACTCCATATGCCACGAACTTCGCTTTCATTATAACCAATAGCTAAATCTTTTGGATATAATTTCATAATTTGTTGAGAAACTTCTGTTTTAATTTGTTTTCCATGACATTGCAAACACATGGTGTTGGTTTCTATTGGATAATAAAACTGGACTTTGTTTCCTTTTTCAATAACAACGGGTTTAATTTCTTTTTTAGCAGCTAACTCCTTTTTGAATTGAACAATGTATTGTAATTCTTCTGCATTCGCTTTATTATTTGGATTTCTATTTTTATCAGATACACGTTTTATAGAAGCGTTAAATTTAGTTGACATACTGTCTGTTAAAGGTATAGCTTGAATGTTACAAAAGGATAAAGCCTCGAGAGTTCCTTTTTTTTGAATAGTTTCCATCAAATTTTTACCCAACACTTTTTTAGTTCCAAGCGCATATTCTAAACCAATATCAGCGAAAGTTTTCTCTTTTTTTTCTTCCACATACTTTTTACCCGATTGCGTCCAATTTTCATTACCATTTCCTTCCCAATGCGCTTTAAACCACTCTGGTTCTTCAATTTGGTAATCAAACATGAAATTGGCAATTTTTTCAATACTTCCTTCAGGAAAAGCTTGTTTTGGCATTAATCCATATTTTCTTACGGCACCATACATAAGCATTTTATCTTCTGTTGGATGGGTAACAAATGTTGTAACATGTTTTACAAATTCTTCTTTGTTATAACCTTCTTTGTCAATATATCTTGCTTTGATGGCAACCATTGGTGGCGCAATTCTTCCTTCATTTTCAGCTGCATTTGGACTGTGACACAAATAACAATGTGTTTCCATAAGTTTTTTGCCTTCATAAATTTCATTTTGAAGTGAAGTTGGATTTGTATCTTGAATTTCTTTATATTCTTTTTTGTCTTTTTGACAACTAAAGAAAAAAGTTAAAGAAAAAAGTAGAATGATTGGTTTCATATGTGTAAATTTTTATTTTTTAATAGTCACATATGCTATCGCTTTATTGCTTTTAATGTTTTGCAACAAACTGGTAATTAATAGCGATTTCATAGTTTCGAAATTTTATCAAAACTACATAATAAGATTAATGATAAAGGTAACATTAGTTACACTATCCAAAAAATTTAAAACTGAAAATAAATAAAAGGTTGCGCACCTGCAGAAGCCGTAGCATAAACCACCCAATAAATCAATCCTAATAGAATCGCTTTAACCAATAACGGAATTGAACTAAACGTTTTTTGCATAAAAGCAATTCCTTTTACAGGAATAAAATGCCAAATTACTCCAATACCAATCAATAAAAAGACGTTTTTATAACCTAAAATTATGGTTTGCCATTGATTAAAATCGAAGGTTAATTTTCCAATATTTTGAATCACTTGAAAGGCAGTTTCAAAATCTTTTGCTCTAAAAAATAACCAACAAAAAACCACAAAATGGAACGTTAAAACCACTTGAATGGTTCTGATGAATATGTTTTTTGGTAATTTAATAAATTGTCCAAAAAATTTCTCAACTACTAACGCTAATCCATGTAAAACACCCCAAACTACAAATTTCCAAGAAGCACCATGCCATAATCCACCCAACAACATCGTCATAAACAAATTGAAATAGGTTCTGATTTTTCCTTTACGATTTCCACCCATTGAAATGTACAAATAATCGCGTAACCAAGTGGAAAGCGAAATATGCCATCTTCTCCAAAATTCGGTAATAGATCCTGATTGATATGGCGTTCTAAAGTTATCAGGTAACCAAAATCCCATCAATAAAGCTAATCCAATTGCAATATCAGAATACCCTGAAAAATCACAATAAATCTGAATTGCATAGCCATAAGAAGCCATCAAATTTTCGAAAGCGGTGTAACTATTTGGTGCATCAAAAACACGATCCACAAAATTGGTCGAAATGTAATCTGAAATGACTGCTTTTTTGATTAATCCACCAATAATTAAGAACAAAGCTCGATTGAAATCTTCTTTCGTAAGCTTTAATCTCTCATAAATTTGAGGAATAAAATCACTTGCTCTTACAATTGGTCCAGCCACTAATTGCGGGAAAAATGAAACGAAGAACAAGAAATCTATGAAGCTTTTCGTTGGTTCTAATTCTCTTCGGTAAACATCAATAGTATAACTTAATGTTTGAAAAGTATAGAATGAAATTCCAACGGGAAGAATAATATCTTCGAACTTCATTGTACCATCAAAAAGCGTATTGAAATTATCAATCAAGAAGTTAGTATACTTAAAATAAGCTAACATTCCTAAGTTAATCAACAAACTCAGAATCATATAAAACTTACGATAACCTTGCTTCGTTTCCTCAAAAATTAATCGAGATAATGCATAATCTACAACGGATGAAAAAATCAGCAACCAAAAATAAATTCCGCTACATTTATAATAGAAAAATAACGAAAACAACACTACATAAGTAATTCGAAAATAGTGTGTTTTTCGCGATAAAATATAAATAGCATAAAAAATTAAAAACAAACCTAAAAACAAAGCACTATTAAATAAAAGCGGTTGTTTTGGATTGTAAGTAAACCAATTTTTAAGCGTTTCTAAATCAACAATTCCAACTGTTTCAAGAAACCAATTTTGTAAACTAAAAAGTGCGCTCACTGCTATTTTGTTGATTTGAATAATTCATATGATTGTACAAAAGCCTCAAAAAATAATTCGGCTTGTTTTTCATAACCTGCCTTAGAATAATGTACTTTATCTCTTGCCATATATCCTTTGGCTGCGTTTCTGTAAATAGCTTTATTTCCACCTAAAATGTATAATAAATCCCACACAGCATATTGTTTTTCTATTGATTTTTCTTTGATTTTAGCCGAATAATCCTCGATAAAAGTATTGGTGTATTTTCTATGCAAAATGGATGGTGGCGATGTCATTACTAACACTGCAGTTTGCGGATTCTTCTCTTTAATTGAAACAATCATCTTATCCAGATGTTCATAATATTGCTCACCCGATTGTTTGTCAAAACTTTCATTGGTTCCTAAAGAAATAATAACCAAATCAGGATTTAAAGCTGGCAATTGGTCATAAAATAGTGGAAATTTATTGTAATCCGAAGCTTTTGCTCCATTAACACCAATACAATGATAAACCACACCCGAATTGTCGTTTTCTAAAACCAAACCGTTTAATGCAAATTCGTTTATTTGTTGATTGGGAACTAATGCAATTTTATCCAAAGGTTTTTCAGAACTATAATCGTTTGAAAATGGTGTCGATTGCAAATCTATCGGAATATATTCGGTTTTTGTAGTGGTTTTGGATTGTGTTCCTTTGGTTGGAATGGTTAAAATTTTTCCATCGCGAATCATATCACTTTTTAAACCGTTTGCCTTTTTTAATGCTTTTAAAGAAACATTATATCTATTGGCAATTCCACCTAAAACTTCACCTGGTTTTACTTTATGCGTAATTTTTTTTGGTACTTTTCGTTCAACAACAATACTTTTATTAGACACTGAAACATCAAATAAATTTGCATTTTGAGGTGTAATTACTTTTAATTTTGTGAAATTAAATTGCGCATCTTTCACCATCAATTGAATAGCAAAATCAGCTGACTTTGTTTCCATTGAAAATCCGCTTAAACCAACAGGTTTTGAACTATCGGCATACAAATTTCTATAACTTTGAAAACTTCCAGAGGCACTGTATCTAATTGGCGCACTATTATTGGTTTTTGCTACGCTATACGGAAACGTAAATCCGAAACCACCATTTCCATAAACATTTTGAAATTGTGAACGAATTTTAGCGGTAAATAAATCGGCTTGAATGTGCGAATCGCCAATATGAACAATATTGATTTTTCCTTGTTTGGTTTGCTCTAATTGGTATAATTTTTCAAAAAAAGTTCTGATTGCTGTAGCGTTTTGAACATCGTTTCCAGAAAAAATAACTTCAATAGAATCAACCACAGGAACATCAAATGCAACTGAATCAATTGGAACCAACAAACTATCATTTTCTTGAGCATAACTAAAAAGAGAAAGCCCTAAAAGCAACATTAGAATTTTACTCTTCATTTACCGAATCGTTTTTAATTATAGCTGAATCTTTCTTGATTGGAGCAGCTGGTTTTTTCTTTTTTCGCAATGCTTTATAGGTTTCGTATCCTTGATTTAATTGGGTAAAAATCAAATTCGCAGCTTCTTTTGCACCTCTGTGATTAAAGTGTGTGTAATCTTTATTGGCTTTTGAAGGAACCTCTTCCACCCATTTTACCATAGAACCATCACCACCCATTAATGTATACATATTTACAAAACTTGCTTCCGATTTAATGGCGTACTTTTTCTGTGCTCTGTTTAATGGAACAACAGCCGAATCGGTTTTCATCTCCAAGTCATATTTGGTAGATTTATCAGCAGTAGAAACGATCAAAATGGCTACACCAGGAAAACATTCCTTCAAATGATTAACCACTTTTGTCATTCTTTTTTCGTACCAAGTATAATCTAATGTTCCGTAATTCAATACATTAGCACCATATTGCAACACGATTAAATCGTAATCTAATTTGGCATGAAAAGCACGCATCGTATTGATATCAAAACTTCCTAAAGGTAAACCTGAATTTCCTCGATTTGAGAAATTATCCACATGAACTCCTTTTCCATCATCAAAATTAAATCCGTAAATAGGAATTGAATCTGCTTTTTTGAAATTTACTTTTAAGTTTTTTAAACTTCCTTCAGATAATGTTAGTGTGTTTAACGTATTGTTTGGAGTCAATTTTTTAACGATTGTATCGCCGGCAACAAAAATGACCTTTCCTTCTTTGTTAGAAGAACTTCCGTAGAATAAGGTTGGTCGAGGTAACTCTGATGCAAATTTAGTTTTAGTTGCTTTGTATTTTACCCAAGCTACATTTGCTGTATCGTTTGCAAAAAACACGTGTCCATTCACTCCAAAAGCTCTTGACGGACGTTTAACTTTTAAATACGATTGTGTTTTCCAGTTTCCAGAAAATTCATGCGTAACTGAACTACGAGAACTTGCAGATTCTGATGTAATATTTACAAAACCAACTCCTTGACCTCCAAATTTTTCTTGCAAATACGTTCTAAAATCTTTTACAATTAAATCGCCATCCGTCATTGAATCGCCAAAATAAGCGATACGAACATTACCTTCTTTCTTGGTTTCTAATTGAAAAAGCTTCTCGAAAAAAGTTACTAAATATTGATTCCCGGTATAATCTTCGAAGGTTTCTGTTGGAAATTTAACTCCGTTAGTAATTTTATAATCAATGGTTATATTTGTAAGTGTATCTTCAGATTTTAAATCGCCATCTTCTGCAATTGCTTCTAGTAACAAACTATCCACAACAATATTTTTTGAAGAAGCAATGTCTTCAGAAAACAACTTTTTAGGCAAAAAAGTTTTAAATGCCAAAAATGACAGCGTTGAAACTACAACAACTGCTAATGACTGAAAAAAATATTTTGATGTATTCACTTAATTTTATCTCTTATAACTGATTTACTATTTCAAAATTCGTTGTTCGATATTTAAACAAAGAATATTCAACATGGAATTTTGAATGTTGAAATGTTTTTACATTCGCTCAGGAACTTCAATTCCTAATAACTGAAATGCATTTTTTATCGTGTTTCCAACTGATTTTGACAATTGTACTCGAAACACTTTTTTATCGTGATTTTCTTCTCCTAAAATCGAAACTTGTTGGTAAAACGAGTTGAATTCTTTCACCAAATCATACGTATAATTCGCAATTAAAGCTGGACTATGATTCTCTGCCGCATTTTGAATTACTTCAGGAAATAATTGTACTTGCTTGATTAATTCTTTCTCTTTTTCGTGTAATTCTAATCCCGAAATCGAAATTGAAGTATCAAAATCTGCTTTTCTCAAAATAGATTGAATACGAGCATATGTGTACTGAATAAATGGTCCTGTATTTCCTGCAAAATCAACTGATTCTTCTGGATTGAACATCATTTGTTTTTTCGGGTCAACCTTCAACATATAATATTTCAACGCTCCTAAACCGATTGTTTTGAATAAAACCGCTTTTTCCCCTTCTGAATAACCGTCTAATTTTCCTAAATCTTCCGAAATAGTTTGTGCAGTAGTCGTCATTTCTGCCATTAAATCATCTGCATCTACAACGGTTCCTTCACGCGATTTCATTTTTCCGGTTGGTAATTCTACCATTCCGTATGATAAATGATATAAGCTATCTGCCCAATCAAATCCTAATTTTTTCAAGATTAAGAACAACACTTTGAAGTGGTAATCTTGCTCGTTTCCAACGGTATAAACCATTCCTCCAACATCTGGAAAATCTTTCACACGTTGGATTGCGGTTCCAATATCTTGCGTCATGTAAACCGCCGTTCCGTCTGAACGAAGCACAATTTTTCTATCTAAACCATCCGCTGTTAAATCAATCCAAACCGAACCATCAGGATCTTTCTCAAAAATACCTTTTTCTAAACCAAATTGCACTACTTCTTTTCCAAGTAAATAGGTGTTTGATTCATAATAATAGCTATCAAAATTTACGCCAAGATTTTTATAGGTTTGGGCAAAACCATCATACACCCATTGGTTCATGGTTTTCCAAAGTTCAATAACTTCTGGTTTTCCATTTTCCCAAT
>RRZU010836733.1_pt1 | contig 11537 bp, 12 predicted proteins | sample 2165561 | NCBI WGS metagenome assembly RRZU01 (sample SAMN10456909, study PRJNA506462) | wastewater metagenome | isolation source: wastewater sludge | place: USA: Moscow, Idaho | reverse complement strand
GGTGACAATTCGGACGCGGGGTGGAGCAGCTCGGTAGCTCGTCGGGCTCATAACCCGAAGGTCGTCGGTTCAAATCCGGCCCCCGCAACCAACTCTTTCGTCAGCTTGCGATTGTATAAACAGTCGAAGGCAGACAAACGCCAACAAGCTACTGCTCGGCTTGGGGGTGACAATTCGGACGCGGGGTGGAGCAGCTCGGTAGCTCGTCGGGCTCATAACCCGAAGGTCGTCGGTTCAAATCCGGCCCCCGCAACCAACTTCTGATCGTTCCCTTCTTGTATTGCTACTCTTTCTTTCATTGAACAATCATCCTTGATGCCCGTCGCCAGCTGGTGATTGCTGCTATTTCTGACGCTTTTTCAAGACCAAAACTGGTCGCATCAACCATTTGTTAGGTATCATCAGGTATCTCTTCATGGATGAGGCGCTCTCCTGTGATCACACCCTTCACCTATCTTCCCCCCGCTATCGAGAGTCAGGATGCTACCCTGGCCGAGGCCCTTGCCATGGGATTGCCGCTGCAGTTGCTGGTGATCGCCGAAGAGCAGAAAGAGGCGTTATTGGCACAGCCCCAGTTTGCCGGTGTCAAAACCCTGCTTGCCCTCGGACAAAAGGCCCCCTTTACCCTGATGCATGGCAATACCCTGTTGCAGGTGGTGTTTGTGGCCAGCAGTGTGGCGCGAGATCACCGTCTCTATAAGCAGGTAAGAAACTGGATAGCACCGCTGTCGGGGCTAAAACTGGAGCGGTTCGGGCTGCATCTGGAGGGATTTTCCCCTGCTGAACGAGTGATGCTGGCCGAGTTGCTGCTCTCTGCCCTGTTGGCTGCCAATGTGCCGCTGCCGACCAGCAAGAGTCGCAACGAGAGCGGTTGGACCTACCAGCAGATCATTGTCTCTCCCGCGGTGGTGCTTGATCTGGCGCGCCTTTACAGCGAGGCGGGGGGCAATGGATTGGCTCGTCATTTGGCGGTGTTGCCCGCCTCCGAGCTCACTGCCGCCAGCTATCGCGAGTTCGTCAGCCAACTGGCGCAAGATGAGGGGTGGCTGTGTCAGCATTATGATCAGGCGCAGTTGGCAGAGCTGGGGGCGGGGGCGTTTCTGGCGGTCGCCCGTGGCTCGGAAGACAATCAGGGGGCCATGGTCAAGCTCAGCTACTACCCGCCCAAGCCGGTGCGCCGCATTGCGCTGGTGGGCAAGGGGATCTGCCACGACTCCGGTGGCTACAACCTCAAGGTCTCCGGCAGCATGTATGGCATGCATCTGGACATGGGGGGCAGCGCGGTGGCGCTGGGGGCCCTCTACGCCATCAGCCGAGCCCAGCTACCCTACGAGGTACACTGCTGGCTGGCCATTGCCGAGAACCATATCGGCCCTCACGCCTATCGCCCCGGCGAGGTGGTGACCGCCATCAATGGCACCTCCATCGAGGTGGTCGATACCGATGCCGAAGGGCGCATGGTATTGGCCGACACACTGGTGATGGCCGTGCAGGATACCCCGGATCTGTTGATCGACTATGCGACCCTGACCGGTGCCTGCAAGCGGGCGCTGGGTAGCCGCTACAGCGGCGTTTTTACCAACCGCAGTGAGTGGCTGGTCTCGCTGGTCAATCTGGGTCAGCGCAGCGGCGAGCGGATCTGGCCCTTCCCGCTCGATGACGATTATGACGACAACATCGAGAGTGAATGGGCTGATCTGCTGCAATGCGCGCCGGGCAGTTCGCCGGATCATATCGATGCGGCCCGTTTTCTCGCTCATTTCGTGCCCGAGCAGACTCCCTGGCTGCATTTTGATTTGAGCGGTTTTCGCAACAAGGGGGGCAATGGGGTGGTCTCCAGCGAAGTGACCGGTTTTGGTGTGCGCCTAACCCTGGATCTGCTGGCCAGCCCGCTGGGTCGCATCGGCCGACATACCACTGATCCATCTGACTGATAACAAGGAGTTCTGTGAAACAACCAAGCTATGACTGGGTGCTGTTCGATTTGGATGAAACCCTGCTCGATTTCCCGGTCGCCGAGGCGCTGGCCCGAACGCTAACGATCTATGGTGTTGAGGCCGATGACGCCGCCATGGCGCAGTATCACACCATTAACCACGGGCTCTGGCAGCAGTACAACGACGGCGAGATCGATGCAGCGGCGCTGCAGCAGACCCGCTTTGCCCTCTTTGCCCAGCAGGTTGACGCCGATCCCATGGCGATGAACAACACCTTCCTGGCGCAGATTGTCGCCCTGAGCATGCCCCTTGAGGGAGTGCTCGACACCCTGCAGCAACTGCGCAGCAAGGTACGGATGGGGATTATCACCAATGGCTTCAGCGTGCCCCAGCGCGGGCGGCTCGGCAAACTGGGCTGGAGCGAGTGGTTCGAGCCGCTGGTGATCTCCGACGAGATCCGGGTGACCAAGCCTGATCCCGCCATTTTCCAGCACACTCTCTCCCTGATGGGACAGCCGGATCCGGCCCGGGTACTGATGGTGGGTGACAACCCGAAAACCGATATCGCCGGTGCAGCGGCGCAGGGGCTGGCGACCTGCTGGTACAACCCCGAGCGGCAAGCGGGCGACAGTGGGGCCACCCACGAGATCCACCACTTTTCCCATCTTGCCGGGATTGTATTGGGGCACTGAGTGCTGTGGTGTCTGATGGAATAAGGGTCTGTCGCGAGAGGCGGCAAGCGTGTGGCAGACAGAAACAGAGAGGGGAGCCGAGGCTCCCCTCTCTTATGGATGTTGAGGGGTGAACCGGTAGCGATCGAGGATCTGCTGATAGTCGGGGCTCTGTTTCAGCTGTTCGATGGCCTGATTGATCCGTTGCAGGTGCGTCTCTGTGGTGCTCTCTTTGCTCAGCATCAGGTGAACCGGTGTCAGCTCGATACGCAGCAGAATATGCAGATCATCCGGTAGCTTCCCCTGATTGCGCCACTCCTGCAGTCCGTGGGGATCGAGAATAAATCCCTGGATCCGCCCCCCCAGCAACATTTTCAGTAGCTGCTCCAGCCGCAAGCGCATCTGCAAGCGGGGCTGCATGTCGGGTTGGGTCATCAATTGGCGGAAGGAGTCGCCGTAATCAAAACCTTTGAGCAGTCCGAGATGAAAGTCAGGGGTATTGGCAAGTTGGTCGAGGGTGGTGATCCCGCGCCAGCGTTCGGCATCCTGGCGGCGGACGACGATGACCGTCTCCTCTTCCCGATAGGGGTAGCTGAAGCGGGCGTATTGTTGCCGCTCGGCGGTCATATTGGCAGACATGCCAACTTGTATCGTGCCAAATTGCAGCTCGTGCAACACGCGCGCCCAGGGCATTTCACTGAATCGGGCCTGATAACCGGCGCGCTGGAAGATAGCGTCGAGCAGTTCCACATCCAGTCCGCGAAGCTGCTGCTGTTCATTGCGAAAGCTGAAGGGCTGCCAGTTGACCCAGCCGACGACCAATGACTCCTGTGCCAGCGCCTGGCAACACAAACACCATAACAACAAGAGTGGGTACACAACGCATCCCCTCGGGCAGGCTGATACGGTTGAGTATTGGACAGGAATGACGGAGTAACCAGTGCTGAGGGTTGAGCGGATGCACAGATGTGCATCCCTCACAGTTCGTGGGCGTGGAATCCCTTGCGATAGCGGGTTTCGCAGCGCGGGCAGCGTTGCAGGGTCGGATCCTGTTCCAGCTGTTCGATGGCCAGCGGCTCTTCACAATCGGAGCAGAGGCCGTAGATGCCCAGATCCATCTGGCAGAGTGCTGCATCGATCCGCTTGAGGCGGGCCACGCTCTGCTCTACCTTCGGCAGATCCAGCCGACTGGTCAGTTCTACCAGTTGATCCTGATCGCAGTGACCGACCTGCTCGGCCCACTCGTCACGGCGGCAGGCTTTCAGTTGACCGATCAGCGTTTCTCGTACTTGGGCCCAGTCGGACAGCAGGCGATTACGCCAGACAGTCAACTGTGCTTGCGTCATTTCACACACATTATCCCCCACAGGACAGACGACAGATTCGGGGCAGTATAGGGACCCGATAACTCTATCAAGATGATATGCGTCAAGTTAAACGTGGTTAGCCGTGGCTTTTGGCCGCTTGCAACAGGGCATCGCGGATGGGGTCGGTCTCTTTGAGTACCCTGATCTCCTGAAACAGCAGGTCCGCCTCGGGATATTCCCGCTTGAGGTAGCTGAACCACTGCTTGATGCGGCTGGGGTAGTAGTCGGCTTTTTCGCTGGCCAGATCCTGCTCGGTGTAGCTCACCATCAACTGCAGCACCTCGGCCCAGCTCATGTGCGGGCAGCCGGTTTTCATCACGTTAGCCAGATTGGGCAGGGAGATGGCGCCGCGCCCGACCATCAGGGCATCGCAACCGGAGACGCTGGCGCAGGCGAGGGCATCCTGATGATCCCAAATCTCGCCGTTGGCGGTGACCGGGATGGGCAGGGCGCGGCGAATGGCGTCCACATACTCCCAGTGGGCGGGTGCCTTGTAACCTTCACGCTTGGTGCGGGCATGGACGGCCAGCTCGTTGGCGCCCCCCTGGAAGACCGCCTGGGCGTTCTCCAGATAGAGCTCCTTGTCATCGTAACCGAGGCGAATTTTGGCGCTCACCGGCAGATGGGCGGGCACTGCCTCGCGTACCGCCTTGACGATGCGGTAGATGGTCTCGGGCTCTTTGAGCAGCACCGCGCCACCCTTGCTCTTGTTGACCGTGGGGGCGGGGCAGCCGAAGTTGAGATCGACCCCGGGGGAGCCGAGCTCGATGGCGCGCACGGCGTTCTCGGCCAGCCACTCGGGGTGTTGCCCCAGCAGTTGTACCCGCACCGGGGTGCCTGCGCGGGTTTTGCCATCTTGCAGCAGTTCAGGGCAGAGGCGGTAGAACACCTTGGCGGGCAGCAGCTGATCGACGACCCGGATAAACTCGCTCACGCAGAGATCGTAATCATTGACGGAGGTGAGAACCTCCCGCATCAGGTGATCCAGTACCCCCTGCATGGGGGCCAAAATAACGCGCATAACGGCTTTCCGACGAGAGTGGGGAGAAAAAAGAGCGCAGATTGTAGTGGGGTTGCGCCCCGCTGTCAGCACCCGCTCAAACTCTGTTAGGCTAGAGGGAGATAAATCACGCAAGGAGAAGGAATGAAGCGTTGGTGTCTGATGGCGCTCGGGTGGCTGGCATTTGCCACCGGTATCGTGGGCATTGTGCTGCCGCTGCTGCCAACTACCCCCTTCATGTTGCTGGCTGCGGCCCTGTTTGCCCGCTCATCGCCCCGTTTTCATCGCTGGCTATTGACCCATCCCTGGTTTGGCCCGCCCATCGTGGATTGGCAGCAGTATCGCGGCATTCGTCGTCAGGCCAGACGGCGCGCCATTATCTTCATTTTGCTCACTTTCTCGGTGTCGCTGGCGGTGGTGCCACTGCTGTGGGTCAAGGGGCTGCTGGTTGTCATAATGGTGATCCTGCTCACCTGGTTAATGCGCCTGCCGGTGCTGGAGCCAGTTGCAATGGCGAAGTGAAGTCCCTAAGCTATTGCAGCAATAATGCTATGGAGTCGGCCTGTCATTTTTGCGTGACAGGCTTTTTTATTTCCCGCAGAAGGGAATTGAGAAAAAATGGCCACCCCTGGGTCAAAAAAATAAGCGGTCAACACATGAATCCGGAAACCCTGAAATTTATCGAAGCAAGCATCAAGACCATTCCCGACTATCCGAAGCCGGGCATTCTGTTTCGTGACATCACCAGCCTGATCGAGAACGCCGAAGCCTTCAAGGCCACCATCGATCTGCTGGCCAATCATTATCGTGATCAAGGGATCACCAAGATTGTTGGTACCGAAGCCCGTGGCTTCATTTTCGGTGCACCGGTTGCCTTCGCCATGGGACTGGGCTTCGTGCCGGTCCGCAAGCCGGGCAAGCTGCCGCGCGACGTGATCGAGGAGTCCTATGCCCTCGAATACGGCACCGACACCCTGCAACTGCACACCGATGCCATCGTGCCCGGTGACAAGGTGCTGGTAGTGGACGATCTGCTGGCGACCGGCGGTACCGTCGATGCGACCGTCAAGCTGATCCGCCGCGCCGGTGGTGAGGTGGCCGATGCGGCCTTCATCATCTCCCTGCCGTCTCTGGGTGGCGATGCCCGCCTGACTGCCGCTGGCATCAAGGTGCTCTCACTGGTTGAACTGGCCGGCGAGTAATGCCTCTTCGGCCCGATCCTCTGCATCGGGCCAGCATGCAACCGATGCCCTTGCGGGCATCGGTTTGAAAATCAAGCGATCCCTCCCGCTCTGACCGATAGCCGATACAGCCAGCCCGCCATTTGTGTTAGCATCCGGCCTCAATGCCCTGTCTTCCCTGCATGATGGATTTATGAGCTATCAGGTTCTGGCGCGTAAATGGCGCCCCCATACGTTTGAACAAGTGGTAGGCCAGCAACATGTGCTGACCGCCTTGACCAACGCCCTGGATCAGGGACGGCTGCATCACGCCTATCTGCTGAGCGGTACCCGTGGGGTCGGCAAGACCACCATCGCCCGTATTCTGGCCAAGAGCCTCAACTGCGAGCAGGGGATCAGCAGTCACCCGTGCGGTGTCTGCGATACCTGCCGCGAGATCGATCAGGGCAACTTTGTCGACCTGCTGGAGATTGACGCGGCGTCCCGCACCAAGGTGGAAGATACCCGCGAGCTGCTCGACAACGTGCAGTACCGTCCGGCCCGCGGCCGCTTCAAGGTCTACCTCATCGATGAAGTGCACATGTTGTCGCGCCACAGCTTCAACGCGTTGCTGAAAACCCTGGAAGAGCCGCCTCCCTATGTGAAGTTTCTGCTGGCTACCACGGATCCGCAGAAGCTGCCCATTACCATCCTCTCGCGCTGTCTGCAGTTTCATCTGAAGAGTCTGGATCAGACCCAGATCGCCAAGCAGCTCGAATGGGTGCTGGATCAGGAGGGGCAACCCTTCGAGCCGCGCGCCCTGCTGGCACTGGCCAAAGCCGCCGACGGCAGTATGCGCGATGCCTTGAGCCTGACCGATCAGGCGCTGGCCCACGGCAACGGCAGCGTGCGCCTCGAGAGCGTGCTGGCGATGCTGGGCACGCTCGATCACCGCCATCTGCACCAGCTGCTGGAAGCCATTTTGCGGCAAGATGCCCCTGCGACCATGGCCAAGATCACCGAGATCGCCACCCTGGGCCCCGATTTTGATCAGCTCCACGCCGAGCTGGAAGGCTTGCTCCATCGCATCGCCATGGCGCAGCTGCTGCCTGCCAGCGTGCAGGAGCAGGGGGCGGATGCCGATTCCCTGCTGCAACTGGCCAAGGCGATGAGCCCGGAAGAGGTGCAGCTCTGCTACCAGATCGTGCTGGGTGGTCGTAAAGATCTGCCCTGGGCCCCCGATGGCCGCACCGCGCTGGAGATGACCTGCCTGCGGATGCTCGCCTTCTCGCCACGGCGCGATGCCCTGCATCCGGCCAGTCTCACAGCATTGCCCCCGTCAATGACGAGCAGTGCCGCGCCGGTAGCCTCCTTGCCGGGAAAGCGCCCGGCCGCTGAATCGGCCGCACTGGCACCGATCAGCGGCGCCGTGCCCGCGGTTGATGCCTCCCTGCCTGCGATGGTGGATGACACTGCTAACGCTGCCAACAGCGAGGAGGAGGCGCAAGCCGCCGAGCTGTTCAGTCAGCAGGATGAGCTGCTGCGCGAAGCGGCGGGCATGGGTTATCAACCCGAACCAGCTCTGCCAAATGTGCAGCACGATGTACTTGCGCACTCAGCCGCACAGCCTGCGGATGATGGCGAGCGTGCCGCAGCCGATACTGACTATTCCCGTGGCGACTCGCTGACCGCCCCCTTCGATCCCGCGCTCGAATCGATAGCCGAACTGACGGTCGAGCCGGTCGCTGCCCCTGGAGCGGTTTCTGCGGTATCGAGGGTGCAGAGCCTGCTGGGCAAGCGAAATATGCTGCGCAGCCGCCAGCGTGGTCAGGATGCGCCGGCGGCGGCCGCGCCGCGCGCGGTGCCGGTTGTCCCTGCTCGCCCTGTAGCGCCCGCTGCTGCTCCGGTCGTCACCCAACAGCCAGCCCCAGTCAGCCAACCGGCCGGGCAGGGGATGGCGGCGATGGGTCACTATGATGATCTGCCGCCGGTGGATCTCTATGGCGACGGTTACGAGCCACAGGGTGACAACGGGGAATACGAAGAGTACCTCAATCAGGGCTTTGCCGAGCAGGCACCGGTGATGAGCCACGCGCCCGTCACGGCTTCGGCCCAGCCAACCGATCTGCCACCCTGGGATCTCGACGGGCAGCCCAGCTATCGACCCGGCGAGCGCAGCGCCACGGCGCCTGCGGTGACGCCCGCCCCAGTGCCCCAGCCGGTCGCCCCCGTTGCGACCACTGCGGTGGCTGCTGCCCCGGTGGCGCAGAGCGAGCCCGCCCAGCCAGTGATGGAGACCATCGACTGGGATGAGCTCGCGAGCGATGAGGGGCCGCAAGAGGGGGAGGCGACCCGTCTTATCCCTTCGTCACTGCTCAATGGTTGTGGCGACCCTTGGGCCGAGTTGATTGCTCACACTCAGGTGGGTGGGCGGCTACGCCAGCTGGCCATCAACTCGGTGATGACGCAGGAGGGGGATAAGGTACTGCTAACCCTCAAACCCGAGCAGCGCCATCTGGTGAGCGACAAGGCGCGCGCCGATCTGGCCGAGATCATAGGGCCAGCGCTGGGGCAACCGGTGCAGGTCGAGGTGACGCTCGGCGTGGTGCCTGACAAGGAGACCCCCCTCGAGATCGAACACCGCCTCTATCTCGGGGTGCGCGAGCAGGTGACCCGGGATCTGGAGCAGGATCCCAACGTACAGTTTTTAGTTCAGCGGTTTGGTGCCGTGCTTCATCACGAGAGCATCGAGCCACTCAACCGCTAAATTCCGTGGCCGGGAGCTTGCTTCCGGTTGAAAAGCAGTTTGGCTGTCCCCATCTAGGACAGACAAGCCCACAGCCCGGCGCTGGATGCCGGATTTCAAGACGAGAGACGACATATGTTTGGTAAAGGTGGAATGGGGAACCTGATGAAACAGGCCCAACAGATGCAAGAGCGTATGCAGAAGGCGCAGGAGCAGCTGGCTCAGATGGAAGTGACCGGTGAAGCCGGTGCTGGCATGGTCAAGGTCACCATGACCGGTAGCCACAGCGTCCGTCGCATCGAGATCGACCCCTCCCTGATGGAAGATGACAAGGAGCTGCTGGAAGATCTGGTCGCCGCCGCGTGCAACGATGCCGTGCGTCGTGTGGAAGAGCAGAACAAGACCAAGATGGGCGAACTGACCGGTGGCATGCAACTGCCGCCAGGCTTCAAAATGCCCTTCTAAAGCGACTCTCCCCGCGCATTCTTGCTCCCTTGTCGCTGGCCATTCGGGCCACGGCAAGGGGGACGGCAGAGAGACTTAAAGACGCAGCCGTTATCGCCCAGGCGATACGCTGCGTTTTTTTATGGGCGCCGCTCAAGCCCTTGCCTGCCTGCTATTGCTCACCCGCCACCGAGCGCCGTCTTTTGTCGATCGCATCTGGTTGGCCGTCCTTAATCGAAAAGCCTCGTTCACTTCACCCTCCCTTCACATCGGGATGGAGAATGGGTGGCTCGTTCAAGATGAAAAGGAGTGCTTGATGATCATGACAATCATGATGCGTACCGGCGCCGTGCTGGCGGCCATGGGCGTGTGCTGTCTGGTGGCTTTTGAACTGATTGGTTCTACCGTCGATGAAGATGGCACCTTGCATGAACCCTTCGGCTTGATCCCCATCGGTTTGTTGTTGCTTGGTGTGGCGATCTTGTTGCTGCTGGCCGGGGCAGTCAAGGGTGTGTGGCTGCGCCATCACGGTCGCACATAACGCCTTGGGATGGGGATGGTGGACGAGGCTGCAGGATGCCTGAACCAGGCATACCGCTGACTACCACTGTGCAGGAGGGAGGCAACCGTACATCGAGATGAGCAAAGGTGTGCTCGGTGATCTCATCGGTATGGAGTCTGGCCGGGTAACAGCCAGATGTGTTGTAAAAGGGGTGGCTTTCGCTTATTTGGCGTGTAGAAACAGCTCTTCAATTGACATCGGGGTGCTGAAGTAGTGCGTCACGGCATTGGCGAGATAGGGCAGCAAATCATCCCCCCGGATCTCGTCCGCCAGCCGGGTGTCCGGCTCGGCCTTGAAACGGGGCGCATGCACGGTTTTGCCCTGATTTTCGAGGAATTGGGCAATCCCTGCCGCTGACGCCGTCGCCCACTGGCGATGGGGGGGCATGGAGGCAAATTTCAGCAAGGGTTCTTTGGTGTTGTCAATCATCGGCAGGTTCATCGCAAGCTCCTCGGTCATGGAGTGAATATCATACAGGGCGAACCTGAACGAATCCTTTTTAGCCCGCAAAAACGATCAGGCTTATCGACTATTCCGGTTTGGCGGGATTGGGCGGGATCGGCATAATGGCGGCTTGCCGTATTGAGGAGATTGTATGAAATATATCGGAGCCCACGTCAGTGCGGCCGGCGGGGTGGAGAATACCATCGCCCGCGCCCAGGCCATCGGGGCCAACGCGTTTGCCCTCTTTACCAAGAATCAGCGTCAGTGGCAGGCGGCCCCCTTGTCGGAGGCCACCATCCGCGCCTTCAAGGCGGCCTGTGACAAGGCCGGTTTTCTGCCGGAGCAGATCCTGCCCCACGACAGCTATCTCATCAATCTGGGCCATCCCGATCCCGATGGTCTGGCCAAATCCCGCGACGCGTTTCTCGACGAGATGAAGCGTTGCGAGCAGTTGGGGCTTTGCTATCTCAATTTCCACCCTGGCAGCCATCTCAAGCAGATCCCCGAAGCGGCCAGCCTCAAGCTGGTGAGCGAATCGATCAACTGGGCGCTGGAGCGCAGTGCAGGGGTGACGGCGGTGATCGAGAATACCGCCGGGCAGGGGACCAACCTCGGCTGGTCGTTCGAGCAGCTCGCCACCATCATCGAGGGGGTGGAGGACAAGAGCCGGGTCGGGATCTGTTTCGATACCTGTCACGCCTTTGCCGCTGGCTACGATCTGCGCACTGCCGAGAGCTGCGCCGCCGTCTTTGCCGAGTTCGACCGCACTGTGGGTTTCCACTATCTCAAAGGGATGCATATCAACGGCGCCAAGTGCACCTTCGGTAGCCGGGTCGATCGCCACCACAGCCTGCGGGAGGGGAATCTCGGGGAGGCGGTGTTCCACCACATCATGAATGATGATCGTTTCGATCGCATTCCGCTGATCCTCGAGACCATCGACGAGTCCATCTGGGGCGAGGAGATCAGCTGGTTGCGCAGTCTGGCAAAGTGATAGTCAGCGAGCTATGATAGTAAAACCAAAACAACTGTTGCCCCAGAATCCATATTATGGCTTCATGTACCGGATCTTTAGCGGCAACCAATTGAAATAGATATAAAAAAGGCTTCGTTTGTGATCTGATTTTATCGCCAAACAAAATCAACACGCGCGAAGCCTATGACCATTATTAATGCTAATCACTATCTGGAGCAACTCCTGGCTCC
>RRZU011193745.1_pt1 | contig 11539 bp, 6 predicted proteins | sample 2165561 | NCBI WGS metagenome assembly RRZU01 (sample SAMN10456909, study PRJNA506462) | wastewater metagenome | isolation source: wastewater sludge | place: USA: Moscow, Idaho | reverse complement strand
GTGGCAGGTGTCGGGGTCGGGGTCGGCATGGTCGCGACCGGCGAGGCCACAGCCGGCGCTGACGGAGGAGTCGGCGCCGGAGCGGCCACGGCCGGAGCGGCGGCCGGTTCGGGCACAGCGGCGGCAGACGCATCCAAAACCGTCTTCGTCCGGTCGCTCGACCGCTTGGCCAGTCGCTGCACGGGGTCGAGAAAGACGGTGAACTCGCGAAAGGTCTTTCCGCGCGGCCAGCCGAACTCCAGCAGCAATCCCAGCGACGGCTCGCGGATCGGCTGGGTCGAAACCACCTTGACGTAAACCTCCCCTTCCGCGTTGTACTCGACCGAAAACACCAGATTGGTCAAGGCGGACGCCCGGTCGAGACCGAACTCCTTGAACATCGGCGGCGGAGCCAGTTTGACGGAGACCTTGGACAGCTCCTCGGGTGTAAGCTTGGGCAGCGGGATTCTCGCGTCGAACAACTGGTTCAAAGCGGAATTGACCTGGATCTCGCCGATTTCCAGCGCCAGGGCGCACATCGGCCCCAACAGCAGCGGCATCAGCCAGAGGCGAAACGGTTTGCGGAGCATGAACGGGTCCTCGGAATCGGGTAGCGGCGCTGGAGAAAACGCTACCAGCGCGCTTTAACAATCATATCCTAGAATGACGGCCCATAATCCCGACAGTCTAACCTTCGACCGCGACCGCAACTCACGTCATCCAACGGATCAAAGCCATGCTTCCCGAAAACCATGGATTGCCGCCGCCCGCCACCCCGGTTCTCTCCGCCGATTCCGGCGCAGATGCCGCGACCCGGCTACTGGCCCTGCTGCGGGATTTGCTGCTCGAAATCCGCCAGGGGAATCGGGCCGCGATATCCCTCGATCTGGACAGCCATCTGGATCGGGACTTGGCGTTGGACAGCTTGGCCCGCACCGAACTGTTGCGGCGGATCGAGCAAACCTTTCAGGCCATTCCGGGCGAGCAAATGCTGCTGGCCGAGACGCCGCGCGATCTGCTCGACCTGATCTTGAAGGCCAAGGGCCAACCCGGTTCGACGGGCGACCGGGCAGCGATGCCGCCGCCGGCGGACCGGGCGATACCGGCGGGCGCACCGTCCGAGGCCGGAACCCCGGACCGGGCGGCGACCCTGATCGAGATGCTGGACTGGCACGTCCAGCGCCATCCCGAGCGGACGGCGATCCAAATCCTCGGCGACGAGGACGGGATCGAGGCCGCCTTCACCTACGCCAGCCTGCGACAGGGCGCTCGGGCGGTGGCGACCGGATTGCGCGAGCGCGGGCTGCAACCCCTTGAGACCGTGGCCATCATGCTGCCCACCGGCAGCGACTATTTTCTGAGCTTCTTCGGCATCTTGCTGGCGGGCGGCGTACCGGTGCCGATCTATCCGCCGATGCGCCCCTCGCAAATCGAGGAGCATCTGCGCCGCCACGCCCGGCTGCTGGACAACGCGCAGACCGTGGCGCTCATCACCGTGCCCGAGGCGAAGCTGGTGGCCCGGCTGCTGCAAACCCAGGTCGCGGACTTGCGCCATGTGGTGACGGTGGCGGAACTCCGGCAAGACCCGGCCGCGTGGACCCCCGCCCCGACCCGCGCCCGAGACCTCGCCTTCCTGCAATACACCTCCGGCAGCACCGGCGATCCCAAGGGCGTGATGCTCAGTCACGCCAACCTCTTGGCCAATCTGCGCGCCATGGGCCGCCACATCGGGGCCGGCTCGGGCGACGTGTTCGTTAGCTGGTTGCCGCTGTATCACGACATGGGGTTGATCGGGGCCTGTCTGGGCGGCCTGTACCACGCCTTTCCGCTGGTGGTGATGTCTCCGCTGAGCTTTTTGGCCCGCCCCGCCCGCTGGTTGTGGGCGATTCACCGCCATCGCGGCACGCTGTCGGCGGCGCCCAACTTCGCCTTCGATCTCTGCGCCCGCGCGATTCGGGATCACGAAATCGAGGGTCTGGATCTCGGTTCTCTGCGGATGCTGTGCAACGGCGCCGAGCCGGTCAGCCCGGCGACGCTGGAGCGGTTTGGCGCCCGTTTCGGCCCCTGCGGCTTCCGGCCGGAGACCATGGCGCCGGTGTACGGGCTGGCGGAGAGTTCGGTCGGGCTGGCCTTGCAAGCGCCGGGACGGGCGCCGGTGTTCGACACCGTGCGACGCGAGCCGTTCGTGGCCGGCGGGCTGGCCGAACCGGCGGCGGCCGACGATCCGACCGCGCTCCAGTTTCCCGCTTGCGGCCAGCCGATTCCCGGCCACCAGATCCGCATCGTGGACGAACGGGGCCGGGAGCTGCCGGAACGGCGGGAGGGCCGGCTGGAATTCAAGGGGCCGTCGGCGACCGCCGGCTATTACCGCAACCCCGAAGCGACCCGCAAGCTGTTCCCGCACGGCGACGACTGGCTGGATTCCGGGGATCGCGCCTATCTGGCCGGCGGCGACGTGTATCTGACCGGCCGGGTCAAGGACTTGATCATTCGCGGCGGCCGCAATCTCTACCCTTACGAGCTGGAACAGGCGGTCGGAGATATTCCCGGCATCCGCAAGGGTTGCGTGGCCGCTTTCGCCAGCCACGATCCGGCGACCGGCAGCGAACGGCTGGTGGTGGTCGCCGAAACCCGCGCCACCCGACCGGAGGACTTGGCCCGCTTACGGCAACACGTTCAGAGCGCGGGGGTGGATTTGCTGGGAGTGCCGCCCGACGATGTGGTGCTGGCGCCCCCGCACTCGGTACTGAAAACCTCCAGCGGCAAGATTCGCCGGACGGCGGTACGGGAGCTGTACGAGCGCGACATCCTCGGCTGCGGCGGGCGGGCGCTGTGGCTGCAACTGACCCGAATCGCGCTAACCGGCGGCTGGGCGCAAGCCCGGCGGCTGTGGCGCGGCGCGCTGGAACGCCTGTACGCGGGCTATGCCTGGACGCTGTTCGGGCTGCTGGCGCCAGGCACTTGGCTGGGCATCATGACCTTGCCCAAGCGGGAATGGCGCTGGACGCTGGGCCGGTCGGCGACCCGGTTGCTGGGGCGGTTGACCGGAACGCCGCTGGCGGTGCGCGGACTGGAACACCTGCCGGCCGGCCCCTGCGTGCTGGTCGCCAACCATTCCAGCTATCTGGATGCCTATGTGCTGATGGCGGCGATCCCGCGCCATTTCCACTACGTCGCCAAGCGGGAACTGCTGGACAATCGCTGGCTCGGGAAACCCCTGGAACGGATCGGCACGCTGTTCGTCGAGCGCTTCGACGTGCAGCGCAGCGCGGAGGAGGCGCGCAAGGTCGCCGAGGCGGCGCGCGCCGGGCAATCGCTGGGGTTCTTCCCGGAAGGCACCTTCACCCGAATGCCGGGCCTGCTGACCTTCCGCATGGGCGCGTTCGTGGCGGCGGCGCAAGCCGGCACGCCGGTGGTCCCGGTCACGATTCGCGGCACGCGCTCGATGCTGCGCGCCGGTTCCTGGTTTCCGCGTCGGGGTCGGTTGGAGGTGATCGTCGCGCCGCCGATCCGGCCGGACGGCGAGGACTGGTCGGCGGCGGTGCGGCTGCGCGACGCGACGCGGGCGGTGATTTTGCGCCACTGCGGCGAACCGGATTTGCGCGGCGATGCCTGAGAGGCGATTTTGCGCGGCCTCTGGCGGCCCAAATGATTGACGGCAAACCTTCGCCCCCGGCGCCTCTCCCGCCGGGAGCGGGGACTTTTTTCGCCGCCGCCGAAAACCCGCGCTTTCGGGCAGCGGGAAATCCCGGCGATTTTTTCGCGTTGTTCCATGACAAAATTCCCGCTACCACTAAAATTCGTCTTGGCAGTTATTGAAGTTTTCCTTTAATTCAATGAGGTTTATAACCACCATGAACAAGCCCAAGAAAGTCGCGATCCTCACGGCGGGCGGTTTGGCTCCCTGCCTCAGCTCCGCCATCGGCGGCCTCATCGAACGCTATACGGAGATCGATCCCAGCATCGAAATCATTTGCTATCGCAGCGGATACAAGGGCCTATTGCTCGGCGACTCCTATAAAGTCACGCCCGAAGTGCGCGAAAAAGCCGGGGTGCTGCACCGCTTCGGCGGTTCGCCGGTGGGCAACAGCCGGGTCAAGCTCACCAACGTCAAGGACTGCGTGAAGCGCGGTTTGGTCAAGGAAGGCGATGACCCGCAGAAAGTCGCCGCCGACCAACTGATCAAGGACGGCGTGGACGTTCTCCACACCATCGGCGGCGACGACACCAACACCGCCGCCGCCGATCTCGCCGCCTTCCTGGCGAAAAACAACTACGGCCTCACCGTCATCGGCCTACCCAAGACCGTCGATAACGACGTGTACCCGATCAGGCAATCGCTGGGCGCCTGGACCGCCGCCGAACAGGGCGCCCGCTACTTCCAGAACATCGTCGCGGAGAACAACGCCAACCCGCGCATGCTGATCGTCCACGAAGTCATGGGCCGCAACTGCGGCTGGCTGACCGCCGCCACGGCGCTGGAATACCGCAAGCTCCTCGACCGCGCGGAATGGCTCCCCGCTCTCGGGCTGGATCGCTCCGGGTTCGATGTCCACGCCGTCTATATCCCCGAGATGGAAATCGACCTCGCCGCCGAGGCCAAGCGCCTGCGCGCCTTGATGGACAAAGTGGATGACATCAACATCTTCGTTTCCGAAGGCGCGGGCGTGGAGGCGATCGTGGCAGAGCTGCAAGCGAAGGGGCAGGAAGTGCCCCGCGACGCCTTCGGCCACATCAAGCTCGATGCAGTCAACCCCGGTAAATGGTTCGGCGAGCAGTTCGCCCAGATGATCGGCTCGGAAAAAACCCTGGTCCAGAAATCCGGCTATTTCTCGCGCGCCGCCCCGTCCAACATCGAAGACCTCCGCCTGATCAAGTCCTGCGTCGATCTGGCCGTCGAATGCGCCATGCGCCGCGAGTCGGGCGTCATCGGCCACGACGAGGATCGCGGCGGCGTGCTGCGCGCCATCGAGTTCCCGCGCATCAAGGGCGGCAAGCCCTTCGATATCGATACCCCGTGGTTCACCGAAATGCTGGCCGCCATCGGTCAGCCGAAGGGCAAAAAAATCGCGGTCAGCCATTAAGGAACTTGACTCCTCCCCGCCCTAAAGGCGGGGATTCCTGCTGCCCGCAATACAGCTACATGGGAAAGTAGAAGGCAATGGGACTGATTGAAGGCGATGATGGGCTACCGGCGAACGAGGTCGGATTTTGGGTCAAGAAAAAACATAATTATCTATGCCGATACGTAGATATCTGCAAAAAGACCCGGAAAAAATTCATCGGTGAAGGCAAGGGCGGGGCCGCCTATTTCGATTTGTTTTCCGCAGCCGGGCGATCGAGGATTCAAGAGACTGGCGAGTGGGTTGAGGGCAGTGCGGTTGCTGCGTGGAACATGAGCGTCGCCGGAGGAATTCCCTTTTCGGCGGTTTATGTATCGGACATCGACAAAAATAGTCTTGACGCCTGCGTGGAAAGGCTCAGAACACTTGGAGCACCAGTCACACCCATTCACGCCCACGCTGTCGATGCCGTGCAGGAGATGGTTCGATTGGTGAACCCTTTCGGATTACACTTCGCGTTCATCGATCCTTATAACTTGGGCGCACTGGACTTTAAGATTATCCGGGGGTTGGTGAAGCTCAAGCGGATTGACATGATGATTCATTTGAGCATCATGGACTTGCAACGTAATTTGCTCACCCATCTCAAAGCTGAGGAATCGGCGTTTGACACTTTCGCGCCTGGATGGCGCGATGCCGTGGATACGGCAGGCTCACAACCCGTCGTTCGGCAGCGAGTAATTGAGTATTGGCGGGATCAGATCGCCAGTCTAGGGGTGTGGCCTTCGACTAAACAGCAATTGATTACCGGCGAAAGGAATCAACCGCTGTATTGCTTACTCTTGGCAGCCGGACACGAGCTGGCGCACAAATTCTGGGGTACGGCGGCTAACCCGGAAGGGCAGAGGGACCTGTTCTAAAGGCTCGGCTGGAAAACGACGGATAGGCGTCCCAAGTGCGGCCTCGGAACAGTCGCCCGTTGGCTTTCTTGTGGCGTTGTACGCCATCCGCTCCCCAGCCTCCCCATTGCTTGAAAAAGAAGGCCACGCCGGCGGCGTCGGCCTGCTCTTTGACGTGAGCCACCCAATCCTCGTGCATCGGCCTGGCTTTGGGGCCGGACTCGCCGCCAACAATGACCCAGTGAATGCCAGTCAGGTCCAACTCGCCCAAATCTTCCAAGAGGGGTTCGACCGACAGGAAGCGGATACGAGCATCGACTTGGCGCAGGTGAGCGATGCGCGGAATGCCGTATTTTTGATCCTCAACCGAAACGCCCAGCCAGACATTGGGCGGGCAGTCTTTTCGGGCGAAGTAGTGCGGTAGCCGGTCTGCCCGTTTGGTCAGAATCTGGTAGGTATGCTGCGGGGTCTGCTCGATGACGGCGAACACCCGATCCAAAAATTCGTCGGGAAGCTGTTCGTGAAAGAGGTCGCTCATCGAGTTGACGAAGTAAACGGTCGGTTTCTTGCGGCGCAGTGGCTGCTCCAAGCGGGCAAGGTGCATCGCGAGGTTAAAGCCGTTTTCATAGCCTGGCGCCCCCATCGCGTGGAGGCGATGCGCCATTCCTTCGGCGTAGCAGTGTTTGCAGCCCGGCGAAATTTTGGTGCATCCAGTGGTCGGGTTCCACGTCTGCTCTGTCCACTCAATGGTCGATTGTGTTGCCATAAAAAACTCCGGCCTACCTAAACCACCCTTGTCATCAAAGCTACAGTTTAGTCAGGATTACCGCTGTAAGCGCCTTTTCAGTCAAATAATCACCCGTTCGTCTTGATACGGGGCCAGTCGGACGATAACGGCGCAGGTAGACGCTCAGATTGCTTTCAGCCGATCCCTTCAGCCCGTCGCCTCCCACACCGGATAATCCACGTAACCCTTCTCGCCGCCCTGATAGAACGTCTCCGGATCGGGCGCGCTCAGCGGAGCGCCGCGCCGGAACCGTTCCGGCAAATCCGGGTTGGCGATGAACAGCTTGCCGAACGCCACGGCATCGCACCAGTTTTCGGCCAGCCACGCTTCCGCCCTGGTCTGGTCGAAACCGCCGTTGATCAACAACGGCGCTTGACACAGGGGCCGGAAATGCCGCGCCACCTCGGGCAGCGCGCCCACCGCGCCTTCCAGTTGATTCGGCATGAACGGCTCCGTGAGATGAGCGTAGGCGAGCCGGTAATCGTTGGCGCGGTGGATCAGGGACTCGAACATCGGCACGATGTCTTCATCCACCGTCATGCCGTGCATGCCGTTCATCATCGGATTGAGCCGGATGCCGACCCGGTCGAAGGGCAACTCCCGACCCACGGCGTCCAGCACCTCGAACAAAAACCGGCCCCGGTTTTCGCGGGAACCGCCGTACTCGTCGGTGCGGGTATTGGAGCAGCGGGAAAAGAACTGGTGGAACAGATAGCCGTTGGAGGAATGGATCTCGATCCCGTCGAACCCGGCCGCCACGGCATTGCGAGCGGCACGGCGGAAATCGGCGACGATCCCGGCGATTTCTTCCCGGCTCAGCGCGCGGGGCGTGACGGTCGGCTTCAACCCTTCCCCGGAAAACATCCGCCAGTCCGGGTTGATCGCCGAGGGCGCGACCGGCAACTCGCCGCAGTGGAAGTCCGGCAGGGACAGCCGGCCGCAGTGCCAGATCTGACAAACGATCAGCCCGCCGGCCCGATGGACGGCATCCGTCACCAACCGCCAGCCGGCGACCTGCGCGTCCGACCAGATGCCGGGCGTGTAGGGATAGCCGCGCGCCTGGGGCGATACGATGGTACCTTCCGAGATGATCAGCCCCGCGCCGGCGCGTTGCGCGTAATAGCGCGCCATCAACGCGGTCGGCGCCGCCTCCGGATTATCGGCCCGGCAGCGGGTCAGGGGAGCCATGACGACGCGATTTTTCAACGATAAAGCGCCCAGCCGGACGGGGGCGAACAGCTTTGATTCCATCGATTGAGACCTCTATAACGGCTTGACTTGAACGGATAACGACCCCGCGCGACCGCGACCGGAGCGCCGCGCGCGGATGACTTGAACGCCTCATTCTATGCTCCGAACACAACCGCTCACTCCCCCTCCCGGCGGGAATCTTGTCGCGCCGCCCGTGCCCCTCCACCTCACGGCGGGGGCGGTGCCAGCACCTCGCGGCTGCCGTTGGACTGCAAGGGACCCACCACCCCGGCCGCTTCCATTTCCTCGACCAAGCGCGCCGCCCGGTTGTAGCCGATCCGCAGTCGGCGCTGCACGCCGGACACCGAAGCCCGCCGCGATTCGGTGACGATCCGCACCGCCTCGTCGTACAGGGGATCGCATTCCCCGCTGCGGGCGCCGTTTTCGCCATCATCGCCCATCTCGCTCTCCTCGCGCGGCTCGACCAGCACGTCGTCGATATAGTCCGGGGCGCCGGTTTGCCGCAAAAACTCCACGACCCGATTGACTTCCTGATCGTCCACGAACGCGCCGTGCACCCGCTGGGGCAAGCCGGTTCCGGGCGGCAGGTACAGCATGTCGCCGTGGCCCAGCAGTTGCTCCGCGCCCATCTGATCGAGGATGGTGCGGGAATCGACTTTCGAGGACACCTGGAACGCCACCCGAGTGGGAATGTTGGCCTTGATCAAGCCGGTGATCACGTCCACCGACGGCCGCTGCGTCGCCAGAATCAGGTGGATGCCGGCGGCGCGCGCCTTCTGCGCCAAGCGCGCGATCAGCTCCTCCACCTTCTTGCCGACGATCATCATCATGTCGGCCAGCTCGTCGATGACCACCACGATGAACGGCAGCGGCCGCAACACCGGACTCGCGCCCGGAACCACGCCGTCCGGCTTCCAGAACGGATCGGCCAAGCCCTCGCCCTCCTCCAGCGCATCCAGCACCTTGCGGTTGAAGCCGGCGATATTGCGCACCTTCAACGCCGCCATCAACCGATAGCGGCGCTCCATCTCCCCCACGCACCAGCGCAGCGCGTTGGCCGCCTCCTTCATGTCGGTCACCACCGGCGTCAGCAGATGCGGGATGTCCTCGTACATCGACAGCTCCAGCATCTTCGGGTCCACCAGGATCAGCCGGACCTCGGCGGGCGGCGCTTTGTACAACAGGCTGAGCAGCATGGCGTTGATGGCCACCGACTTGCCGGAGCCGGTCGTGCCGGCCACCAGCAGATGCGGCATTTTCCCCAGATTGGCCACCACCGGATTGCCGCCGATGTCCATGCCCATCGCCAGGGTCAGCGGCGCGGCGGACTGCACGTAAACCGGCGCCTCCAGCACTTCGCGCAGATAGACGGTTTCGCGATGCCGGTTGGGAATTTCCAAGCCGATCACCGACTTGCCGGGAATCACCTCCACCACGCGCACGCTGATCACCGAGAGACCGCGCGCCAGATCCTTGGCCAGATTGCTGATCTGACTCACCTTCACTCCCGGCGCCGGATCGACCTCGAAGCGGGTGATCACCGGCCCCGGCTCCACCGCCACCACCCGGGCGTCGATCCCGAAGCTCTTGAGCAAGACTTCCACTTGCCGGGACATCTCTTCCAGCGTCTCGGCGGAATAACCGGCGGTGCGGAGCGGCGGCCGGTCGAGCAAATCCAGCGACGGCAGAGGGTCGGATTCGGGTATTTCCGGCGTTGCCGAACGCCGCGCCATGCCGGCAACCGGCGCCGTCACGGTGGCGGGCCGCGCTTTCGGGGGCGACGGCAGCCCGTTCGGCCCCACCGAATCGTTCGAGGCTCGCGCCGCATAATCGTTATCGGCGAGCCAAGGCGCCGGGCGCGCGGAAGCGGTCACGGAGGGATTGGTCATCGGCGGTGGCGGCGGCATGGCCGGTGCCGGCCGACCCGTCGGCGCGGCGACCGTCGCGGGAAGCAAAGTCAGGTCCGCAAACATTGCTTTCGGCGGTTCGGGAACGGATGTCGGCCGCTCCGGCATCGGCCCCGCGCCCCCGGGCTGCTCTCCCTCCCGAGACAGGTTCAACACCGGCTCGATCCGGGTCGAGTGCCGGCCGCCGGCAATCGGCACGACCGCCGCGACGCTGGAGGGGAACGTTCCGGCGCCGGTCGGCGTTACGGGCGGTGAACCGCCGGCCTCGGCCGGGTCTTCCGGTTCTGCCGGCTCCGCTTTGGCCCGATAAGCGCGCCACCGGGCCAGCGAATCGGCGGCGGCCTCGCGCAACCATCCAATCGTCACCCGCGACGCTGCGACCCCTCCGCGCAGCGTCGCCGCCAAAAACGACTTCGCCCGATTCGGGCCTTGATCGGGCGCGCCGCCGTCCGGCGTGTCGGCGGCGCTCGCTTCGGGACTCGCCTCTCCGGTGTCGGCGACCTTGGGCCGAGCGCGCTTTTTCGGCGCCTCCGCTCGTCCTCCGATCCAGTCAACGGACTTGAGCACCGCGCCGCCCACCCAATCCAGCAGCTTCAACCAGGAAAAACCGGTGACCAAGGTCACGCCGGCGAGCATCAGCGCCGCCATGAAGGCGTTACCCCACCCAAACCCGAACGCGCGGGTCAAAAACGGGCCGACATGCACGCCCACCAGTCCGCCAGCGGAACCCGCGTAGGGCATGGCGCCCGGCGCGGCGTGCAGGTGCAAGGCGGCCAACCCACAGGCGGTCGTCAAAGCGACGGCGAAGCCCAAAACCCGAAACAGCACGATCTCGGCATCCAGATCGAGCAAGGCGCCGCGCTTGAACAGCCGCCAGCCTCCCAGCAGGAGGCCCAGCGGCAGCAAATAGCCGGGGTAGCCAAAAAAATACAGGGCGACATCGGCGAACCACGCGCCGGCGATGCCTCCGATATTGTGGATCTTGGCGACGTTCGCGGTATGGGTCCAGGCCGGGTCTTCGGGATGGAAGGTGACCAGGGCGCCGATCAACCCCAGCGCGATGGCTGCCGTCAGCCAGAAACCGATCTCGCGTAGAGTTCCCTTGACAAAGCGGAGGACACCGAGCCGGATCGCGGGCGGCTCGGTCTTGATTCGATGTGCCTGCGGCAAAATTCAGTCCTATTATGCGTGGTGTGATCGGCTGGACACGGCCGCGAACGGCGGTCGGCGGAGAAGGTGAGGCCGGCTATTGTCCCATTCCAAGGCGCTCCGGTGAAGGGCGTCCGTCGATTGGCGGACCGGGGACCGAGCGAACGCGGCGAACCGTCGCGCCGATTCGAGCTCCAATGCAACGGGCGGAGCCCGGACCGGACGCCGGCCCCGCGTTCATTCCCTTTTCCTCGCCGCCTGCCGGATCATGCGCACTTATCGCCTCGATACCTTGACCGAACTATCCGCGACCGAGTGGAACGCGCTCGTTCCCGATCGCAACCCGTTTCTCAGCCACGAATTGCTGACCGCCCTGGAACGGCATCGGTGCGTCGGCGAAAGCGCGGGCTGGCTGCCGTGGCACGTCGTCTGCCGGGACGATGGCGGACGGCTGCTGGGCGGGGCGCCCCTGTATCTCAAGTTCAACTCTTACGGGGAATTCGTCTTCGACTGGAACTGGGCGGAAGCATACCGGCAACAAGG
>RRZU011365427.1_pt1 | contig 11541 bp, 10 predicted proteins | sample 2165561 | NCBI WGS metagenome assembly RRZU01 (sample SAMN10456909, study PRJNA506462) | wastewater metagenome | isolation source: wastewater sludge | place: USA: Moscow, Idaho | reverse complement strand
TTGGCGGTTGCCGACTAGCGCCGAGACCAGTCGGGCGGCGTCGGGAGAAGTGGTCACCGCATCGACGCGCAGGCCTGCGGTGACGGTTCGGGATCAGATCCTGCGAACGCGCAGACCCAGAAAAGCCCGGCTTTCGTGGTGTTTTGGGCACGACGGGAGAGCTTTCCGGGTTTATCATTAGCCAGGTTGGAGTGCTGCGATTGGGCGGCGAGGCGGCGAGGCAGCCGTCGGTGTTCCGCGCTCGGGCTCCGACTGTGGGCAGCGCAGCACCCGGCTGCCGATCTTTCCTGACCCTTTGAGAACCGAGAGAAAAGCAATGACGAGAGAAAACGACAAAGTAGACGATTCCATGCTGGCGCCGGAAGCGGAGGGAAGCAGACCTCCGTCAGGCGCCCAGACCGTTTCGCTGGCGATTCGGCTGCAGCCGGTCGAGCATTCCGAACAACCGGTTTTTTCCAATTTCACTACGGTGCAAACGGGATCAGGCGTGGTCTTCATCGATTTCGGGTTCCTGGAGCCTCAGACGATGGCGATGCTGGCTCGCCTCGGCCAGCCGGGGGTCAAGATTCCCGAAGCCATCGGCGGCAATCTCGCGTGCCGGATGGCCCTCAGTCTGGAGACCACGGCTAATCTGGCTAATCAGTTGACTCAGTTGCTGCGTAACGCGACCGCCGCGCAAGCGCAACGCGCGCAAGCGCCAATGCCAGCAATCGAGGAAGAACAGGCCGGCCCAATCCATTGACCGCGCAGCGAGTTGCTGGAGAGTTCGGCTGCTTCTGGCGGTGCCCGAAGAGGATCGGCAGGTATTCGTCGAGCAGGCCATGCAGCGGCCGAAGGCCACCCAGGTCACCGGCTTTCCGGGTGACCTGGGGCCGCAACAGCGTTGGCGATGTTGCGCATGTTGCTGCCGATAGACAAGCTTCAGGGAGCCAGATCAAAGACCAGCACTTCGGCCGCCTGTGCACCCGACAGCGTCAGCGAGCTTTCAGCGGCCAGCAGAACGGCGTCACCGCTCTGCAAGGCTTGGCCATTGACCTCGAGTTGGCCGCGCACCAGGTGTACATAAGCTTTGCGTGCCGGATTCAGCGGCCGGGTCACCGACTCGTCGCCGTCGAGCAGGGCGGCGTACAGGAACGCGTCGGCATGGATGGTCACCGAGCCATCGGCACCGTCGGGTGAGGCGAGCAGCCGCAAGCGCCCGCGCTTCTCGGTCTCGGCAAAGGCCTTTTGTTCATAGCCGGGAGTGATGCCTTTCGCCTGCGGTTCGATCCAGATTTGCAGGAGGTGGGTCCTTGCGTCGGGCGCATGGTTGAACTCGCTGTGCATCACGCCGCTGCCGGCGCTCATGCGCTGCACATCGCCCGGTGGTATCGAGGTGCCGTTGCCCATGCTGTCCTGGTGGGCCAGTGAGCCGGCGAGCACGTAGGTGATGATCTCCATGTCGCGGTGGCCATGTTTGCCGAAGCCGCTGCCTGGCGCCACCCAATCCTCGTTGATCACGCGCAGGTTGCCCCAGCCCATGTGCGCCGGGTCGTAATAGTCGGCGAAAGAGAATGAGTGATGGCTTTGCAGCCAGCCGTGGTCGGCGTGGCCGCGGTCTTCAGATTTGCGAACAGTGAGCATGCCGGTCTCCTTGCTATCGAGGTCTTGCCAGTCGTATCGGTTGCCGTGGTGGCAGCGACGCCGGCGAAGTGGTTGACAAAAACGATAGGGTATTTTCGCTTGGCGATGAGGTGATCGTCAAGATGTCGCTCCCTGGTCTGGTATGGGAACGATAGCCGGCAGGGAATCTTTATCGTTTCTTTACATCTAGCCTCCTCCTTTTGCGGCCATCTTGATGCTCATCGCCCTAAGCTTCAGTGCATCAAGACCCCAACACGGAGGAATGCAATGGACATCATCTATCTTGTCGCCCTGAGCGCGCTATTCGGCATCGGCGTGGCATTCGTCAAGGGCTGTGCGCGACTTGCGGGAGAACGCGCATGAGCCTGCTCACCATTCTTGCCGGTGTCGCCGCCACCGGCCTGCTGATCTACCTGATTGCAGCGCTGCTCTTTCCGGGGGACTTTTCATGAACCACCATGCCTGGTTGCTGCTTGGTCTTTTCATGATCGCACTTCTGCTCCTGGTCAGGCCCGTGGGGATTGGTATCGCCAGGGTGATGATGATGGGGAATCGCGAGACCTGGGTCAGCCGCTTTGAAGAAGCGGTGTTCCGGGCCTGCGGCATTCAACGCGATGAAGACATGAGCTGGCGGAAATACGCGTTGGCCGTGCTGTTGTTCAACGCCCTCGGCCTGCTGGTGGTCTATGCGCTGCAGCGTCTGCAAGTCTGGCTACCGCTGAATCCGCAGGAGCTGGCCAACGTCAGCGCCGATTCGTCTTTCAACACGGCGGTCAGTTTCGTCACCAACACCAACTGGCAGGGCTATGGCGGCGAATCGACGATGGGCTACCTGACCCAGATGCTCGGCCTGACGGTTCAGAACTTCCTTTCCGCGGCCACCGGCATCGTCGTCGCAATTGCCTTCATTCGCGGCTTTGCCCGCCACTCGGCGGCGGGCATCGGCAATGCGTGGGTGGACCTGTTCCGCGCCACCAGCTGGATCCTGGTGCCGCTGTCGCTGGCTTTCGCGCTGTTCCTGGCGAGTCAGGGCGTGATCCAGAACTTCGACGCGTACCAGGACGTGACGACGCTCGAAGCAACGAAATACGACAATCCCACGCTCGACGCCGCTGGCCAGCCGCTCCAGGATGAACAGGGCAAGCCGGTGACGGAGCCGGCATTCACGGCCAGTCAGACCCTGGCCATGGGTCCGGTCGCCTCGCAAGAGGCGATCAAGATGCTGGGCACCAACGGGGGAGGCTTCTTCAACGCCAACTCTGCGCATCCGTTTGAAAACCCGACACCGCTGGTGAACTTCCTGGAGATGCTGGCGATTTTCCTGATTCCGGGCGCACTGTGCATTGCTTTCGGCTGCATCGTCGGCGACGAGCGCCAGGGCTGGACCTTGCTCGCCGCCATGGCCCTGATCTTCGTCACCTTTGCCATCGCCGCCATCGGCTTCGAGCAGCAAGGCAATCCCTTGCTGGCGCGAGTTGCGGTCGGCGAGACGAGCAATGTGACCACTACGGCATTGACGGCCGGCAACATGGAAGGCAAGGAAACGCGCTTCGGCATCGCCGATTCTGCGCTCTTCGCCGTGGTCACCACAGGAGCTTCCTGCGGTGCGGTGAATTCCATGCACGATTCGTTCACGCCGCTCGGCGGCGCCGTGCCGCTGGTGATGATACAACTCGGTGAAGTGGTATTCGGCGGTGTCGGCTCCGGCCTCTACGGGATGCTCATCTTCGCCGTGCTGGCGGTATTCATCGCTGGCCTGATGATCGGGCGGACGCCGGAATACCTGGGTAAGAAGATCGAGTCGCACGAGATGAAGATGACCTCCATTGCCATCCTCGCCACGCCCTTGCTGGTGCTGGTCGGCACTGCCATTGCCGTGATGACCGAGGCCGGTCGCGCCGGCATCGCCAATCCCGGCGCGCACGGTTTTTCCGAAATCCTCTACGCCTTGTCCTCGGCAGCCAATAACAACGGTAGCGCCTTTGCCGGGCTGTCGGTCAACACGCCTTTCTACAATGTGTTGCTGGCGGTGGCGATGTGGTTCGGCCGTTTCGCGGTGATCGTTCCGGTGCTCGCCATGGCCGGTTCGCTGGCGGCAAAGAAGCGCATCCCGGTGACCGCCGGGACGCTGCCGACGCACGGCCCGCTGTTCGTCGCGCTGCTGATCGGCACCGTGTTGCTGGTTGGTTTGCTCAACTATGTGCCGGCGCTGGCGCTCGGCCCGGTGGTCGAGCATCTCGTTCTGTGGTCGGCCCATTGATTCGCTGGAGAATTTCATGACACGCAAGACGTTTTCCCTGTTCGACCCAGCACTCGTCAAGCCGGCCATCGCCGACTCGTTCCGCAAGCTGGACCCGCGTGTGCAGTGGCGCAATCCGGTAATGTTCGTAGTCTTCGTTGGCTCGATCCTGACCACACTGGCAGCGATCCCGGCCCTGGCCGGTCCGCTTCAGGAGTCGACCTCCTTCATCCTCGGCGTCGCCGTCTGGCTCTGGTTTACGGTGCTTTTTGCCAACTTCGCCGAGGCGCTGGCCGAAGGACGCAGCAAGGCGCAGGCAGCATCGCTGCGCGGCCTCAAGAAAGAAACCTGGGCGAAGCGGCTGCACGCCCCACGCGCGGATGCCGAGTGGTACACCGTACCCGCTGACGACCTGCGCGTCGGCAACGTTGTGCTGGTCAGCGCCGGCGAAACGGTCCCCGCCGACGGCGAAGTGATCGAAGGCGTTGCCTCGGTGGATGAGTCGGCAATCACCGGCGAATCGGCGCCAGTGATCCGCGAGTCCGGTGGCGACTTCTCGGCCGTTACCGGCGGCACCCGGGTGCTCTCCGACTGGCTGGTGGTGCGCGTCACGACCAATCCCGGCGAGACCTTCGTGGACCGCATGATCGCCATGGTCGAGAGCGCCAAGCGGCAGAAGACGCCCAACGAGATCGCGCTGACCATTCTGCTGGCGGCACTGACCATCGTCTTCCTCGGCGTCACCGCGACCCTGCTGCCGTTCTCTCAGTTCAGCGTGACGGTTGCCGGGTTGGGCTCGCCGGTCAGTATCACGGTCCTCATCGCACTGCTGGTGTGTCTGATTCCGACGACCATCGCCGGCCTGCTTTCCGCCGTCGGCGTGGCGGGCATGAGTCGCATGATGCAGGCCAACGTGATCGCTACTTCCGGCCGCGCGGTGGAGGCCGCCGGCGACGTGGATGTGCTGCTGCTCGACAAGACCGGCACGATCACGCTGGGTAACCGTCAGGCGAGTACCTTTCTGCCCGCTGAGGGGGTCAGCGAGGCAGAACTCGCCGACGCCGCCCAGCTGGCATCGCTGGCCGACGAAACGCCGGAGGGCCGCAGCATCGTCATCCTGGCCAAGCAACGCTTCAACCTGCGCGAACGCGATGTGCACGCACTGGAAGCGCAGTTCGTGCATTTCTCGGCGCAGACCCGGATGAGCGGCGTCGATCTGCCTGGCCGGGAGATTCGCAAAGGGGCGACCGACGCCATCCGCAAGCATGTCGAGGCGGTGGGTGGTGCCATGCCGCCGTCGGTGCTGAGCGCGGTCGAAGCCGCCGCCCGTCGCGGCAGCACGCCGCTGGTCGTTGCCGATGGCACGCGGGTGCTCGGTGTCGTCGAGTTGAAGGACGTCGTCAAGGGTGGTATCAAGGAGCGCTTCGCCGAACTGCGGCAAATGGGAATCAAGACCGTGATGATCACCGGCGATAACCGCCTGACTGCGGCAGCGATCGCCGCCGAGGCTGGTGTCGATGATTTTCTTGCCGAAGCGACGCCGGAAGCCAAGCTGGCGCTGATCCGTCAGTACCAGGCAGAGGGACGCCTGGTGGCGATGACCGGCGACGGTACCAACGATGCACCGGCACTGGCGCAGGCGGACGTCGCCGTGGCGATGAACACCGGTACGCAGGCGGCCAAAGAAGCCGGCAACATGGTCGACCTCGATTCCAATCCCACCAAGCTCATCGAGGTGGTCGAGACCGGCAAGCAGATGCTGATGACGCGCGGCGCACTGACCACTTTCAGCGTGGCCAACGACGTGGCGAAATATTTCGCGATTGTTCCCGCCGCCTTCGTCAGTACCTATCCGGCGCTCGCGGCGTTGAACGTGATGGGGCTGACCAGCCCTTCCTCGGCAATTCTCTCGGCGGTGATCTTCAATGCCCTGATCATCATCGCGCTGATTCCGCTGGCCTTGAAGGGAATCCGCTATCACGCCGTCGGCGCCGCCAGCCTGCTGCGCCGTAACCTGGCCATCTACGGCCTGGGTGGTCTGGTGGCGCCCTTTGTCGGCATCAAGTTGATCGACATGGCACTCGCTGCCGCTGGTCTTGCCTGAGGAGATGGTCATGAAATCCCTGCTTCGTCCCGCCGCTTCGCTGTTCTTGTTGCTCTCGCTCGTCACCGGCATTGTTTATCCCCTGGTGGTGACCGGGGTGGCACAAATGGCTTTCCCGGCCACTGCCAACGGCAGCCTGATCGTCAAGGATGGCAAGCCGGTTGGCTCCACGCTGATCGGTCAGAGCTTCAGCGATCCGAAGTACTTCTGGGGCCGCCCGTCGGCAACGGCGCCTCAGCCTTACAACGCTGCCGCTTCCTCCGGATCGAATCTGGGGCCTCTCAATCCGGCTTTGGCTGCTGCCGTCACGGGCCGCATCGAGGCCCTGCGTGCCGCCGATCCCGACAACCAGCAGGCAGTACCCATCGACCTGGTCACCGCCTCGGCCAGCGGCCTCGACCCGCACATCAGCCCGGCCGCTGCCGAGTACCAGGCGGATCGCGTCGCCCGCGCCCGCCACCTTGATGGACCTGCCGGGCGTCAGCTCATCGCCCGGCTGATCGCCCAGCACACCGAAGGGCCTGATCTTGGCGCCTTCGGCGAGCCGCGCGTACATGTCCTGAAGCTGAATCTCGCGGTGGACGCGCAAGCGCGCTGAACAGGTGCGGTGTCATCGGGAAAGCGTGTCCGTGCGAGAAAAAAACCAGCAGAATGCAGGCTTTCTCACGATGGAGATTTGCTGATGCTGATCAATTGCGTGGCCTACCGCGAAGGCAGGAAGCTTGCCGATATTGACACCGATGCGATCAGTGACTACCTGCAGCTTCCTGACTGCTTCGTCTGGGTCGCCCTGCGCGATGCTACCCCGGCGGAACTCGAGAAGATGCGCGTGGAATTCGACCTGCATGCGCTCGCCATCGAGGACGCGAACCACGGTCACCAACGACCGAAGCTCGAGGAGTATGGCGACAGTCTGTTCGCGGTGGTTCACCTGCTCGAGATGGAGCATGGCGAGATCGCGGTCGGCGAGGTGGATATATTTGTCGGCGGCAATTTCATTCTCTCGGTACGCAACCGCAGTGGCCAGCATCTGTTGGGCGTGCGCGAGCGTTGCGAACGCGAACCCGAGGTTCTCAAGCAGGGCTCGGGTTTCGTCTTCTACGCCTTGATGGATGCGGTGGTCGATCGCTATTTTCCGATCGTCGATGCCATGGAAACCGAGCTTGAAGGGATCGAGGAGCGCATCTTCGAGCGCGGGGCGGCACGCCTCAACATCGAGCGCCTGTACGATCTGAAGCGCCGCGTGACAGTGGTCAAGCACGCCGTGGCGCCGCTGATGGAGGCTGTCAGCAAACTTGCCAGCGGCCGCGTGCCGCCGGTCTCGGCCAGCAGTCGCCACTATTTCCGCGACGTTTATGACCACCTGACGCGCATCAACGCGCATCTCGACGTCCTGCGTGACACCATCGGTACCGCCATCCAGGTCAGTCTTTCCTCGGTGGCCATCGAACAGAACGATGTCGCCAAGCGCCTCGCCGCCTGGGCCGGGATCTTTGCCATAGCGACTGCCTTTGCCGGCATTTGGGGGATGAACTTCAAGTCCATGCCTGAATTGCAGTGGGAATACGGCTATCCGCTGGCGCTGACGACGATCGCTGGTGCCATGGGATTTCTTTTCTTCCGCTTCCGGCGCCTGGGCTGGCTGTGAGCGAACGTCCCGACCCCGATCAACTCCTGGCGCGCGTTCAGGAGGAAGAGGCCAAAGCCGCGCGCGGCAAGCTGAAGATCTTCTTCGGCGCATCGGCCGGTGTCGGCAAGACCTACGCGATGCTCGGTGCCGCGCGTCAGCAGAAGGATCTGGGAACGGATGTAGTCATCGGCGTTGTCGAGACGCACGGCCGCAAGGAAACCGAGGCGTTGCTCGCCGGTCTCGAACGGCTACCCAGGCTTGCGATTTCCTATCGCGACAAGGTACTCCGGGAGTTCGACCTCGACGCCGCACTGGCGCGCCGACCGACGCTGATCCTGATGGACGAACTGGCCCATTCCAACGTCGCGGGCTCGCGCCATCCCAAACGCTGGCAGGACGTGCATGAACTGCTCGCCGCCGGTATTGACGTCTACAGCACGGTCAATGTGCAGCATCTGGAAACCCTCAACGATGTCGTCAGCGGCATCGCCGGCATTCGCGTCTGGGAGACGGTACCCGACCGCGTGTTCGACGAGGCCGACGAAGTGGTACTGGTCGATCTGCCGCCCGACGAACTGCTGCAGCGCTTGCAGGAAGGCAAAGTCTACCTGCCCCAACAGGCGGAACGGGCAATCCGCAACTTCTTCCGCAAGGGTAACCTGATCGCCCTGCGCGAGTTGGCCTTGCGCCGCACTGCCGACCGCGTCGACGACGAGATGCTGGCCTACCGCCGCGAAACCTCGGTGAATACGGTATGGCAAACGCGCGATGCACTGCTGGTATGCATCGGACCGGGCACCGGCAGCGATCGACTGGTGCGCACTGCGGCGCGTCTGGCCGGGCGGCTTGAGGCCCCCTGGCATGCCGTTCACGTTGACACGCACACCGCGGGGCCGGAGCCGGAGCTGCAGCGGCAGCGCATCGTGCGCGCGCTGGCTCTGGCCGGCTCGCTCGGTGCTGAAACGGCGACACTTTCGGCTGACGACGCCGTCGCAACGGTGGTCGACTATGCGCGCGAACACAACCTTTCACGGGTGCTCGTCGGGCGCGACCATCCGCGCCGCTGGCGACCGTGGTACCGCTCGATGGCCGAGCGTGTTGGTCATGCCGCACCCGACCTGGACGTGGTGCAGGTGGCGCGCAACGACGACGCGCGCGGCACCGTCCCGGTGTCGGCTGTGCCCCCGACACCGGGCAACTGGCTGGCCTATCTCAAGGCGGCGGCCATCTGCGCCGCGGCAACTGCTCTGGCGGCGCCGCTGGCCGACGTGATCGACCTCACCAACATCGCCATGCTGTTCCTGCTCGCGGTATTCCTCGTGGCCATGCGTCTTGGCCGCGGCCCGGCGGTTGCCAGTTCGTTTCTCGCGGTTGCTGCCTTCGACTTCTTCTTCGTGCCGCCGCGTTTTTCCTTCGCCGTCAGCGATGCGCAATACCTGATGACCTTCACCGTGATGCTCATCGTGGGTCTGATTACCGGCCAGCTCACCGCGCGCTACAAGCAGCACGCCGAGGTGGCGACACAGCGCGAAGCGCGCGCACGCGGACTTTACGAAATGGCGCGTGATTTGTCGGCGGCCTTGCTGCCGGTGCAGATCGCTGAGGCCTGCGACCGCTTTCTCGTGATCGAATTCGGTGCCCAGGCGGCGCTGCTGCTGACTGATGGCAAGGATCACCTGCAAGCGGCGATAAGCACTGGCAAAGCCGGCACCGGCCGAACGCCGGTCGTCGACGAAGGCGTGGCCCGCTGGGCCTTCGATCACGGCGAGGCGGCCGGGCTGTCCACCGATACCTTGCCGGGCAGCCCGCTACTCTATCTGCCACTGAAGGCGCCAATGCGCACGCGTGGGGTGCTCGCCGTGGCGCCGCGCGACCCGCTGCGCGTGCAGGGTCCGGAAGCGCGGCGGCAGCTTGAGACCTTTGCCAGTCTCGTCGCGATAGCCGTCGAGCGCATGCACTACGTGGACGTCGCGCAGACCACGCTGCTGCAGATGGAGTCGGAAAGCCTGCGCAACTCGCTGCTGTCGGCGATCTCGCACGATTTGCGCACACCCCTGAGCGTACTCGTGGGTCTCGCCGAATCGATCCGGCTAACGCAGCCGCAGCTTACCGAAGCCCAGTCCACGATTGCCGAAAAGCTGAAGGAAGAAGCGCTGCGCATGAACACAAAGGTGAACAAGCTGCTCGATATGGCACGCCTGCAAGCCGGGAAGGTCGAGCTAAACCGCCAATGGCAACCGCTGGAGGAAGTTGTTGGCGGCGCGCTGATGGCCATGGATGTGCCCCTGGCGGCACATTCCGTGCACACCGCTTTGCCTGAAGACTTGCCCTTGTTCGAGATCGACGCGGTGCTGATCGAGCGCGTCCTGTGCAATCTCCTCGAAAATGCTGCCAAGTACACCCCTGCGGGTACCCGCATCAGTATTGGCGCCGCGCTGCGCGAAAGCGAGGTTGCCGTGTGGGTGGACGACAACGGTCCGGGCTTGCCGAAAGGACACGAAGAGACCATTTTCCAGAAGTTCGACCGTGGCACGCGCGCCAGCACGACAGCGGGCGTTGGCCTGGGTCTGGCCATCTGCCGCGCAATTGTCGAAGCGCACGGCGGCAGAATTCATGCGGAAAACCTTGCCACCGGCGGTGCACGGTTCATCTTTTCGCTGCCTCGTGGCATACCGCCGACGGTTCGCGAAGAAGGCATGGTTGCAGGCGAGGTCAGCACGCCATGACACAGCCGATGGTTGGCATTGTCGTCGTCGATGACAATGCCAACATCCGCCGCTTCATCAAACTTGCCCTTGAAAGTGAAGGGTTTCAGGCATTCGAGGCGGACAGCGTCCAACGCGGCCTGATCGAGGCCGGCACTCGTTCCCCCGCCTTGGTGGTGCTCGACCTCGGTCTCCCCGACGGTGACGGCATCGACTTGATCCGTGATCTTAGAACCTGGTCCGATGTGCCCGTGATCGTGCTTTCGGCGCGCAGCGCCGAAATCGACAAAGTGGCCGCGCTCGATGCCGGCGCCGACGACTATCTGACCAAGCCCTTTGGTGCAGCCGAGTTGCTCGCTCGCGTACGTGCGCAATTGCGCCGCAGCATCCGTGGTCTTGGCGGTTCGACGCTGGCTGAATTCGGAGCGATTCGCGTCGATCTCGCGCGTCGAACAGTCGAACGAAACGGCAGCCCAATCCATTTGACGCCAATCGAATACCGGCTGCTCACGTGCCTGATCGCCAATCCCGATTGCGTGCTGACCCATCTCCAGTTGCTGAACAGCGTCTGGGGTCCTGCGCACGAGGAAGACAGCCACTACGTCCGTGTCTATATGGGGCATTTACGTAAGAAGATCGAAGACGATCCCTCTCGTCCGAAGCACATCCTCACGGAAACGGGTGTCGGCTACCGTTTTGTCGGCACGCCAGCGCGCGAAAAATCTGCCGGGTGACCTAGGAGAAACCCGGACACCGAGCAGGCCTATAAAGCCCCGACCGCTGCGAGGCTTGGGGCAAATGTCGGTAAAATCCTGGACGGCTTTGGCACTGATTGTCGGATGACTTTGTGTTGGCCGCTTATCCCACGACCGCGACTCGGTCCCGAAAATCCTCGCGTTGAAATCGTTCGTTGCGAACCAAATGGCCATCCCTGATGCGCAGCCCAAGGCGAGCCAGGCCTACCAGCGACAAGACTAATCTCGCTTCAAGATTTTCATCCAATGACCATTGCCAAACGCCCTCCGGCTCGGCTTTGCTTGCCTGCAGTATCGGAGCCTCGATCACTTCTACGCCGTAATCCTTAATGATCTCGCGCTTATCTACGGGCACCAATTTTTGGAGACCGTCTTCGCCTGACAGTAACTGATCCTTACTTGGGTGAACAATACCTGGCTTCGAGAAAATCGGAAGCGGACTGTACGAAAAACCGTGATTGTTCACAATTACGTAGTCAACATAC
>RRZU011664744.1_pt1 | contig 11543 bp, 9 predicted proteins | sample 2165561 | NCBI WGS metagenome assembly RRZU01 (sample SAMN10456909, study PRJNA506462) | wastewater metagenome | isolation source: wastewater sludge | place: USA: Moscow, Idaho | reverse complement strand
GCCTGCATCGGGCTGTCGTCGTGGTTGAGCACCGGGCCCACCCGGACACCCTTGTCCTTGAGCTTCTGCCGGTATTCGTCGAACTTGTCCTGTGGTACGTGGAAGGCCAGGTGGTTCATGGACGACACCGCGCTGATGAACTCGCCGATTCCGGGCAGCGCCTCCGGGGACGACAGACCGGGGACCCGGTCGGGTGCCTGCGCGAACCAGAAGAACGCCACACACGATCCGCCGCCGGCGTCGAAGAAAAAGTGCTGACCCATGCCGCCCGGCAGGTCGAGTGACTTGATCAGTGGCATGCCGAGCACGCCGGAGTAGAAATCGACCGTGCGTTGCATGTCGGCACAGACCAGTGCGACATGGTTGACGCCGCCGAGTTCGAACTCGTTGTTGGTGTTCTGCGGCTTGATCATGACCTGAATGTAACATCAGGTTCAGATTGTGGGTAGCAGCCGAGGAAAGGGACCGAGTGACGCAGCCGACCCGGCGCGGGCGTGAGACGCAGGCCGCGATCGACGCCGCCGCCCGCGCCGTCATCGCCCGCAAGGGCATCCTGGCCGCCACGGTCTCCGACATCGCCACCGAGGCCGGCCGGTCCACGGCGTCGTTCTACAACTACTACGACTCCAAGGAAGCGATGGTGCGTACCTGGGCGCAGCGCTTCCAGGACGAAGCCGCCGAACGCGCGCGAGCGGTTGTCCAACATGGTCTTTCGGATCGCGAACGGATACACGAGGCGGCCAAGGCGCACTGGCACACCTATCGCCACCGGCTGGCCGAGATGATCAGCGTCTCGCAGCTGGCCATGGTCAATCCCGACTTCGCCGAATACTGGTCGCAGATGTGCGCCCAGCCGATCGTGTTCATCACCGAGACGGTCCGGCGCGCGCAACGTGATGGTTTCTGCCCCGACGACGACCCGCAGCTGTTGGCCCAGGCCATCGTGTCGATGCTCAACCAGTTCTGCTACCAGCAGCTGTCCGGCGGCACTGATGGCGGTTCCATCGACGACGAAGCCTGCATCGCCACCCTGTCGAACATCTTCTACCGCGCGATCTTCAGCAAGGAGACCTGAATGCCCCACCCTGTGATCGAACGCGAGTTCATCGGCGTCGACTCCCCCACCGCCGGCCGCGCCGGCGCCGGCGGTCATCCGTGCCAGGGGCTCTACCACCGGGCCGCGGGCCATCGGCCCAAGGTCGCGATGATCGCCACGCATTACCAGATCGACTTCTCCGAGCACTACATCGCCGAGTACATGGCCGCCCGCGGCATCGGATTCCTGGGCTGGAACACCCGCTTCCGCGGCTTCGAGAGCAGCTTCGTGCTCGACCACGCCCTGCTGGACATCGGCGTAGGAGTGCGCTGGCTGCGCGAAACGGCGGGCGTGGAAACCATTGTGCTGCTGGGTAATTCCGGTGGTGGTTCGCTGATGGCGGCGTACCAGGCCCAGTCCGGCTCCGATGAGTTGCCCAGCGCCGACGGCTACGTCGCCAGCGCCGCACACCCGGGCCGGCCGGAGGTGCTGACGGCCTGGATGGACGGGGCCGTCGTCGACGAGAACGACCCGGTGGCCAGCGACCCGGACCTGGACCTGTTCACCCGTACGGCGCCGTTCGACGCCGACTTCGTCGCGCGCTACCGCGCCGCGCAGGAGGCCCGCAATCACGCGATCACCGACTGGGCCGAGGACGAACTGGCCCGGGTGCGCAAGGCCGGCTTCTCCGATCGGCCGTTCACCGTGCTGCGAACCTGGGCGGACCCACGCATGGTCGACCCCGCCCTCGAGCCCACCAGCCGCGAACCCAACATGTGCTACGCCGGCGTACCGATCCAGGCCAACCGATCGGCGCGCGGCATCGCGGCCGCCTGCACCCTGCGCAACTGGCTGGGCATGTGGAGTCTGCGCACGGCCCGAACGCGGGCCGAACCGCATCTGGCGCGCATCGAATGCCCCGCGCTGGTGATCAACGCGCACGCCGACACGGGTGTGTTCCCATCGGACGCCCGCCGGATCCACGACGCCCTGGCGAGCTCCGACAAGGGGCTGTGCTCCATCGACTCCGACCACTACTTCACAACGCCGGGGGCCCGCGACGAACAGGCCGATACGATCGCCGAGTGGATAGCCAACCGATGGCCCTGACCGTCCTGGCCCATTTCGAGCCCGGTGAACGGGCCCGCGAGCAGATCGCCGCGACGGCCGACTGGCTCGATGTGCGCTTCGTTGCCGAGCACGACGACGACGCCTTCTACCGCGAGCTTCCCGACGCCGAGGTCATCTGGCATGTTCTCCGTCCGCTCAGCGGCGACGACCTGGCCAAGGCGCCGAAGCTGAAACTGGTGCACAAGCTCGGCGCTGGCGTGAACACCATCGATGTCGAGGCCGCCACCGCACGCGGCATCGCCGTGGCCAATATGCCCGGTGCCAACGCCGCGTCCGTCGCCGAGGCGGCGGTCATGTTGATGCTGGCGACCCTGCGGCGGATGCCGGCCCTGGACCGGGCCACCCGGGAGGGCCGCGGCTGGCCCACCGATCCCGAACTCGGCGACACGGTGCGCGATCTGGGCGGCTGCACCGTCGGCCTGATCGGCTACGGCAACGTCGCCAAGCGCGTCGAGCAGGCCCTGCGCGCGTTGGGAACCACGGTGCTGCACAACAGCACCAAGCGCGACGAGAACACCACCACCTGGGCAACCTTCAACGAACTCCTGGACCGGAGCGACATCGTCTCGCTGCACCTGCCGCTCACCCCGGAGACCAGAGGCATGGTCGACGGAGCCGCCCTGGCGCGAATGAAGCCGGGATCGATCCTGATCAACACCGCACGCGGCGAGATCGTCGACGAGACCGCGTTGGTGTCGGCGCTGCGGAGCGGGCACCTGGCCGCGGCCGGCCTCGACGTTTTCGCCACCGAACCCGTGCCGGCCGACAACCCGCTGCTGGCACTCGACAACGTCATCGTCAGCCCGCACGTCAGCTGGTACACCGCCGACACCATGGAGCGTTATCTCACCCGGGCGATCCGCAACTGTCGCCGGCTGGCCGACGGCCAGGCACTGTATTCGGTGGTCAATCAAGCCGCGGACGGGCGGGAGTAAGCTCCGACCAACCCACCGTTTGATTGAGGGAAGAGCAACGATGCCGATCGCGATCAATCCCGAGCACGTCGACCTGGCCGACTCCGTGCGGTCCCTGGTGGAGCGCGTCGCTCCATCGGAGGTCCTGCACGCAGCGCTGGAGACCCCGCTGCAGAATCCGCCGCCCTACTGGAAGGCCGCGGCCGATCAGGGCCTGCAGGGTGTGCACCTGTCGGAAGCGGTCGGCGGTCAGGGATTCGGGATCCTCGAGCTGGCCATCGTGCTCGCCGAATTCGGTTACGGCGCAATGCCGGGCCCGTTCGTGCCGTCGGCCATTGCCAGCGCCCTGATCTCCGCCCACGACCCGCAGTACCCGCTGCTGGCCGAACTCGCATCGGGCGCGGCCATCGCCGCCTACGCCATCGACTCCGGGCTGACCGCCACCCGCCAAGGTGACGCACTCGTCATTCGCGGGGAGGTCCGCGCGGTCCCGGCCGCTGCACAGGCGTCGGTGCTCGTGCTGCCGGTCGCCATCGAATCCGGCGAGCTGTGGGTCGTCTTCGACGCCGCCAGCCTCGAGATCGAGCCCATCCAGAGCGTCGATCCGCTGCGGCCGGCCGCCAACGTGCGGGCCAACGCGGTGGAGATCGACGACGCCCGCGTGCTGACCAACCTGAGCCGTGCCGACGCCCGTGCCCTGATGTGCACGCTGCTGTCGGCCGAGGCCATCGGTGTGGCGCGCTGGGCCACCGACACCGCCGCCGAGTACGCCAAGATCCGCGAGCAGTTCGGCCGGCCGATCGGCCAGTTCCAGGCGGTCAAGCACAAGTGTGCGCAGATGATCGCGGTGGCCGAACGCGCCACCGGCGCGGTGTGGGACGCCGCGCGGGCGTTGGACGAAGAGGCTGACGACCCCGAAACTACAACGGCGCACGTCGAATTCGCCGCCGCGGTGGCCGCGACACTGGCGCCCGAGGCCGCGCAGCAGTGCGCGCAGGACTGCATCCAGGTGCACGGCGGCATCGGCTTCACCTGGGAGCACGACACCAACATCTACTACCGTCGCGCGCTGGCACTGACGGCATGCTTCGGCCGTGCCGCCGACTACCCGCAGCGCGTTGTCGACACCGCCACCACCACCGGGATGCGCGGCATCGACCTGGACCTCGACCCGGACACCGAGAAGCTGCGGTCCGAGATTCGCGCGGAAGTGACTGCGCTCAAAGAGATTCCGAGCGGCAAGGAGCGCAACACCGCCATCGCCGAGGCCGGCTGGGTCCAACCGCACCTGCCCGCGCCGTGGGGTCGCGCGGCCAAGCCGATCGAGCAGATCATCATCGCGCAGGAGTTCTCCAGCGGCCGGGTACGCCGGCCCAACATGGGCATCGCGGCGTGGATCATCCCGTCGATCGTGGCCTTCGGCTCCGACGAACAGAAACAGCGGTTCCTGCCGCCGACGTTCCGGGGCGAGATGATCTGGTGTCAGCTCTTCTCGGAACCAGGTGCGGGTTCGGACCTGGCGAGCCTGACCACCAAGGCCACCAAGGTCGACGGCGGATGGCGGATCACCGGCCAGAAGATCTGGACCACCGCCGCCCAGCATTCACAGTGGGGCGCGCTGCTGGCCCGAACGGACCCGAGCGTTCCGAAACACAATGGCATCACGTACTTCCTGCTGGACATGAAGAGCGAAGGCGTCGAGGTCAAGCCGCTGCGTGAGCTGACCGGTAACGCGATGTTCAACACGGTGTTCATCGATGACGTGTTCGTGCCCGACGAACTGGTGCTCGGCGAGGTGGACCGCGGATGGGAGGTCAGCCGGAATACCCTGACCGCCGAACGGGTTTCGATCGGCAGCAGCGAGACGCCGTTCCTGCCGAGCCTGGACCGGTTCGTCGAGTTCATCCGCGACGGGCACTTCGACCAGATCAGCCAGAACAAGGCCGGGCACCTGATCGCCGAAGGGCACGCCGCCAAGTTGCTCAACATGCGCTCGACGCTGCTGACGCTGGCCGGTGGGGATCCGATGCCGGCGGCGGCCATTTCCAAGCTGCTGTCGATGAAGACGGGCCAGGGTTACGCGGAGTTCGCCGTGGCGTCCTACGGCACCGACGCCATCGTCGGCGACCCGGACACGCCATCGGGGTCATGGGACCAGTACCTGCTGGCCAGCCGCGCGACCACGATCTACGGCGGCACCACCGAGGTGCAGCTCAACATCATCGCCGAGCGTCTGCTGGGCCTGCCGCGCGACCCGTAGGCCAGTCAGTCCGGATACTTCTCGCGGAGTTCGCGTTTCAGGATCTTGCCGGTCGGATTGCGGGGTAGTTCGTCGAGGAAGACGACATCACGGGGCACCTTGTAGCGGGCCAGGTTGTCCTTGACGTAGGTCTTGATGGTGGCCTCATCGAGTTCGCCGGCGTGCTCGGCCCGAACGACGAACGCCCGCAACCGGTGTCCCCACTCCTTGTCCTCGACACCGAGCGCGGTGGCCTCGACGACACCGGGGTGCCCGCTGATGAGGTCCTCGACCTCGGCGGGGAACACGTTCTCCCCGCCGCAGACGATCATCTCGTCGTCGCGGCCGCTGACGTAGAGCAGCCCGTCATTGTCGAAATAGCCGACGTCACCGGAGGACATCAGACCCTCGATGATCTGTTTGCCGCCGCCACCGGTGTAGCCCTCGAACGGGAAGGTGTTGCCGACGAAGATCCGACCGATCTCGCCCTTGGGCACTTCCTTGCCGTTCTCGTCGAACAGCTTGATCCGCACGCCCTTGACGATGGGCCCGACGGTGGCCGGGTTCTTCTTCAGGTCCTGCGGCCGGGCGATGGTGGCGAACGCGATCTCGGTGGAGCCGTACAGGTTGTAGACGACAGGGCCGATGTCCTTCATCGCCCGCGAGGCGAGTTCGGCGCCGAGCTGCGACCCGGAGACGAACACGATGCGCAGGCTCGACAGGTTCGGCTTGGCATCGGTCTTCTCCAGCTCGTCAAGGATCCGCGAAAGCATCACGGGGACAACGACGATCGCCGTGACCCGGTGCTTCTCGATGTCCGCCAGGACGGTGGCCGGTTTGAACCGGCGGCGCAGCACCAGGGTGCTGCCCAGCATCATCGCGATGGTGGCGTGCAGGAAGCCCAGCGCGTGGAACATGGGCGCCGGGAGTGAGGTCACCTCACCGGACTTGAACGGGACGTGCGAGAGTACGCCGCCGATGGGCGCGAGCGACGGCGGGGCGGCGCGGTTGGCACCCTTGGGCGTACCGGTGGTGCCGCTGGTCAGGATGATGATGCGGGCGTGCTTGCCGGCCTTGGGGGCGCGGGCCTTGCTGCTGCGGGCGACCAGCTCGGCCAGTGTCTCGTCGGTGGCGCCCGACGGCTCGTCGACGTCGGGATTGGTGCCGAGCGCGCGCAGCTTGCCCAGGGGCGTCTCGGCGGACGACACCGCATCGGCGTACTCGTCGTCATAGATGATCAGTTTGGCGCCCTCGCGTTCGGACACCTCTTTGATCTGTGGCCCGGAGAACTCGCTGTTGAGGAAGATCATCTTGGCGCCCACGCGGGCCGAACCGTAGAGCGCCACCAGGAACCAGCGGTGGTTGCGGATCAACAAGCCGATCCCGTCGCCGGCCTTGACGCCCTTGGCGATCAGGGCATTGGCCACGGCATGCGCGGCGTCGTCGAGTTCCTTGAACGTCATCTCGCCGTCGTCGTCGATGACGGCCGCCCGGTTCGGTGTCCGGCGCGCGTTGAGCGCGGGGATCATGCCGATCTCGCCCCACTTGCGGATGTCGGCGAGCATCCCGATGAAGTTCTGCGGCGGCTCGATCTTGAGCGCGCCGGCCTCGAACATCTTGCGGGCGTAGTGCAGCTCGGCGGACCCGCGGGCCCAGTATCGGCCGGCAGACTCCTGCAGCTTGGCGGGCAACTCCATCACATTTGCCATGTCCCCCACCTTAGTGACCCACGCCACAGCCCGGTCGGGAAATACCATGAGACCCATGGCCGGTCCGCTCGTACTGGAGGTGGACGGGCGCGAGGTGCCGGTGACGCATCCGGACAAGGTCATCTTTCCCGCGCCCGGAATCACCAAGCTCGACCTCGTCAACTATTACCTGACGGTCGCCGGGGGCGCTTTGCGCGGCGTCGCCGACCGGCCGATGATCCTGAAACGGTTCGTCAAGGGCATCGACGCCGAGGCGATCTTCCAGAAGCGGGCACCCGAGAAACGCCCCGACTGGATCGACGTCGCCGAGCTGAAGTACCGATCCGGAACGTCGGCCAACGAAGCCGTGCTGCACGACGCGGCCGGTCTGGTGTGGGCGGTCAACCTCGGCTGCGTGGACCTCAATCCGCACCCGGTGCGCGCCGCGGATCTCGACCACCCCGACGAGTTGCGCATCGACCTGGATCCGATGCCGGGTGTCGGCTGGGACCAGATCGTCGACGTCGCTCTCGTCGTCCGGCAGGTACTCGAGGACTCCGGGCTCACCGGGTGGCCGAAGACGTCGGGTTCGCGCGGCTTCCACATCTATGCGCGCATCGCGCCGCGCTGGCTGTATCCGAAGGTGCGGCTGGCCGCCGAAGCGGTGGCCCGTGAGGTCGAACGACGCGCCCCGGAGCTGGCGACCTCGCGCTGGTGGAAGGAGGAGCGGGGCGCGCGGGTCTTCGTCGACTTCAACCAGAACGCCAAGGACCGCACCGTGGCGTCGGCGTATTCGGTACGGGCTCTGCCCGACGCCCGGGTCTCCACTCCGCTGCGCTGGGACGAGGTCACCGACTGTCATCCCGAGCAGTTCACCGCACGGACCGTTCCGGAGCGGTACGCCCGCGTCGGCGATCCCTGGGAAGGCATGGACGATGCGGCCGGCGGACTCGACGGTCTGCTGGAACTCGCGGCCGAACTCGGGCCGCCCGAGAAGGCGCCGAAAGCCGAGCGGCCACCGCTGATCGAGATCGCCCGCACCAGGACCCGCGACGAGGCGATGGCCGCGCTGGACACCTGGCGGGCCGCGCATCCCGACGTCAGCGCGCTGCTGACACCCACCGACGTGCTGGTCGACGGGATGCGCGGCCCCAGCTCGATCTGGTACCGGATCCGGATCAACCTGCAGCACGTCCCCGAGGACCGGCGCCCGCCGCACGGCGAACTGCTCGCCGACTACTCCCCATGGGAAGGGTATTCAGGTCGCCAGTGGCGCCGCGGCTGAGCGCACGGCCTCGGTGACGGCGGCGACCACCGCGCTGTCGAGCTTCCAGCACTGCCAGTAGAGCGGCACATCCAGGTAGGTATCACACACCCGAACGAAGTCCTGATCGACCAACTGGGTGGGGTACATCCCCCAGCCCAGCCCGGCCCGCACGGCCGCCCCGAAGCCGGTCGCCGTCGGCACGTAGTGCTCCGGGCGGCGCACGGACCGGCGAAACACCTTGCGCATCAACATGTCCTGTAGCGCGTCGTCGCGGTTCCAGGCCAGCGACGGTGCCTGTGCGGCGGCCTCGGCGGTGAATCCGGCCGGCAGGTAACGCGCGACGTACGCCGGCGTCGCCACCGGCACGTACCGCATGACGCCGAGTGACTGCACGCGGCAGCCCGGCACCGGGGAACGCTCGGTGGTGACCGCACCCATCACGACCCCTTCCCGCAGCAGTCGCGCCGAGTGGTCCTGATCCTCGATCCGGATGTCGAACAGGACCTCGGGCAGTTGAGTGAACACCGCGGTGAACCAGGTGCTCATCGAATCCGCGTTGACGGCCAGCGCGATCCGGGTGCGGTCCGGCGATCCGGTACCGTCCATCTCGGCCAGCGCCTCGGATTCCAGCAGCGCGCTCTGGGCCGCCAGACGCAGCAGCGGAACCCCGGAAGGTGTTGCAAAACAGGGTTTTTCGCGTACCACCAAGACCTGACCGACGCGTTGCTCGAGCGCCTTGACGCGTTGGCTGATCGCCGACGGGGTGACGTGCAGGTGCTCGGCGGCCGCGTCGAAACTACCCAGCTCGATCACCGCGGCGAAGGCGGCGAGCTGCTGTACATCGAGGTGGCGCACGGTGGAGATGTTAGGCGTCGTCGGTCTCATCGACGTCGGGCTTGGTCGCTTCGGACTGGGTCTCGTCGCGGATTCGCCGGCGACGGCAAATGCGCAGTTTCGCCGGCGCCAAGTTCTTAGCGAAGCGTTAGTGGTCGTTGCCGACCGCCTTAGATTGCCGCACTACTTTCAAGGACGTGCGAGGCAGCTGCGTCGCGCGAGCCAGACCCAGAAGAAGGATGACCGCCATGCTGTTGGATGTTCGCTGGCTGGGGTTCCGCCTGTTCCACCGGCACAAGGCCGCCGTCAAGGGACGTTGACCACCACGATCGGGCGCACCACCCGCTCGGTCATCGGTGCCGTGAGTCCCGAGTAGAACAGCCGGGCCTGCACGGACCACTTCATCGACGAATGGACCGCACTCGCGGTCGGCGGGGCATCCGCGGACAGCGGAATCTCGAACGGCAATGTGACGGGCGATCCGGCCCGCAACGGGATGTGCTTGGCCAACCCGATGATCGGCCCGTCCAACTCCCCACCCCGCGTCGGCGTCCGGGTCAGCGGATGCGATTCACGGCACTTGCGCCAACACACGGCGAGATCCCCGTCCGGCAGATCCCGCGTCGGCGTCAGCCGCACCTGGCCCCGGATCGCATCCCCCGCCACCACCACCGGCGACACCAGGTCGATCGCCATCCCGGTTTCGGCGTCGCCCATGATCACCTCGGTGGGTGCCGCGTCCACCGCGACATCGCCGCGCCCGATCCGGACGGTGAACTCGCTGTGCGCGTCCACGTCCCGGCCGCCGCGCTCGACGGTGACCCGGCACGACCAGCGCACCAGCTCCGGCGACGAGCCGGGAGCCCACGACGGGATCCGGAAATCCGAAGCGCCACCGGAGAATTCACCGTCGTGAACCGGAAGGTCGACCTTCGTGACACCAACCCAATCGTCGGTGTCACGGTCGCCACCGGCGTTGGTTCCGACATCCCCCCAGAGCCACATGTCCTCGGATACCTCGGCCATGGCGGAGTCGGCGCGGCCGGCCCAGTGATAGCGGTAGAAGTTGGTGTAACCCCACTCCAGCGTCGCGGCCGTGACCCGGTCGACGGGATGTCCGGTGCACACAGTTGCGCGTACCACCTGACGCGGGCGCACCACCGCCGGCGCGACCTCGACCGACACTGTCGGCGCGCGGCTGAACAGCCCCACTACTTCTGCTGACTCGCCGCGTACTCGTCCGGCCGGTTGCGTTTCATCCAGGCGCGCACCGGCCAGAAGACCACCCAGAAGACGCCGTACACCACGCCGTAGAACATTGCCGCCACCGCCATCCCGACCAACCACGCGGGGTAGATGAGGACTAGACAGAACTGGATGAACTGCTTGAGCACCGGTGGGTAGCCCTCGGCCATCGACCACACGTATCGCGGGCTCATCGCCGCGATCATCCGGCCCCACGTCGATGTCTTCGCCTCGGCATCGGCCTGCGCGACGCTGATGTCCCGTCCGCGTTCCTCCCGGGTCTGCCCTCGGGCGGGCGCTGGCGGCTCGTCCAGAAAACCCTCCTGACCTGCGGTCATGTGATCTGGGCTCCTTGTCCGTCGAGGTGGGCGCTGGCGAATGGATCGAACAGCGTGCAAAACCTACCGGCGCAGGGTTGGATCCTCGTTGGATATGCAACCTCGGGGAATTGGCAGCGAACGATGGACTATTTGCTTCTCGGCACGATGACCGTGACGGACGGCGATCGGGCGCTGAACCTCGGCGGCTATCGGCAACGCGCGGTGCTTGCCGCGCTGCTGCTTGCCGCCGACCGCACCCTGGACGTCGACACGCTGACCGAGCAGGTCTGGGATGGTTCACCGCCGCCGAAGCCGGTGGTGTCGCTGCGAGCCTACGTGGCCAATCTGCGCCGGATCCTCGCCGACGACGCCCGAACCGATCGGTTGGTCACCGACGGGCACGGCTATCGCCTCCGACTGGGCGCCGACCGGCTCGACACCCGACAGTTCGAAACCCAGACCGGACTGGGCAAGCGGCTGCTGGACAACGGCGACCCGACCCGCGCCGCGGTGGTGCTCGACGGCGCCCTGGCCCTGTGGCGCGGCTCCCCATTGTCGGATCTGCGGGATCTGCAGTTCACCTCTCATGAGATCCACCGCTTCGAGGCGCTGCGCTCCGACGCGGTGGAAGCCCGCTACGAGGCCGAGTTGCTCCGGGGCCGCAGCACCGAGCTGATCGGCAGCCTGGAGTCGGAGGTGACCATCAACCCGCTACGGGAACGACTCTGGGCGCAGCTGATGCTGGCCTCGTACCGCGCCGGCCGGCGCACCGACGCGCTCGCTGCGTTTCACCGGTTGGAAGCGATACTCGCCGATGAGCTCGGTGTGCGCCCCGGCCTGGCCCTGGAACGGCTCGCCGCCGAGATCCG
>RRZU013214657.1_pt1 | contig 11544 bp, 10 predicted proteins | sample 2165561 | NCBI WGS metagenome assembly RRZU01 (sample SAMN10456909, study PRJNA506462) | wastewater metagenome | isolation source: wastewater sludge | place: USA: Moscow, Idaho | reverse complement strand
TTGCCTCAAGTCACATTGTGGGGTAAGGGGATATTGTAGGCAGAAGTGGGTGCTTCAAGTTCAAATTATCTGCAAATTCAGTAATGAGAGGACGTGTAAACGCAATAAGGACGTTCAAGGGCTTAGTTGCGGATTTGAGGTTAAATTAAAAATTTAATTTTCATTATGGATCTGAACAATTTTTGTCGGTCCCGTATCTTTATTCCGACGATTAACAATGGTAACCACCGTCTGAGCCAAATTAATAAAAGCCTGACCAGTAATAGTATTAATATTACAAGCAGCCGGTTTACCAGCATCACCACTCTCACAAATACTCTGCACTATCGGTATCTGAGCAAGTAACGGGGTATTCATTTCCGCAGCCAAGTTTTTGCAACCATCCTTACCGAATATATAATATTTATTATCGGGTAATTCTGCTGGAGTAAAATAAGCCATATTCTCAACAAGACCGAGAATAGGCACATTCACTTTATCATTGTTATACATATCAATGCCTTTGCGTGCATCTGCGAGTGCTACTTTCTGAGGAGTGCTGACAATGACTGCACCTGTAATAGCAAGAGTTTGCAATAAAGTCAGATGGATATCACTAGTACCAGGAGGGGTATCAAGTATGAAATAATCAAGAGATCCCCAGTCAGCATCAGCGATCAATTGCTTCAAAGCCGATGTTGCCATACCGCCACGCCATAAAGTAGCTTTATCCGGATCAATAAAAAATCCTATACTTAACAACTTAACACCAAACTTCTCAATTGGCTCTATAAGGTCACGTCCATTCTTATGTACTGCACAAGGACGCTCATTCTCTAATCCAAACATCTTTGGCATCGACGGACCGAAAATATCAGTATCAAGCAAGCCCACTTTATAACCTAACTTAGCCAAAGCAATAGCAAGATTGGCAGAAACGGTGCTCTTACCTACTCCACCTTTACCAGAACTTACCGCTATAATATTTTTCACATCAGGCAGCATCTTTCCGACTTCAGGACGAGGAGCTGATTGGAACTCTGTATGGACTGTAACTTCAATATCCTTGCAGACATGATAATGGATAGCTGCTTCAACAGCTTTTACGGTTGACTTGAGAAAAGGATCCGTTTCACGAGGGAAAATTAAAATAACATCCACCTTCATACCATTAATCTTAGGCTGATCGGCAAGCATATTACTTTCTATCAAATTTTTCTTTGTCCCTGGATATATAACTGTTGCCAGAGCATCAGTAATCAATTTAGGATATAATGTCATAATGTTCTTTATTAATCTATTTTCCAAAAGGAAGAATTTCCCTTGAAGATACAAAGATACCCATATTTTATGAAAATACAAATAAAAATTAATTAATTTCCATTTAAGGTCTTTTATCGTTATATTTGCATTATAAAACATGAAAATAAAATCGAATGATGAATTTTAAGATATGCATTACGTCTATTCTTTTGTTTAGCTCCACAACAACACAGGCAAAAGACGTAATTCTCTTTAACGGTATCAACAATGTAAGTTATGAAACGAACAGCAAGCCATCAGCTACTGTCAGTATTGCCCTTGAAATGTTTTCTGGCGATATGCAAGCTGTCACAGGGAAAAAGGCCTTGGGAAAAAAAGATGCTAACATTATCATCTATGAACTCGATGCCTTAACAGACAAAGAATTTAACGAAATAGGAAAATTAGACTTGCCCATTAATAAAGTTATTGCAACAAAAGATGCTTTTTGGATGGGCGTAAAGAATGATCATCTCTATATCCTCGGCAACAATGGCAGAGGTACAGCTTACGGTATTCTTGAACTCTCCAAAATAGCTGGTGTGTCTCCCTGGATATGGTGGGGGGATATCAAACCAAAAGAGAAAGAGCGCTTAATTATTAACGACAACTTTCAAACGTTCCAGGCACCATCAATAGAATATCGTGGTATTTTTATCAATGATGAAGACTGGAGTACACGTATATGGGCACATAACACTCTTGACAAAGACTTGCCAGACGGGAACATGGGGCCACATACCTATAAAATGCTCTTTGAACTTCTGCTCCGCCTAAAAGGGAATACCATCTGGCCAGCTATGCATCCAGGTACAGCTGCTTTCTTTAAAGTAAAAGGCAATAAGGAAATTGCTGATAGCTGTGGCATTTACATCGGTACATCCCACTGCGAACCTTTACTTCGGAATAATGTAGCAGAATGGGATGAAAAGACCATGGGGCCATTCAACTATCTCACAAACAAGAAAAAGATAGACCAATACTGGATTGAACGACTCAAAGAAACAGCAGGAATGAATGCAATGTATACAATAGGAATGAGAGGGATACACGATGGAAATATGGAAGGAACGCAGACTCTTGACGAAAGTACAAAATGGTTACAAAAGGTAATTAATGACCAACGCAAACTCTTGAGCAAAACATTAAAGACAGACATCAAAAAGATTCCCCAAGTATTTGTACCTTACAAAGAAGTTCTTGATATCTATGAAAATGGATTAAAAGTACCAGATGATGTTACCCTGATGTGGTGTGATGATAACTACGGTTACCTCACCCATCTACCTTATAAAAATGAATTATATCGCAAGGGCGGAAATGGCATTTATTATCATCTCAGCTACTGGGGACAACCTCATGATTATCTTTGGTTGACGACTACACAACCAGGGCTCATTTACGAAGAAATGAAAAGAGCATACGACAGTAATGCACGCAAACTATGGATTGTCAATATCCACGATCCAAAAGTTGCAGCCTATGATCTTTCTCTCTTTATGGATATGGCATGGAATATTAACTGTGTCACTCCAAATAATCTGCAACAACATCTTCAGAACTGGCTCAGCCAACAGTTTGGCAGAAAGATTGGAACCCAGTTGGAACCAGTTATAAAAGAGTACTTCCATCTTACCGGAATCCGTAAACCTGAATTTATGGGATGGAATCAGATTGAACTCGACAAAAAACAATATTCCAAAGGATGGTCTCCTGTTGAGGATACAGAATTCAATGCCGGAGAATTTGGAGGAGAAATCAATCGCTATGAAGCAGCTTATCAAGCTTTGAAAGATAATGTGACTGATATTGAGAAGGAATTATCTCCCGAGCAAAAGGATGCCTATTTCGCAGCTATTAAATATCCGGTATTCATGGCTGCAGACATGGCCAGAAAACAGCTTGAAGCTCAAGAGTCACGCGACATTGCACGCCCCGGACTCTTCTATAAGGATGCTGATGCCATGAGTGCTGCCGCCAACAGCATCATAGCTTATGATGAAATAAAAACGATGACTAACTACTACAATCAAAAGCTTGCCAATGGCAAATGGAATGGTATTATGTCGATGGATCCCCGCAATCTTTATGTATTTAGTACTCCCTCTATACCAGGATCACTTACCCTGCAGCAAGTCAACCAATATGCAGATAGTACTATTGAAGCCGAACCGTTAGAATCTCATCGCAGCCATGTTATCGTAAAAAATGCCTGTGACTACACATCAGTGTCCACAAATGCTCATACCACAGAGATGCTTGGACATAGTATGAAAGCTTTGTCACTTCCGAAATACAGCAGTGCAAAATATGACTTTAACTGTGATGATACCGACAGTGCCATAGTACGTATAGCCATGATTCCTACACATGCTGTAAACAATAATGATATCCGGTTTTCCGTAAGTATTGACAATGGCCAATATCAGACATTTTCTTTGAAGGAAAATGGCCGTACAGAACAATGGAAAGAAAATGTATTAAGGGGGCAGGCTATAAAAACCTTCAAAACATATTTAAATCAAGGCCATCATACCCTAGAGATCAAAGCTTTGGATGATAACATTATTATTGACCAGTGGATGATTGATTTCAATATAGACCGACAATTCTATATGTTTCCAATAGAGCCAGCACTTTAACGTGCTGTCTCCTTGCTACTTCTTTTCGTCCGATGATAACTCCTGTAATCATCGAGAGGAATCTCTACATCTGGTTCTCTAAGCGTGCCCTCAACAGGAAGTTGAAATTTCATATATTTAATATTCAGTCCCCGTTCTATCCACATCGACTCATAATAAGTTTGAATTGAAAGGATTTTCAGGCTATTCTCATCAACACCCTTATCATGATAAAGATCTTCTGTACAAAAGATTAAAGGTAAATGATTAGCATCCACCATATATTTTGTATAAGTAAAGAGAAAATTTGAATCAGTCTTCAAATGAACAATGCCATGATCTTCCAAAAAATGGCGATAGCGCTCTAAAAAGAAAGTACTAGAAAGGCGCTTATGTGCATTCTTCATTTGAGGGTCACTGAAAGTCAGCCAAATTTCACTAACCTCATCTTTATCAAAAAAGCAATCAATGATCTCTATATTTGTTCGAAGGAAAGCTACATTTCCCAATTTATTTTCAATAGACTCCCTGGCACCTGTCCACATACGTGCCCCTTTGATATCTACGCCGATAAAGTTACATTGAGGATACAATTTAGCCAATTTAACAGTATACTCGCCCTTTCCGCATCCTAGTTCAAGGACAATAGGATTATTATTATGAAAGAACTGTTCCCTCCAATGCCCCTTCATTTCAAAGGGCACGTTGCTGATTACAGAATAAGGATACTGGAAGACATTTTCAAATGACTCCATCTCTGCAAACTTAGCTAGCTTACCTTTTCCCATTACCTTTTAATTTTTAGCTGCAAAGATAGTTAATATTCTGCAAATGCACAAATAAAAAAGCTTGCAGGAATTTTTCTGCAAGCTTAATTTCTATTTTATCTAGCCAAATTAGTCAATGACAACAGTCGTCCATCCATGCTTGTCCTCAATCGTTCCGTATTGAATACCACGAAGTGTTTTATACAGTTTTGTAGACCAAGGCCCCGGTTTATCACCAAAGTTATACTTCTTGCCGGTATCCAAATCATCAAGTTCAGATATTGGAGAGATAACAGCAGCAGTACCACATGCACCAGCTTCGTCAAAAGTATCCAATTCCTCAACAGGAACAGGACGGCGCTCAATTTTCAGCCCTAAGTCCTCTGCAATCTGGATCAGACTCTTATTGGTAATAGACGGAAGAATAGAAGAGCTCTTTGGGGTAACATAAGTATTATTCTTAATACCGAAAAAGTTAGCAGCACCACACTCATCGACATATTTTTTTTCTTTAGAATCGAGATAGAACTCACTACTATAGCCTCTACTGGAAGCAAACATATGTGCACGAAGAGAAGCAGCATAGTTACCACCTACTTTGTAAATACCGGTACCTAAAGGCGCCGCACGATCATAATCACGGACAATAGCATATTTATTGCTTGCAAAACCTCCCTTGAAATAAGGGCCTACCGGAGTGACAAAAATCAAGAAGAGGTAATCCTTAGAAGGATGAACACCGACCTGAGGGCTGATACCTACCAGCAAAGGACGAATATATAAAGTTGCACCACTCTCATAAGTAGGAATATAATCCTGATTTAAGCGAACAACCTTCTTGACCATTTCCTCAAACATTTCTGTAGAAACCTTAGGCATTACAATTCCATCGCATGTGCTCTGCAGACGGGCAGCATTATCCTTCACACGGAATATCCGGACTTTACCATCCGGACAGCGATAAGCCTTTAAACCTTCAAAAGCTTCCTGTCCATAATGCAGGCAGGTTGCAGCCATGTGCATGTTAATGTTTTCATCAGAGCAAACTTCTATTTCACCCCATTTACCGTCACGATAATAACAACGAACATTGTAATCTGTCTTACGATAACCAAAAGTCAGATTAGCCCAATCAAGATCTTTCATATACAACAATATTTTAATGTTATATTATACTTTTGTACAAAAGTACAAAAATTAATTATATTCTACAACTTTTAGACTATATTTTAAAGAAACAGATTACTTATCATCTGCATCAAGGAGCTTTTTTATCTCCTCGTCAGTTTTTGTCAGTTTATCCTTGCAACTTTTCACAAGTTCTTGAGCCTCCTTGAGCTTATCACTCAGAGAGTCTATATCTAGTTCATTATTTTCCATCTGCTCTACTATTTCTTCAAGCCTCCGAACTGCCTCTTCATATTTTATCGCTTTCATATCCAAAATAATATTTAGTGATGTTTATTTTTTCCACAACGGAATGTAGAACGCCTTCCTTCAACCGAGTTTGCAACTTATCTCCCGGGCGCATACTATCAGCATTAGTCACTATCCTGCCATCATGCAAAGTAATACTATAACCACGATTCAACAACAAGACTGGATCAAGAGCATTCATCCTTTGTTCCAGAAGCTGAATCCTATACCGATGATCACTGAAAGTCTTCTCAACAGAAGGAATCAGACGAGACTCCAAAATATGAAGTTGTTCCTGATGATTTGACAAAATACGCTTTACGGCCAAGAACATTTCCGTCTGTATCTGTTCCAACTGGCGCTTCTGATTAGACTTGGCTAAAGAGAAAAGCACGGGGATATGACTAGAAAGATGATTCAGACGAAGTTTTTCTCTCTCTATCCTATCATTAACATAGTTGACAATATACTGTTGGTCAGCCTGTATCTGTTCATACACTTGAGTAAGATGTTCAACAAGAAAAGCAGCGGCTGCAGTAGGCGTTTTGACTCTTGTATTGGAAATCATATCAAGAACACTTTCATCACGTTCATGACCAATACCGGTAATAACAGGCAAAGGGAAATTAGCTACATTTTCTGCAAGAGACAAAGTATCGAATCCTGACATATCACTAGTCGCTCCACCACCACGAATCATAACTACGACATCAAAGTCCTCAAGTCGATCATTAATACGGTTTAAAGCAGCTATAACACTCTCCTCCACTTGTTCCCCCTGCATAACTGCAGGAAAAAGCTGAGTACAAAATTGTAAACCATAATCATTATGTTCCAGCTGATGACAAAAATCGTCATATCCTGCAGCAGTAGCGCTGGAAATAACTGCAACGTGCTGGCAGAACATAGGAATAATCAATTGCTTCTGCAAATCAAATACCCCTTGAGCCTTAAGCATCCGAATTATCTCCTGGCGCTTACGAGCCATATCACCTATAGTATAGGTTGGATCAAGATCCTCTATGATCCAGGAAAATCCATAGTTCTCATGAAAATCAGCATGCACTTGAAGCATTATCTTCAGACCAGCATGGAGTTGCATGCCTGTAACCCTCTCAAACCCTGATTTGATAAGTATCCATACATTCCGCCAACACTTAGCTGAAGCTTTGGCTACAGGAGTATTAGAACGAGAATCCTTTTGGATAAGTTCCATAAAGCAATGACCATTATTTTCCCTGACTTCAGACAATTCTGCCTGAACCCAATAGCTATCCGCCATTTGAATAGAAATAACATCGCGAACCATACTATTTAATTCATATAGTGTCAAGGCTTTTTTCATTGCATACTGTTTACCATTTTCCGACCCATCTGGTAGGCTTTCCAAAAATCAGGTATTCCATAACCAAAAATATTATTGGGTGAATTATAACGATCAGACGAACGAATCACCAAAGATATAATATCATATGCATTCAATTCCGGAAAAGCCTGCCAAAGGCAAGTTACAAGTCCTGCAACAATAGGTGAGGAAAAGGAAGTACCCATATCATTGATAATAGTGCCACGACCAGTAACAACGGCAGGGCTACCATAAGCCATGACGTCAGGTTTTACCCTTCCATCAGCTGTGGGACCAATTGAGCTAAATGGAGAATTAATGCCTTCTGGAGTAATTGCCCCCACAGTTATAATATTTTTAGCATCAGCAGGTACATTGATTTTCTTCCATGATCCCATACCGTCATTACCGGCACTATTAACAAGAATAATACCCTTGGAGGCCAACATAGATGCCGTATGCGATATTAAAGTAGCATTACCGTCAAGCTCACAATATTTATGACTTGTTGATTCATCGTCAAACTCATGATAGCCCAAAGAACTATTAATAACATCAACGCCAGCCGAATCAGCATATTCTACAGCTTCAGCCCAATGATCTTCTTCAACAAGGCTCTCTGTACGTTCATCTTCACTTCTCAATAAAAGATAGGAAGCTTTTGGTGCGGTACCAACATAAACATGCGGCACATCCACGGCCATTGTAGAAAGTACCATAGTTCCATGATCCATCTCTTTATATATATTTATTGATGGTGGCCACACAAAGTCTGCCGTACCTACAATTTTGACGAGTTGCATTACCGGAATACAATCTACATTCATAAATCCACCATCCAATACGGCAATGATCATCGACTCACCCGTATAACCAGCAAGATGCAGGCTGTCACCTTTCAAACTCATTATTTGTTTCGCAGCAACACCATAAAAAGATTTATCATCTTGCTGAAGACTCGTAATCTGTTTGTGGAAAATCGAGCGCTGACGATCATCAATAGAATCTGGAGAAGTAAAGACTTTCAGCGTTTTTCGAACAAAAGAAAATTGTGTAAGCTGATTGAGAGCTTTAACAGAGCGAGTTTTAATCACAACAGTATTATTCCATTTACTCTCATTTACGATCTGAAAACCTTTGCCTTTAATAGCAGATATATATGCTGATGATATTGGCAAATCAGTACTGTCTACAATAATATGTTGACGGGCTCTGCGCTTCAGCGCTCTCAAAGAAAGAAAAGCTTCAGGATGCAATAAAGTATAAGAAGTGCCCTTCTTATCAGACAGATAAACGCGATAGAGATAGCATTTACCACCAGGATAAGATATTCGGGACATTTCATCCATGGACCCTGCCTTTGCGACAAGGCAGATCAACGCCAGGAGTATGATTCCTAAAGGTTTATTCATCTAGGCCGATTGTTTTTTGTCATGCAAAGATACAGTTTTCTATTCGAAAGAAAAAACATGAGTCCAATTTATTTCGATCTATAACACAAAATCATATATTTTTAGTACCTTTGCATACATATTTAATATTAAATATTGAATGGATAATAAGAAAGCAACACTCGAACTGGGAACTAAACCAGTAGGAAAATTACTTTGGCAATATGCCCTTCCGGCAATTGTTGCCATGACCGCATCATCTCTTTATAATATTATTGACCGCATTTTTATTGGGCAGGTTGTTGGTCCGTTAGCGATCTCAGGTCTTGCCATCACTTTCCCTTTTATGAACCTTGCCGGAGCCTTTGGCGCAGCAGTAGGCATAGGGTCGTCAACAGCTATATCAGTCAAATTAGGTCAAAAAGACTACGAGGCAGCAGAAAATATTCTGGGTAACACTGTAACCTTAAACCTGATCATCGGTTTTTCTTTTGGTATTATTTGTCTGATATTCCTTAATCCTATTCTCCGATTTTTTGGTGCCAGCAATGCCACAATCCCCTATGCCCGCAGTTTTATGCAGATTATTCTTATCGGCAACGTTTTTTCTCACATGTATCTCGGTATGAATGCCATGTTGCGTGCTGCAAGTAAGCCTAAACTAGCAATGATAGCAACAATCTTTACTGTAGTAATGAATATTCTCCTAGATACCCTCTTTATACCTATATTACACTTTGGTATCCGCGGAGCAGCCTGTGCCACCGTCATATCACAAATCTTGGCTTTAAGCTATCAGATGCATATCTTTACCAACAAGCATCAACTACTCCACCTTAAAAGAGGTATTTATCGACTAAAAGCAGACCTAGTAAAAAATATCATTGCAATAGGTATTTCTCCTTTTTTAATGAATGTATGTGCCTGCATCATTGTCATTTTTATGAACAACCAACTCGTTGATTATGGCGGAGACCTCGCTGTCGGTGCTTATGGCATAGCCAATGGTATAGCCACAGTCTTCGTTATGTTTATTATTGGTCTTAATCAGGGCATGCAACCTATTGCTGGTTACAACTACGGAGCACAGCAAATAGACAGGCTCTTCAGGGTATTAAAACTGAGTATCATCGGCGCCACCTGCATCATGACCACAGGATGGCTTATTTCACGATTTTTCCCTTACTATTGCGCACGTATGTTTACGACTGATCCAAAATTAATTCAGATAGCCATCAAAGCCATACACATTAACTTGATGATGTATCCTATTGTAGGATTTCAGATGGTAACAACAAATTTCTTTCAGTGTATAGGAAAGGTCAAAGTAAGTATCTTCCTTTCTTTATCCAGGCAATTGCTATTCCTGCTGCCCTTGCTCTACACCCTGCCACGGTTCTTCGGAGTAAACGGTGTATGGTATTCCCTACCATCATCTGATTTTACCGCAGCCTTGGTGGCTTTTATTATTATGGTGATATTTATGAAAAAAATAAAGAAACAACATATTCAAATCACAAACCATGGAAAATAAACATTACATCATAAACATTGGCCGACAAATAGGCAGTGGTGGTAAAATCATTGCAAAGAAACTGGCTGAAGAATTTCAATTTAACTTCTACGACAAGGAAATCCTTAACCTAGCAGCTAAAGAGAGTGGATTTAATGAAAGATTCTTTGAACAGAACGATGAAAAGAAAGGGTTTCTAAAAAGCATACTTCATTTTCACTTGCCTTTTATCAACGACAGCAGTCTGTATCCTAACGATTTCACACAAGAAGGACTTTATAAATTTCAAAGTGATGCTATTATGAAGGCTGCTGATGAAAATTGCTGTGTTTTCGTAGGCCGTACTGCTGATTATATTCTACGCAACCATAAGGACGTACTCAACCTCTTTATTACCTCTAATATAGACCATCGGATACAAGAAATAATCAAACGTCATGGCCTGACGCCTGCAGAGGCTAGAAAATACATTATTCAGCATGAAGAAGAGAGAGCCTCTTATTATAATTTTTATACAGGCAAGAAATGGGGTCACAGCGAAAGTTATGATCTCTGCATCAATTCATCTATACTTGGTTTAGAAGGAACCGAGAAAGTTCTGGCTTCATTTATTCGCAAATATTTTCAGCTATGAAGAAAATTGGCATTATCTCGGATACTCATGGTTATTGGGATGAGAAATACCAAACCTATCTTGGCGAATGTGACGAGATCTGGCACGCTGGTGACATTGGTTCGAGCGAAATCGCCGATTGTTTTGAAAACATGCATCCTATATTTCGTGCTGTATATGGAAATATTGACGGATATGAAATTCGGGCAAGGTATCCGGAACTACTCCGTTTCAAATGTGAAGGTGTTGAGGTTCTCATGAAACACATCGGAGGATACCCGGGACGATATGATCCTTCTATACGTGCAAAAATCATCGCCAATCCGCCCGGTCTGTTCATTTCCGGGCATTCCCACATTTTGAAAGTTATGCCTGACAAAAATCTTCATTTGCTCCATATCAACCCAGGAGCTGCTGGCATACAGGGATGGCAGAAAGAAAGGACACTTATAAGATTAACCATAGAAGGCAATAATTTTACCGACTGTGAAGTTATTACTTTAGGAAACAGGTAAAGAATAAGAAGAAAAAATATGAAGACCTATTTAGTAACCGGTGCTGCAGGTTTCATCGGATCAAATTTTATCAAATATCTGC
>RRZU010388859.1_pt1 | contig 11544 bp, 10 predicted proteins | sample 2165561 | NCBI WGS metagenome assembly RRZU01 (sample SAMN10456909, study PRJNA506462) | wastewater metagenome | isolation source: wastewater sludge | place: USA: Moscow, Idaho | reverse complement strand
GTTCCCCGCCATTGTCCGAACCGTCGCCGAGGTGTTGCACGCTGCGGACCGGTGGGCGGCGCAACCGGCTACCGTGGAAGACGTACTCGACGCCCAGGACTGGGCCCGCCAGCGGGCTCGGCAGGCGGTTTCACAGGAGGTAGTCCCAGCCCGATGATGTTCGCGCTCGGCATCGCGCTCTTCGCGCTGTGCATCTTGATCTCCGTCGCACTGCACGAATGCGGCCATATGTGGGTGGCGCGCGCCACCGGCATGAAGGTGCGACGGTACTTCGTCGGTTTCGGTCCCACCCTGTGGTCCACCCACCGGCCCAATCAGATCGGCAGCACGGAGTACGGCGTCAAGGCCATCCCGCTGGGCGGCTTCTGCGACATCGCCGGGATGACCTCCGTCGAGGAACTCGAGCCCGGCGAAGAGCGCTACGCCATGTACAAGCAGAAGACCTGGAAGCGCGTAGCGGTGCTGTTCGCCGGCCCGGGGATGAACTTCGTGCTCGGCCTGGTGATCCTCTATGTGATCGCGATCAGCTGGGGCCTGCCCGATCTGCACCCGACCACCACGGCCGTCGTCGGCCAAACCGCTTGTGTCGCACCGCAGGTCACCAAGGACGTCAAGGAGGGCCAGGACCCGTTCGGGCCGTGCCCGGAGCCGGGGCCCGGTCCGGCGGCGCTGGCCGGCATCCGATCCGGGGACACCATCGTCAAGGTCGGCGACACCGACGTCGCGACGTTCACCGAGATGGCCGCGGCCATTCGCTCGTTGCACGGCCCGGTGCCCATCGTCTACGAACGGGACGGGCAGCGGTTCACCACCACCGCCGACGGCGCGCCGTCCCAGCGCTCCACCTCCGCCGACGCCGCTGCGCCGGCCACCGTCGGCGCCATCGGGATCAGCGCCGCCGACCCGCCGGGACCCACGCAGTACAACCCGGTGACCGCCGTGCCGGCCACCTTTGCGTTCACCGGCGACCTGGCCGTCGAGCTGGGCAAGTCGTTGGCGAAGATCCCCACCAAGGTGGGGGCGCTGGTGCACGCCATCGGCGGCGGCGAGAGGGACCCTGAGACGCCGATCTCCGTGGTGGGCGCGTCCATCATCGGCGGGGACACCGTCGACCACGGACTGTGGGTGGCGTTCTGGTTCTTCCTCGCCCAGCTGAACTTCGTGCTCGGCGCGATCAACCTGGTCCCGCTGCTGCCGTTCGACGGCGGGCACATCGCCATCGCGCTGTACGAGAAGGTCCGCGACATGTTCCGCCGGGCCCGTGGACTGGTCGCCGCCGCACCGGTCAATTACCTCAAGCTGATGCCCGCCACCTACGTCGTGCTGTTCGTCGTGATCGGGTACATGCTGTTGACCGTCACCGCCGACGTGGTCAACCCGATTCGCTTGTTCCAGTGAGGATTTCACCATGACGTCCATCGGCCTCGGGATACCGCCCATCCGTTCCGGCGCCCCTCCGGTCTTGGCGCCCCGCCGTCCCACCCGCCAGCTGCGGGTCGGCGATGTCGGCGTCGGCAGTGACTCACCCATCTCGGTGCAGTCCATGTGCACCACCAAGACCCACGACATCAACGCCACCCTGCAGCAGATCGCGGAGCTGACGGCCTCGGGTTGCGACATCGTCCGCGTGGCGTGCCCGCGCCAGGAGGACGCCGACGCGCTGCCCATCATCGCCAAGAAGTCGAAGATCCCGGTGATCGCCGACATCCATTTCCAGCCGAAGTACATCTTCGCCGCGATCGACGCGGGCTGCGCCGCCGTGCGGGTCAACCCGGGCAACATCAAGGAATTCGACGGCCGCGTCGCCGAGGTGGCCAAGGCCGCTGGCGCCGCCGGCATCCCGATCCGCATCGGCGTGAACGCCGGTTCGCTGGATCCCCGGCTGCTGCAGAAATACGGCAAGGCCACGCCCGAGGCGCTCGTCGAGTCCGCGCTGTGGGAGGCCTCGCTGTTCGAGGAGCACGGCTTCGGCGACATCAAGATCAGCGTCAAGCACAACGACCCCGTCGTCATGGTCGCGGCATACGAACTGTTGGCCGCGCAGTGCGACTACCCGTTGCACCTGGGCGTCACCGAGGCGGGCCCGGCATTCCAGGGCACCATCAAATCCGCGGTCGCCTTCGGCGCGCTGCTGTCGCGCGGGATCGGCGACACCATCCGGGTGTCGCTGAGTGCCCCGCCCGCCGAAGAGGTCAAGGTCGGCAACCAGATCCTGGAGTCGCTGAACCTGCGGCCGCGCGGTCTCGAGATCGTGTCCTGCCCGTCGTGCGGCCGGGCGCAGGTCGACGTCTACACCCTGGCCAACGAGGTCACCGCGGGCCTCGAGGGCATGGACGTTCCGCTGCGGGTGGCCGTCATGGGCTGCGTCGTCAACGGGCCCGGCGAGGCGCGGGAGGCCGACCTCGGTGTCGCCTCGGGCAACGGCAAGGGCCAGATCTTCGTCAAGGGTGAGGTCATCAAGACCGTCCCGGAGGCGCAGATCGTGGAGACCCTGATCGAGGAAGCCCTGCGACTCGCGGAGCAGTTGGGCGAACGCGCTGATGGTGGGGGAAGTCCCAGCGGCGCGCCGGTAGTCACCGTAAGCTGAGGACGACCTCCCAGGACGTTACGGATCGGTTCCCCATGTCGGCTCCGCCACTTTTCCGCCTTGTCGACGAACGACGGGTGTCGTTGGTGCGCGACGTGGATGCGGTCAACCGGGTGCTCGACGCGGATCCCGTCGGGTCCTGCATGGTGGCCGCCCGCGTCGCCGATCACGGTGTCGAGCCCGCCGCCATCGGCGGTGAGCTGTGGACGCGCCGGCACACCGACGAGTCGCTGTGTTACGCCGGGGCGAACCTGATCCCGCTTCGCGGTAGCGGCGCCGACCTGAATGCGTTCGCGGACAAGGCAATGGGAGCTGCGCGTCGGTGCTCGTCGGTGGTGGGTCGTGTCGAACTGGTGCTGCCGATGTGGGAGCGACTGCAGACCACGTGGGGTCCGGCGCGCGACGTCCGGGACAACCAGCCGCTGATGGCGCTGTCGTCGGCGCCGGCCTGTGCCGTCGACCCGGCGGTGCGCCGGGTGCGGATCGACGAGCTCGACGCGTATCTGGTGGCCGCCGTCGACATGTTCATCGGTGAGGTCGGCATCGACCCGCGGCTCGGCGACGGCGGGCGCGGTTACCGGCGCCGGGTGGCCGGGCTGATCGCGGCGGGCCGCGCCTGGGCGCGGTTCGAGCACGGGCAGGTGATCTTCAAGGCCGAGGTCGGCTCGGAATCACCGGCCGTCGGCCAGATCCAGGGCGTCTGGGTGCATCCCGACCGGCGCGGGCACGTGCTGGGTACGGCGGGGACGGCCGCGCTGGCCGCCGCGGTGGTGGGGGCCGGACGCATCGCCAGCCTGTACGTGAACAGCTTCAACACCGTGGCGCGCGCGTCGTACGCCAAGATCGGCTTCAGCCAGGTCGGCACGTTCGCCACCGTGCTGCTGGACTGAACTCACCTTCCGCCGACTCAGCGTCCGCTGCGGCATTGTTGGAGTGGGCGGGTCTCTCGGCGCTGAGTCGATGATCCAGATGCCAGGTATGTGGGTGTCGCTGCGGGCCACGACGCCCGCGCAGTCTTAACATCAGCCCCAATGGTCACAATAAGATCAACAGTCACACACGTTTCGGTCATGGCCGTCGCGGTGCTGATCGGCAGCGGCGTCTCGGCCTGCACGCCCAGACCCGACGGGCCGGCCCCGACCGCGGAGCAATTCTTCGCCCGACTGGCCACCGGCGACACCACCGCCGCGGCGCAACTGACCGACCGGCCCGACGACGCCCGCAACACCCTGAATGCCTCCTGGGCCGGGCTGCAGGCCACCCACCTGGACGCCCAGGTGCTGGGCTCGGGATTCACCGAGGACACCGGAACCGTCGACTACCGCTACACCTGGCACCTGCCCAAGGACCGGACCTGGACCTACGACGGTCAGCTGAACATGGTGCGCAACGAAGGGCGCTGGGAAGTCCGTTGGGCCGCAACGGGTTTGCACCCGAAGCTGGGTGACCACCAGACCCTGGAGCTGCGCGGCGACGCGCCGAAACGGGCCTCGGTCAACGAGCTGGGCGGCACCGACGTGCTGCGGCCGGGCAACCTCTACCGCTACAGCCTGGACGCCAAGCTCGCCGGGCCGGAGCTGATGTCGAGCGCCCGCGCGGTGATCGACGCCCTGCATCCCTTCGACAACACGCTGGACAACCCGCAGCGGCTGGCCGAGCAGACCAGCGCCGCCGCGCGGATGGACCTGATCACCCTCAACAAGGACGACAACGACCGCATCGCACCGCTCATCGGGCAGCGGCCCGGCGTGGTGGTGACCCCGATCGCCGACCTGTTGCCCACCGACCCGGCCTTCGCGCCTGCCATCGTCGGCGAGGTCAAGAAGGCCGTCATCGACCAGCTCGACGGCGCGGCCGGGTGGGAGGTGGTCAGCGTCAACCAGAACGGCCTGGACGTCGACGTCCTCAACGACGTCCAACCCGCGGCCGCGCCCTCCGTGTCGATCACGCTGGATCGCGTCGTGCAGGACGCGGCCCAGCGGGCCGTCGACTGGCAGTGGCGCAAGGCGATGCTCGTCGTCATCAAACCGTCGACGGGGGAGATCCTGGCCGTCGCGCAGAACGCCGCCGCGGACTCCGACGGGCCCACCGCGACCATGGGTCTGTACCCGCCCGGGTCGACCTTCAAGATGGTCACCGCCGGTGCGGCGATCGAACGCGATATGGCCACCCCGGACACTCCGCTGGGCTGCCCGGGCGAGGCCGAGATCGGCCACCGGGTGGTGCCGAACTACAACAAGTTCGACCTGGGCACCGTACCGATGGCCAAGGCGTTCGCGAACTCCTGCAACACCACCTTCGCCGAACTGGCCAGCCGGATGCCGCCGCGGGCGCTGAACCAGACCGCGGCCCAGTACGGCATCGGCGCCGACTACACGATCGACGGGCTGCCGACGGTCACCGGATCGGTCCCGCCGACGGTGGATCTGGCCGAGCGCACCGAGGACGGCTTCGGTCAGGGCAAGGTGTTGGCCAGCCCGTTCGGGATGGCACTGGCGGCCGCCACCATCGCGGCCGGCCGGACGCCGGTGCCGCACCTGATCGTCGGGCGGACCACGCAGGTCAAGGCCCAGCAGCAGGCGCCCATCGCCGAGGACATGCTCGACGGACTGCGCTCGATGATGCGGATGGTGGTCACCAGCGGCACGGCCAAGGAAATCGGCGACTGCGGCGACGTCCACGGCAAGACCGGTGAGGCGGAGTTCCCCGGCGGATCGCACGCCTGGTTCGCCGGCTACCGCGGCGACCTGGCGTTCGCGTCGCTGATCGTCGGCGGCGGCAGCTCGGAGTACGCGGTCCGGATGACCAAGGTGATGTTCGACGCACTGCCCCCGGGCTACCTGGCCTGACGGATCGGACGCCGCGGCCGCGGCCGTAGACTGGGCCGCGTCATGTCCAGCCTCGAACCCGTCCCGATGCGCGTCTCCGACGCCGACCGCAACGGCACCCTGCGCCGGCTGCACAACGCCGTCGCCCTCGGGCTGCTCGACATCGGTGAGTTCGAGGACCGGTCCATCCGGGTGGCCACCGCCCGGGTGCGCGACGAACTCGACGCACTCGTCGACGACCTGCCCGGACCCGGCGCCATCGTGACGTCGGCCACCGACCATCTCGAGTTGCGCGGCGTGCTGGGCTCACTGGAGCGCCGGGGCGAGTGGATGGTTCCCACCCGGCTGACGCTGGTGCGCCGGATGGGCTCGGTGGATCTCGACCTGACCCGGGCGCGCTTCGCGGGCCCGATCGTCGTCATCGAGCTGGACCTGAAGTTCGGCTCCCTGGATCTGCGGTTGCCCGACGGCGCCAGTGCGTCCATCGACGACGTCGAGGTGATCGTCGGCAGCGCGCGGGATCACCGGATCACCCAGCCCCCCGAGGGCAGGCCGCACGTCGTGCTCACCGGCAAGGTCACCTGGGGGTCGGTCGACATCCGCGGTCCCCGGCGGACCCGGCTCGGCCGGCGGATCGCCGAACGGGCGCTGCACCGGTTCAACTGAGCCCCGCACACACCGGTGAGCTGGGTTGCTGCGAGGAATATTGCAACGGCACCCATGAACGGGCGTACGTGTTCGTCGGTGATCGCCTGAGGGCCCGATGTTGACGGCGGCGACGCGAGGGCGACCAAGCCGGTAGGTTGGCCGACGGATCAGCGTTCGGCGAACCGTCGCCGCCTTCTCGGCGGTCACTACACTTCGGCGATATGGCCGATCCGCTCTTCGACGCCATCGAGCGAAAACAGCTCGCCGACCTCTTCGATGAACTCGGTCCCGACGCACCGACCCTGCTCGGGCCGTGGACGACCCGCGATCTCGCTTCGCACCTTGTGCTCCGCGAGCACGACTACCTCGCGGCACCAGGGCTCGTCCTCGCTGGAGTGTGGGGCCGCTTCGCCGAGCGACGACGAACAGCACTCGCGCGCAGGGACTTCTCCTGGCTCGTTGCCACGATTCGATCGGGACCGCCACGAGGTTTCTTCCGCATCGGCTGGGTGCGGAGCGTCCCCAACCTCAACGAGTTCTTCATCCACCACGAGGATGTGCGCAGGGCCAACGGTTTTGGTCCTCGGACGAACTCGCCCGCGATGGATGCGGCTCTGTGGCGCAACGTCAGTCGCGCTCCATGGTTTCTTGCTCGTCGACTACGCAACGCGGGGCTCGAGCTCGCGTGGGCAGGGACGGCCCATACCGTAATGGCCCGGCGAGGGGACCCGACCGTTCGCATCACCGGACTTCCGGGCGAGCTGCTGCTCTATCTCTTCGGTCGTGAGGGTGTGGCGCACGTCGAACTCAGCGGACCCGCCGACGCCGTCGACGCCGTCCGACGCGGGCGGTTCGGCATGTGAGCTGGGGTCCTGCTCACCGGTCGGTTGGACGCCGGTGGCGGTGTAGCTCCAATCCCCGTAGCGACGGTATAGGTACTCGCGTCTAACGCAGGTCGTCCGTCGGTGCACCGCCGCGCTCGGACTGGGCGTCGTCGAGCACTATCTGGGTCATGTCCGCCAGCATCTGCTGGACGAACTGCAGGCCTGCCGGGAGTTGGGCGCCGGGCCGAGGTCCGTCAGGGGCTCAGCGCCGATCGATGACCGCGAAACTCAGCGTGCCGCGGCAGGCCAGCCGGTCCCGCCCGACATCGGTGACGTCGACGGCCGTCACGATCAGCCGCCGGCCGGCCCGCACGATGGTCGCCGCCGCGCGGGCGGGCCCGACGACCACCGGTGCCAGATAGTTGATGTGCAGGTCGGCGGTGGTGACGTCCTGGTCCGCGCCGACGTGGCGGCCGGCCAGGATGCCGGCGGCGATGTCGATCAAGGTGGCCAGCAGTCCGCCCTGGATGGCCCCGCGCACGTTGACCAGGTCCGGCCGGTTGTCCATCTCCATCACGACCCGTTCGTCCGTCTCCGCGACGGTCCGGTAGTTGAGCTGATGCAACAGGTGGATCGACTCGGTCACCGGCATGACGGTAGCAGTCTTCTCCCGTAGTGAGATTGGGATTCTCCGACCGCTGTGACGGCCCGCGTGCCGATACCCGGGTGGAAGTTACGCTAGTGGGCATGTCTGTTCGCACCGCCCTGGCTCCCGGCGAGCTGTCTCCGACGCTGCCGGTGCCCAAGGCGATACCCCGGCCCGAATACGCGTGGCAGCCCACCGTCAAGGAGGGCACCGAGCCTTGGGTGCAGTCACCCGAGGTGATCGAGAAGATGCGTGTCGCCGGCCGGATCGCTGCCGGCGCGCTGGCCGAGGCCGGCCGGGCGGTGGCGCCGGGTGTCAGCACCGATCACCTGGACCGGGTGGCCCACGCGTACATGCTCGACCACGGGGCCTACCCGTCGACGCTGGGTTACAAAGGATTTCCGAAATCCTGCTGCACGTCACTGAACGAGGTCATCTGCCACGGCATCCCGGACTCGACGGTGATCGAGGACGGCGACATCGTCAACATCGACGTCACCGCCTATCTCGACGGGGTGCACGGCGACACCAACGCCACCTTCCTGGCCGGCAACGTGTCCGAGGAGCACCGGTTGCTGGTCGAGCGCACGCACGAGGCGACCATGCGGGCCATCAAGGCCGTCAAGCCCGGCCGGCAGCTGTCGGTCGTCGGCCGGGTGATCGAGGCGTACGCAAACCGGTTCGGCTACAATGTGGTTCGCGATTTCACCGGACACGGCATCGGCACCACCTTCCACAACGGTCTGGTGGTGCTGCACTACGACCAGCCGTCGGTGGACACCGTGATCGAGCCGGGCATGACGTTCACCATCGAGCCGATGATCAACCTGGGCTCGCTGGACTACGAGATCTGGGACGACGGCTGGACCGTGGCCACCCAGGACAAGAAGTGGACCGCCCAGTTCGAGCACACGCTGGTGGTCACCGACGATGGCGCCGAGATCCTGACCCTGCCGTGACCCCCGTCCTTCCGCGAACAGACGCAAAGGTCCAGCTTTCTCTCGGAAACGAGGGGCCTTTGCGTCTGCTCGCGGGGCGATGGTGAGCGGCGCGCTGCTGGTCGCGGGAACCACGTCCGACGCCGGCAAGTCCATGGTGGTGGCCGGACTGTGCCGGCTGTTGGCGCGCAAGGGCATTCGGGTGGCGCCGTTCAAGGCGCAGAACATGTCCAACAACTCCGCGGTCACCGTCGACGGCGGTGAGATCGGTCGGGCGCAAGCGATGCAGGCCGCCGCCGCCGGGCTGGCGCCGGATACCCGCTTCAACCCGGTGCTGCTCAAGCCGGGCAGTGACCGGACGTCACAGTTGGTGGTGCGCGGGCGGGCCGTGGGGCAGGTGCGCGCGGCCGACTACATCACTCATCGCGACAATCTGGCGTCCGTGGTCGCCGACGAATTGTCCTCGTTGCGTGCCGATTTCGATGTGGTCATCTGTGAGGGCGCTGGGTCTCCGGCCGAGATCAATTTGCGGGCAACGGATCTGGCCAACATGGGTCTGTCCCGCGCCGCCGATCTGCCGGTGGTGATCGTCGGGGACATCGACCGCGGCGGGGTGCTGGCGCACTTCTTCGGCACGGTGGCCGTGCTGGAGCCTGAGGATCAGGCGCTGATCGCCGGTTTCCTGGTCAACAAGTTCCGTGGGGATCCCGCCCTGCTGGCGCCGGGTCTGCAGCGGCTCGAGGAGCTGACCGGACGGCCCACCTACGGCGTGGTGCCGTTCCGCGACGACCTCTGGCTGGACACCGAGGACTCGCTGTCGGTGACGGCCGGGCGCATTGTCGGTGTGCCACAACCGCCGCGCGGGCGGGCCCCGCTGGACGTCGCCGCGATCCGGCTGCCACGGATCTCCAACACCACCGACCTCGAGGCGCTGGCCTGCGAACCGGGGGTGCAGGTCCGATGGGTGCACGACTCCGCCGACCTGACGGACGCCGATGTGGTGGTGCTGCCGGGCAGCAAGTCCACCGTGTCGGACCTGGCCTGGCTGCGGGCCCGCGGGCTTGACGCCGCGATCGCCGCGCACGCCGCGGCGGGGCGGACCGTGCTCGGCGTCTGCGGCGGGTTCCAGATGCTCTGCCGACGGATCGATGACGAGGTGGAGTCGGGGATCGGCACGGTCGACGGACTGGGCCTGCTGGACGCCGACATCACCTTCGCGACGGAGAAGACGTTGGCCCTGCATGACGGCGGGGCGCTCACCGGTTATGAGATCCACCACGGTCAACTCACCCGGGCCGGCGCCGACGACTGGCTGGGGGTCGGGTTGCAACGCGGGCCGGTGTTCGGCACGCACTGGCACGGACTACTGGATAACAATGCGCTGCGCCGGGACTGGCTGACGGCCGCCGCCGGCGCGGCCGGCCGGACGGACTTCACCGTGGCCGTCGACACCGACGTGCCGGGCCGCCGCGACGCGCAACTCGACGTCCTGGCCGACCTGCTGGACACGCACGTCGACGTCGGGGCCGTCACCGGTCTGATCGACAACGGTGTGGCACCGCGACCGACGATCGTCACCGCGCTGGATCGCCTACCCTGAGGCCATGATCCGGCTACGGATGCATCGCCGGGCTTCCTGCTCGCCGAACCACACCGCTCGCCGAACCCGGCGGTGGTTGGCGTGGTGCGCGGTCGCCGCGGCTCTGATCGGCTCGAGCGGTTGCGGCACCGTCGTGTCGGGCACGCCCACCTGGCCGGGTGAGGTGCTGCAGAAGATGCTGCTGACCGCGGCCGACTTCCCGGCCGGCGTGCAATTCGACCCGATCCGGGAAGATCCGGGCGCCCCGGACGGCGCCGGTTCGCCACCGTCGATGCTGTCCAAACCGCCGGGCTGCGCCAACGCCCTGACCGATGTGATCGCGAAGTCGGCCGAACGCGGCCCGGGCAGCGCCGCGAAATATGGGGTGTCCTACGACGGCGCGCGCATCCAGATGACGGTGCTGTCGTGGTCGCTGAATCTCGACGAATTGGCGGCCACCGCCAGCCGTTGCCAGCACTTCGAGACCTTCTTCGACCCGCAATCCGAGGGCATTCCCATCACCACCACCTTGCTGCCGTCGAGTGACGGGACGCTGATCTATCGGCAGACGATGGACCTGGCCGGCCGGCAGAGCAGCGTCCACATGGCGTTCGCCAACGTCGGCCGGTACGCGGTGTTCGGGGTGGTGTTCCCCACCGAGGATCCGGCCATCCCGGTCAAAGCGACGCTGCCGCAAACCTTTACCGACGTGGTCGGCCGGCAGGTGCAACGGATGCGGGCCGCCTGAAATGGCTCCGCGCCGCGGTGGCGGGCGGTAGCGTGACCCGGTGGTCTCGACGATGATGACCGTTGATGGTTATCCGGTCCCCGTCGGTGTGACAGGCCCGGAACACAGCCCGGCGGTGTTGCTCCTGGGTGCAGCCGAACAGGCCGTGGCCGCCTACGACGCGGTCTGTGACCGCCTGCACACCGCGTCGCTGCGCACCGTCGTCATCGGGGCGGACCCGCGGTTGTCGCCCGAGGCCGTGCTCGGCATGCTCGACACGGTCGGGGTGCGCTGGGCAGTGATCGTGGGTGACCGCGCCGGGGCGGAACTGGCCTGGCAGCTGGCCGCCCACCGGTTGGACCGGTTCACCGCGCTGGTGGCCATCGACCGCGGCCACCCCGCGGCCCCCGACCACGAGGGCCGGATCCGCGACCCGAACTGCCCGCCGGTCGAGATGAACACCACCGCCCTGGTCAGCAATCCGGCGGCCCGGGCGGTCGCGACGGCGAGCCAGCGCTACGTGTACGGCGATTTCCGGGTGGTCGACATGCTGGGCCGCCGTAACGCCGCCGAGTCCACCGCGCAGTTCGCGGCCGAGGTGGTCATGCGCACCAGCACCTGGTGACGCGGTATCCCCGATCTGTTCTGCGCTGGCTGCGAAGAAGTTCGAGTGACTTTGGCCTTGGCGGCTGCTGCACCGCCACCCGCCGCGCGCCGAGAATCGCTTCCTCCCAATCCTTTTCGGATCAGTCGGCATGTTCGTCGCG
>RRZU011938489.1_pt1 | contig 11545 bp, 8 predicted proteins | sample 2165561 | NCBI WGS metagenome assembly RRZU01 (sample SAMN10456909, study PRJNA506462) | wastewater metagenome | isolation source: wastewater sludge | place: USA: Moscow, Idaho | reverse complement strand
CGCGGTCATCGGCCTGGTGCCGCACGGGCACACCCAAGGCCTTCACCAGGTCTTCGGCCTGCGCGTGGATTTCCCAGTCGGCCTTTTTCTCCACCAGCACAAGGGGCGGCATGTTCTCGATGTCCGAAGCGTGGAACACGCGGTGCGATTGCAAATAGGCCCGGCCCTGCACGGTTTTCATGATGGGCTTGCCATCCGCATCCTTCGCCTTGACGGCACTCATCTCGTCCAGATCACGCGAAAGGGTGGCCTGCGTGACGGAGATTCCGTCCTCGCGCAACCGCTTCTGGAGGTGACTTTGCGATCCGATTTTCTCGGTGACGAGAATCTGGGCGATGAGCGCCTGCCGAGCCGAGCGAGTCCCGGGAATGAAGGCTTCGGCCATGGTCACTGTCCCCTCACGAAGGCGCCGGTGTGGCGCGCCATGACATCGACGAACGGCTGAAGCTGTTGCGGGGTCACGATGAGTGGCGGTGCCACACGAATCGTCGTGGCATTGGGAGCGTTGACGATGAATCCCGCATCCATGAGTTCACCGCGCACCCGAGCCGAATCGGCCACCTCGATGCCCAGCAGCAGGCCGGCGCCGCGCACCGAGTAGCCAGCGGCCTCCAACTGTCCGCGAAGCCATGCCCCGGTCTCGCGGACACTCTCAAGCAGTTTGCCCACCTCGTTCAACGTGGCGAGGGCGGCGGCGCTCGCCACCGGATTGCCCGCGAAGGTGGAGCCGTGGCTGCCGGGACCGAAGATGTCGCCCGCTGGGCCCACGCCCACGCAGGCACCGATCGGGAAACCTCCTCCGAGACCCTTGGCCAGAGTGACGACGTCGGCGCGGACTGCGCGCGAGGCGAGCCAGGCTCCGGTCCGCCCCACGCCCGTCTGCACCTCATCGATGACCAGCAGGGCGCCGTGGCGATCACAGAGCTCGCGGATGGCCGCGAGGACGCCGTCGGCCAAGGGCAGGACGCCCGCCTCACCCTGGATGGGTTCGATGAAGATCCCGGCGACGTCGTCGTCAAAAGCAGCGGACAAGGCCCCGGCATTCGGCTCGACGAACTGAACGTTGCCGGGAAGCGGCTCGAACGGTTCGCGGATGGCCAGCTTCTCGGTGACCGAAAGCGCCCCCATGGTGCGGCCATGGAAGGAATGAACGAGCGAGAGCACACGGCCGCCCGGCTTGTGCAGCCGAGTGAGTTTGAGCGCCGCCTCGTTGGCCTCCGCACCCGAGTTGGTGAGGAAGACCTTGACCGGATCTGTGTACCCCGATTCTGCGAAGACCTGCTGAATCTTCTCCCCGAGGGCCACCTGCGCCGGGCTGGTGAAGAAGTTGGAGATGTGACCGAGCTGATTCGCCTGTTCCGTGACGGCGCGCACCCAGGCCGGGTGGGCGTGGCCGAGCGCGTTGACTGCAATCCCCGCCAGCAGGTCCAGGTACTTCTTCCCGTCGCGATCCCAGACGTGGACTCCTTCACCGCGCTCCAGCACCAGCTGGGGAGGGCCGAAGGTGTTCATGAAGGTGTGCTCGTAGCGGGAAGTCAGGGATGCCGCGTCGCTCCCGATCGCGGCGGCGTTCGTCTGCTCGTTCACCGGGTTCCTCCTTCGGCGTCTCGAATCACCTGGGTGCCGATGCCTGCGTCGGTGAAGACCTCCAGCAGCATCGAGTGAGCCATTCGCCCGTCGATGACGTGAGCCTGGGAGACTCCGCGGTCCACGGCCCGCAATGCGGCCTCCATCTTGGGGGCCATGCCCGAATCCAGCGAGGGCATGAGTTCACGCAGATCGCTGGCCACGATCTGATCGACCAGAGAAGTCTTGTCCGGCCAGTTGAGGTAGAGTCCCTCGACGTCCGTCAACATGATCAGCTTCTTGGCACCGAGCGCCACGGCTATCGCGCTTGCCGCCGTGTCCGCGTTGACGTTGAGTACCTCGCGCGGGGACTCGATGTCCACCGCGACGGTCGAGACCACCGGAATCCGGCCCGCATGCAGCAGGTCCGTGATGGCCACGGGATTGACCTTGATGACGTCGCCCACATGACCAACGTCCACCTTCTCTCCCCCCACCAGTGCGGTGCGCCGCTTGGCCAGCAGCAACCCGGCGTCCTCTCCCGAAAGCCCGACGGCGTAGGGGGCGTCCTCATTGATGAGGGACACCAGCTCGCGCTGCACCTGCCCCGTGAGCACCATGCGGACCACGTCCATGGTCTCCTTGCTCGTGACGCGCAGCCCACCGCGAAACTCGGACTCGATTCCCACGCGTCGGAGCATCGAGTTGATCTGGGGGCCACCTCCGTGCACCACCACGGGCCTGATCCCCATGTGGTGCAGGAACACGATGTCCTGCGCGAATGCGCTCTTGAGTTCCTCGGACACCATGGCGTTGCCGCCATACTTGATGACGAAGACCTCGCCCGCGAACTCGCGGATCCACGGCAGGGCCTTGATGAGCACCTCGGCCTTCTGCTGCGCCTGCTGCAGGCGTACGAGAAGTTCGCTCATGAGGAATACGCCGAATTCTCCTCGACATACGCGTATGTGAGGTCGTTGGTCAGCAGCCGAACGAATTCCCGACCTGCCTTGAGATCGATGGCGATGGTGACGAGGCGTTCGGACATGTCCACCAGCTCGCGCGGCTCTCCCACGCCGCCGTTGCGGCACACCATGACTCCGTTGATGGACACGTCCACCGTGGCGGCGTCAAAGGGGGCCTCCTCCACGGGGACGGTACCCAGCGAGGAGAGCACACGGCCCCAGTTCGGATCGTTTCCGAACACCGCACACTTGAGCAGGTTCGAGCGAGCCACCGCGCGGGCGACGGCAAGCCCCGCGGACTGGGAGGACGCTCCGGTTACCTCGATGGCGATGTCGTGGGAGGCTCCTTCGGCGTCCCCGATGAGCTGCTCGGCGAGATCCTGTGACACCTCGGTGAGATTGGCCGTGAACTCTTCGAGATCCGGGGTCATGCCCGAGGCTCCGGATGCCAGCAGGATCACGGTGTCATTGGTGGACTGGCAACCGTCCGAGTCGATGCGATTGAAGGAGTGGTCCATGGCGCGGGCAAGGGCGGCATCGGCCTGATCCCTGGTCAAGGAGGCATCCGTGGTGAGCACCACCAGCATGGTGGCGAGTTGGGGAGCCAGCATTCCCGCACCCTTGGCCATTCCGCCGATGGAGTACTCGCCGATGTGGCTTGCGGACTTCGGGAGGGTGTCCGTGGTCATGATCGCCTCGGCGGCGTCCGCACCGCCCTCCGGCGAGATCTCGGCGCCGGCAAGTTCCACGCCCGTGCGGATTGCGGTCATGTCCAGCAGTTCGCCAATGAGCCCGGTGGAGCAGACCGCCACCTCGCCAGGCGCCACGGCGAGCTGCGCGCCGGCCAGCTGGGCCATGGCGACGGCGTCCGTGTAACCCTTCTCGCCGGTGCACGCGTTGGCGCCACCCGAGTTCAGGACGACCGCGCGCAGGGTCCCGGCTCGCACCGCCTTGCGCGTCCATGCCACGGGCGCGGCGAACACCCGGTTGGACGTCGTGACCGCCGCGGCAGTGTACTCCGGACCGTTGTTGACGACGACGGCGAAGTCCCGCTTTCCGCTCGCCTTGAGGCCGCATGCGACTCCCGCTGCGGTGAATCCTTTGGGGGTGGTGACCGTCACGGTGCAACTCCATTCACATTGAGTCCGAGGCCCTCGGGCAGTCCGAGTGCAAGATTGAGGGATTGGAGCGCGGCACCGGCCGTCCCCTTGACGAGGTTGTCAATGGCACAGATGGCCGTGATTCGTTCGCCGTTGCGGTCCGCAGTGGCGTGCACCAAGGCCGTGTTCGCCCCGGTCACGGATGCCGTGGCCGGAACGGAGTCACTCCAGAGCACGAACTCCTCGCCCGCATACGCATCGCGGTAGGCGGCCTCGACGTCTCCGGCAGTGATGCCCGGCTTGGCCTGCAGTGACACCGTGGCGAGAATACCGCGCGCCATCGGCACGAGTACCGGAGTGAAGGAGAGGGTGGTGATCGTGCCTCCTGCGGCGCGCAGGTTCTGCGCGATTTCCGGGATGTGGCGATGCGTGCCGCCGACCCCGTACGGGAGGGCGCTGGAGAACGCCTCGGAGGCCATGAGGTGCGGCTTCATGGCCTTGCCTGCACCCGAGTAGCCGACGGCCAGTACTGCGACGATGCCCTGCGCCTCCGCAATTCCGGCGGCGACGGCGGGCTGGGCCGCAAAGGTCACGGCTGACGCGTTGCAGCCGGGGGCCGCGATGCGAGTCGATTTTCCCAGGATGTCTCGCTGGCTCGGGCCTTGGGCGCGAATCAGCTCGGGCATTCCGTAACTCCACGGATCGCTCGCCGCGGTGCCGTAGAAGGCCTCCCAGTCCCGCGCCGATTCGAGCCTGTGATCGGCGCCGAGATCCACGATGAGGCATTCGGGATTGATGGCCTCGATCGCCGCGGTGACCTCCGCGGAAGCACCATGCGGCAGCCCCAGGATCGCCACGTCCGAATCGGACAGAATGGCCGGCTCGGTGGGCTGGACCTCGCGGTCGGCCAAGGATCGCAGATGGGGATGGTACTGTCCCAGAACACCTCTCGAGGTGCCCGCACACAGCGCACCCACCGTGAGCTCACCGTGCCCCTGAAGAAGACGCAGCACTTCCCCGCCCGCATATCCCGTCGCCCCCGCGACGGACACCTTGATTGCCATGTGTATAACTATACGGCGTCATGCATGAACTAACATCGCTGTTCCATGGTGCCGTAGCCCACAGCCGGGTCCGACGGCTCTCCTTGATGGGCGGCGTCACGAGCGCGCGGGCACTTGCTGACCGAAGTGGGCATCACAGCGTCCGCCGCGCCGTATGCGGCACACCGAACGCTGTGATGCCCTGTGAGGAATCGAAACGTCCAACCCTTCACTCCGCGGGCCGTCCCCAAGCTTCGGAGACAGCCCCACGTGAGAAGCGAAAACCCATGGCGTCCCCGGAATCGACCATTCAGGAGACGGTGGTCAGCTGCTTGACGTCGTCAACGAACGCCCCGTAGCCTTCCAGATCCACGCGCAGCGGTTCCAGAATTCTCTCCCGGGCGGCCGTACTGAGATCCTGGTGCAGGCGTTGGGACACGCGCTTGGCCGTGCGCCGTGAACCGACGCGCAGGAAATATCTGGAGATCAGCGCCGCCAACCACCCAACCAGTAGACCTCCCGCGAGCAGGAGGGTGGGAACGGCGACCGGGCCAAAGGTGGGCGGTTCGGGGAACACGACGCGGAAGGCTCCGGTGAGCCACACCGCAACCAACCATCCCAACCCTGCAACGGCCGCCAACGCGGCCAACCACTGAGCGGCGCGGGCGAGGCTCCACCACGCGGGCCTGCGCAGGTAGCCACCTTTCGGCGAGCTGATGAGGGAATCGGCCACGTCCACGAGGGACTCGGCGTTCTCCTCGCCCGAGGCGATGACGTCGCGCCGCCACGTGCGTGGCAAGTTCTCACTTGCCCCATGGGCGTAGCGGCGAACGCTGGCCCGCGCCATGGAACGCTGGCGCTCCAACGGAAGGAGCGAGCTCGCCCCCTTGTGGGAGGAGGCCGGACCCTCCACGTGCAACTGCTCCAGAGGATCTGCTCCCCTGCCCCGCAGCCACGAGGTTCCCAGCCAGCCTGTCACCTTGCCACCCCGATGCAGGTAGGCGGCCGCGGCGGCATCGGAGATCACCTCGGAGCCCGATGCCGCCATCAACGTGGAGGCGACGCCATCGAACGAGGGCAGCTGGGCTGGAACCCGCATCGTGCCTTCCTCTTCCGTCACCCGCTGAGAGAGGTTCTGTGCCTGCCGCCGCAAGTCCGCAGCCAGGCGCCGCGCCGCGGCTTGCTTCGTGGCGGCCACCTTCTGCACCCGGCCGCGCAGCTCCTCCACGCCCTCACCCGTCATGGCGGAGGAGACGAGAAGATCCGCACTCACACCATCCTCCTGAAGAAGGGACTCGAGGTAGCGGATCACCTTGGGCCGTTCGGCCGGGTCGATGGCATCAATCTGGTTGAGCACGATCAACATGGTGCGCGAATGCTCGCGTAGCAGGCGCAGGTAGTCCTCGTGCAGCACGGCGTCCGCGTACTTCTGGGGATCCAGCACCCAGATGACCACGTCGGCGCGTTCGATGAGCCTCTCCGAGAGCTCCCGGTTGTGGTACTCGGTGGAGTCGATGTCCGGAAGATCCACGAGCACCAACTGCGATTCCGGATGCGATGGGATGCTCGTGAGCACGCGGCGCTGCGTGATGTCCAACCAGTCGAGGAGCCCGCCAACATCTGCTCCGGATACCGCCAGAGTCTGTGAGGTCGTGGGGCGAATCGCGCTCACGGGCGCCACGTCCTGCCCCACCATCGCGTTGAGAAGGGATGACTTTCCGGAGCCGGTGGCCCCGGCAAGGACGACGACGGTGTGCTCCATCCCTTCGGAGCGCCGCTCACGGATCTTCTCCAGCAGCTCGCGCGCCTCATGGATTGTTGCCTGGGGAAGATGGTCCTCGCTGACAGAGAGTGCATGTTCGAGAGTGAGGATGCCTTCGGGTAGTGTCAGGCCGCTCATTGGCTCTGCTCCTTTCCTCGGGCCACCCGCGCCGATGCGAAGGTCTGCGCGATCGCCTCCCGGACGGACTCATCGATCTCCAGCACGGCGAGGCATTCGGAGAATGACCGCGAATCCTCCTCCAGGAATGCGCCGGTGCGCTCGAGGAGGTCCTGCTTGGCGTGGCACGTCATGCGACGCACGGCATCGTCGCCGAACACGGCCTCCAGCACACGCTGGGCCAACACTGCGGTGCCGCCCGCGACCGCCACCTCGCCTCCGGTGAGTCCCGCCGTGGAGGCGAAGATGACAATCATCAGGGCGGCTCCCGCCACATTCACACCCACGGAGAGCAGGCGCGCGGTGGACTTCTTGTCCTTGCCGGTGGAGGAGACCAGCTCCACCAGACTGCGTTGCCATTCCCGAATGGTCCGCGCCGCGGCGGCCTCGCGTTGCTCGGACGAGCGCAGGCTCATCTGCGAGGCGGTGAGCACGCTGACCGCCTCGGGCCGCGACAGCCACTCATCCTCCAGGGTCGCGAGGGCATCCTCGGCTCGTGCGACGAGCATCGTCGCCAGCGAGTCCTCGATTGCTTCATCCACGCCGGCGGTTGCCACCTTCGCTCCGCCGCCGCGGAACCAACCGCTCATTCTGTCGCGCAGCGATGCCACACCGCTCTCCAGCTTGCGCATCCACTCACCGGTGCCGACGACCTCCTGCCAGCGCTGGAGTACCTCCCCACGCAGCAACGTGCCGTCGTCGACCGATTCCTTGACTGCCTGCTCCGCGGCCGCGAACGCCCGGGAGAGTTCATCCTGCATGCGCGCGCGCATGGTCAGCTGCTCGTCCAGGGCCTCCAAGACGCCACCCTCGCGAGCCAACAGGTTGTCCATGGCGCCGCCGAGCGTTTGGCGTGCCACCGAGGCCCGTGAGGCGGAGTCCTCCGCAATACCCGCCAGCCACGTGCGCAGCGCCTCGATGTTTTCGGCCGGGATGAAGTCCTCACCATCGAGCGCTTCGGAGACCACGAAGAGGGGCGCCGCTCCGAGGCCGCGCTCTTCGAGCCGGCGCGAGAGATCCGGGCGCACCTGGGAACCCACTCCGGTGGGAACCCTGTTGAGAATCACGGCCATGACGATGTTGCGTTGGGCAGCCTCACTCAGCAGTGCCCACGGGATGGCGTCCGAGTAGCGCGCCGCCGTCGTCACGAAAATCCACAGATCCGCGGCAGCCAGCAACTGGGCGGCCAGCCGCCGGTTCTCCTCCACCACCGAGTCGATGTCCGGAGAATCCAGCAGGGCCAACCCTTCCGGGACTCCTGCGCTGGAGACCAACCGGATCTCGTCACCGCTGGCGTCCGCCCCCTCGGAGGTGCCCTCACCACCGAGGACCCGTGCAAGACCGGGCAGAACTCGCTGGGAGGTGAACCATTTTCCCTCGTCCGGCGCATGGACCAGCAGCGGGCGCCTCGTGGTGGGACGAATCGCGCTGGATGAGGCGACGTGCTCCCGGATCAGGGAGTTGACCAGCAGCGACTTCCCGGAGCCCGTCGGGCCCCCCACGACGGCCAGCAGCGGCGCATCGAGAGAGGCGTATCGCGGCAGGATGTAGTCCTCCAGTTGATGAATGAGGTCACTGCAGGCATCCTTCCCGGACTCGGCGTGCGGACCGGGAAGAGGAAATCGTGCTGCCTCCAGAGCCGAACACAAGTGGCGCAGTACTGCCCCGGTGTCCGGTTCACTCACCACCGGAATACTCATGGACCCTCTATCAATCCGGGGTGAAGGTCCTGAGCGGGGGGCTCCCAGAGGGCGGAATCAGCCGCCACCTGTTCTCCCGAGCGAATGTCCTTCACCTGTTCGCCTTCTTCCGTAGTAAACCAGACAAATGGGATGCCACGGCGGTCCGCGAAGCGAATCTGTTTCCCGAACTTCTGGGAACCCGGTGACACGTCGCTGGGGATGCCGCGGCGGCGCAACGCCATCGCTGTCTGTTCGGCGTGGCGGCGCTCCTCCTCACTGCTCACGGCCACAAGAACGCAGGTGGGGACCTTGCGACTCGGGCTCACCAACCCCTTGGCCAGCAGACGCGAAATGATGCGCGAGACGCCGATCGACAGGCCAACCCCGGGGTAGGTGCGCTTGCCGTCACTCACGAGCGAATCGTAGCGCCCACCCGAGCAGACCGAGCCCAGATCCTCGTGCCCGATCATCGTGGACTCGAACACGGAGCCGGTGTAGTAGTCGAGGCCGCGCGCGATCCGAAGGTCCGCAACCACCGAGCCGGGAAGCAGTTCGTTGGCCCCCTCGATGAGGCGCACCAGTTCATCCAGTCCCTCCTCAAGCATGGTCGATGTGTGACCGAGCGCCGTGATCCGATCAGCCACCGAGGCGTCCGTGCCGGAGATCTCCGCCAGTGCGAGGGCCAGATTGGCCTGCTCCTCGCTGGCCCCGACGCCCTCGGCGAGCATCTCCGTGACGGCCTGCGGGCCCACCTTGTCCAGTTTGTCCACGATGCGCAAGGTCTGCGCCACATCCTCGATGCCAATGGCTTCGTAGAATCCCTGAGCCACCTTGCGGTTGGAGGCACGCACCACCACGCGCGGGATCGGCAGCCTGCTCAGCGCTTCCACCATCACCAGCGGAAGTTCGATCTCGTGGTGAAAGGCCAAGGCATCGGCGCCGACGACGTCCACATCGGCCTGGATGAACTCGCGGAAGCGGCCATCCTGGGGGCGCTCACCACGCCACACCTTCTGGATCTGGTATCGCTTGAACGGGAAGTCCAGCTTGCCCGCGTGCTCCAGCACGTATCGCGCCAGCGGGACGGTGAGATCGAAGTGCAGTCCGAGCTCGGCGTCCTGGGCATCGCCTCCCTGGAGGCGGTTGAGCAGATAGACCTCCTTGGAGGTTTCCCCCTTGCGCAGAAGCTGATCGAGTGGTTCGACGGCACGCGTCTCGATTCCCGAGAACCCGTGCAGCTCGAAAGTCTGGCGCAAGGTGTCCAGAATGCGCTGCTCGACGATTCGGCCGTCGGGCAGCCACTCGGGGAAACCGGAAAGGGGGGCAATCTTCATAGGGGACATTCTTCCACGACTGGGCCCGCTTCCTCATCTTGAGACACGGTACGAATCCATTGTGGGCGGGTTCGTCTCAGGCCTGCCGTATCGTCTCGCGAAGATAATGGGAATGTCGCAGCTCCCGGCCCATGGTTGATGCCGGGCCGTGGCCGGGAAAGAAAACTGTGGCCGGCGGGATCCTCGCGGCCAGATTGCGCAGGGATCGGCGCGCCGCCGCCGGGTCCGAGCCGGGAAGGTCCGTGCGGCCCACCCCGTCGCGAAACAGCACATCGCCGGAGAGCATGAGGTCCGAGCCGAACGATCCCTCCGGCAGCGTCACGGCCTCCGGATCCGGCGCGATGGTGCCGGTCAGGAGAAAGACGCTCGATCCCTCCGAATGCCCCGGCGCCGCAACGGCCTTCACCCTCACTCCCGGCACGATCTCTGCGCCGTCCTCACCGAAGAACTCCGCCGCCAGCGCCTGCGCCGTGCTCGGCCTGATCCACGCGTGGCCCGAGGCCGCAACGAAGAACTCGACGAAGGCCCCGGTGTGAATGGCCGGATTGTCCAGACGATACAGGTCAGGTTCCGGAAGATGGACGACGACGTCGTCGCCAGCCACAATACTCGAATCCCACACGTGATCGGCATGGCCATGAGTGCACAGAACGGCTCCCAGCTCCAGTTCCCGCCGCGCCAACGCATCGCCAACCCACTGCGCCGAGCCCGCTCCCGGATCAACAACCAGCGCTTTCCTCGCCGTTTCGTCGCAAAGAATGTAACAATTGGCCTCAATGAGTGTCTCGGAGTAACGCAAGAAGATCATGGCCTCACGCTATACGGCCGAATCGGCAAGCGCTACACACCGTGCCTCAGGGTCTGCAAAACGTCGTAGACTATTGACAAGTTTGTTTCGCACGGTGTCCGAGTACACCGTCTCCACCGAGGAGCACCAGATGAGTGAGTCCACTCCCACCCCCAAGCCGAAGCCGCGCCCGATTCCTCGCCCCCGCCCGGCTGCTCCTGCAGCGCCGGCGGCGCCGGCTCCGGCCCCCATCGACCAAGCGGCAGCGGCACAGGCCGCAGCTTGGGGCCGGGTGGACAGTGAAGGCAATGTGTGGCTTCGCTCCGACGGCGGCGAGCGCATCGTGGGCCAGTACGCGGCGGGAGGATCCGCGGAGGATGCGTTGAGCCTGTACGTGCGCCGCTACCTCGATCTGGCTGCGCAGATCACGCTGCTGGAGTCGCGGGTCGAGAACATCAGCCCGGAGGAGGCGACCTCTTCGATCAAGACCCTCGACGGCCAGCTCGTCGAGCCCGCCGTGGTGGGCGATGTCGAAGCCCTGCGCACTCGGGTCTCCGCGCTCAAGGAACGGATCACGGCTCGGGCGGCCGAGGCCGCCACCAAGCGCGAGGAGGCTCGGGCGGCCGCGATCGCCGAACGCACCGCCCTCATCGAGCGTGCGGAAGCCATTGCCACCACTGATCCCTCGAAGATCCACTGGCGCAATTCTCGCGACGAACTCGGCCAGATTTTCGACCAGTGGAAGTCCGCCCAACGGGGCGGACCGCGCATCGACCGTCCAACCGAGGAAGGACTGTGGCAGCGATACTCCAAGGCACGCAGCCAATTCGATCGGATGCGCAGGCAACACTTCGCGGCTCTCGAATCCGAGCGCAGCGTGGTGGTGGAGAGGAAGAACGCGCTCATCGCGCAGGCCGAAGCCATCAGCGATTCCACCGATTGGAATGCCACGGCCGCCGATTTCCGCGCCTTGATGGACGAATGGCGGCAGGCCGGGCACGCAGCCCGCAAGGAGGACGACAAACTCTGGGAGCGCTTCCGCGGGGCCCAGCAGAAGTTCTTTGACGCCCGCTCGTCCCATTTCGCGGCACGCGACGCCGAGTTCACTGACAACCTGGAGGCCAAGCTG
>RRZU011197577.1_pt1 | contig 11546 bp, 10 predicted proteins | sample 2165561 | NCBI WGS metagenome assembly RRZU01 (sample SAMN10456909, study PRJNA506462) | wastewater metagenome | isolation source: wastewater sludge | place: USA: Moscow, Idaho | reverse complement strand
TGATAATGATTTAGGCGCGGATTACGCGGATTACACGGATTAATGGCTGCGCTATTACACTATATTACAGAAAAAGAATCCGTGTAATCCGCGTAATCCGCGCCTAAAATTATATTCATACTGGAAAAGAAAAGAACAAAAGTGTTTAGTGATAAGTGATTAGCGCCATTCGGTATATTAGTTTTTAGACGCGGATGACGCGGATAACGCGGATTTAAAAGGCTGCGCTATAAAAAAAGATCCGCGTCATCCGTGTCATCTGCGTCTAAAAGATTATTTATCATTTAGTTCATAACCCGTCCGAAATGAACAAGTTGCTCTCTGTTCAACTTTCCCTCACCTCTTTAAAGATATGGGATAATCGTAATATAAATACCCGTAATAATGGCCGAAGTGATAACCCCGGAAATATTCGCTCCCAAGGCATCTCCCAGGATAAACGAGTCCGGATTATCTTTGCTCACCAACTTCTGAGCCACTTTAGCCGTAGTGGGTACACAACTGACGGCGGCAATTCCGATCACCGGATTATAATTTCCTTTCTTGATAAAGTACATGATGTATCCACCCATGATGCCGCCGATACCGGAAAGCAATAATGCCACTATACCCAATACTAGCAGTTTCAGAATCTTCGGATCGAGTAACAAGTGCGCGTCACAAAGCACACCCAGCAATACGCCCAGCATAAATGTAGAACCATAAAGCAGCGGACCACTGACGAAATCATAGATATGCTTCATACCCGATTCACGTACAGCCACTCCCAAGAAGAGGGAGAAGAACAGCGGTGAAGCTACCGGGAACAGGAAACACAGCACCGCACACAGTACAGCCGAAAATGCCAGTTTCACTTTGGCATCATAATTCTTGGGAGCTTTCTTTGAAGTCATCTTGATGGCACGCAGGCGTTTCGGAACCAGGAGTTTCACCAGATATGGGTAACCGCCATAAGTCAGTCCGAGATACAGGTAAGCCACTACGGTGATAGGTACAAACAAATGTTTGGCAAGAGCCAGTGACGTGAACAGAACCATAGGGCCGTCTGCACCGCCTACCATGGCTACGGAAGCACTTTCCTGCAAGGTCAGTCCCAGAGCCGAAGCTACGGGGATAGTCAGGAAAGTACCCAGTTCGGCGCATAAAGCCAGGAAAAGACTGACGAAAGGTTTCTGTAACAGAAAGCCTACATCCAGCAATGTGCCTATACCCATAAACACAAAGCAGGCTATTAATCCGTTGCTGAAGGTGAGCGTATAGACAGGTTGCAGAAAGTCTATCTGCATCGTATTCATCAGGTCGTCCGTGTCCGAAAGCATCGGGTCGAGAAAGAGGTTGCCCAATGTGCCGTCCGGCATAAAAAGTGTTCCACAATTGATGGCGACCATACCCAGTCCCATCGGAATCATTACCATAGGTTCGAGCACTCCCTTCCAGCCCAGATATATAAGCAGCAAACCTAAAAGGATTAAAAATACACGGGCTGACGCGAGCAGGTAGCCACTTTCCATCATCGTTCCAAAACCTTGGAACAGGGTTGCGAAATCTATATTTTCCATATTGTTTCTTATTTGGTTTTATCGGCTGATTTGCCGGAGTGTTTCTTGTTTTTTTGATATAGCATCTCTTCTTGTTGATTCAGGTACATCATGTGTGTATCTTCGGGGTAGTAGTAATCTACCAGGTTGGTCTTGGAAACTCCGGTGCTTACTCCGTGGTAATATCCGTGATAGTCGGTGAGTTCCCGGTTTACTCCCCGGCTGAACTCTTCGCGTTTGTCATCGAGAAGTCCGTTATCTTCCATGGGGATGTCCCGTATCATGAGTTCTACCTTCTGGCGCAGTTTGCGCAGACGTCGCAGGCGAAGCAGCTCTTTCTGGTGTGAGCTGTAGAAGTCGAATGAGTCGGCGGCAAAGGCAATCATTTTGATGATGAAGGCCACGAAGAAGCCGATTACGAATGTAAGCCCCATCATTTCGAGGGTGGCTATTAATAAATCGAGCATAGTTATTGCATTAATTTAGAAGTGAATAAACAATAGACTGACCAAAGACACGCCAATGGCATGCCTCCGGAAAAATGATTGGTAATAAGTAAGGTGGCGGTTTAAATCAGAATATGTTTCAGCTCGTAGACGTAATACCCGTAAGAATAACGGATAGCGCTGGGAGTGAAAGAAAGACTGGCATTCTGTTCCACCGGTAAATGGGTGGAAAATATACGTTGCATCTGTTCTACAGATGGATGGATCTTTAGTTTCAGCAGCTTTGAGGGAGCACTGGCCTGATTGTAGAAATTCTCCTGAAAAAGGACACCATTGATTTTACGCTCATTATTTTCATCGTTGAAGAAGGGGCGGTGGGCAATGGTCGAGAAGTAATCGGTTGACATTGAAATGAAACATCCCGTTGGGGCAGGAGTGACAGAAGCATCTGCCGAGGCTTCGGTAAGCATCCGAAGTGCCGGCTGTTCCTCTTGCAGAATGGCGGACATTCCTAATGCGAGGCACATAAACAAGAATATATAGTGTAGATGTTTCATCATAGCGTCCGCAAACATAACAAATATCTTTGTGTAATGTTGTGTTCCCCTTCAAGAAAATTTTGTTAAATAGAGAACGGTTTCTTTGCACATGTTCTGCAAATGTGTATATTTGGAATAATATATCTAAATATATCGTAAACCACAATAACTCAAATTCCTATGAGCAGTAACATATTTCTGATTATCGCTGTAGTCACAACAGGTATTTTTGTGATACAGTTTATCCTTTCCATCTTCTTCGGAGACATTGATGCGGATGTAGACGTGGATGCCGACATCAGCAGCATGGTGTCTTTTAAGGGACTGACACATTTCGGTATCGGTTTCGGCTGGTACATGTATCTGATTGGAAATACTGACATTCAGAGTTATGTCGTTGCCATTCTGATTGGTCTGTTTTTCGTATTTGCCGTGTGGTTTCTCTATAAGAAAGCCTATCAGTTGCAGCAGGTGAATAAGACGGAAAAGACGGAACAGCTTGTAGGGCGAGAATGTACCATCTACTTTAAACAGGGGGATGGCAGATATACTGTACAGGTGAGCCGCGATGGAGCCATGCGCGAGATAGATGTAATATCAGAAGCAAGTAAGTCTTATCAGACGGGCGACAAAACCATTATCATGACTTATAGGGAAGGAACACTGTATATTCAATAAAAACGAAACTCAAAAACATAGATTTATGACACAAGAAATGATGATTATGGCCGCCATACTCGTGGCGGTTATTTTGCTTACCTTCATTGGTATCCTTTCCCGTTACCGGAAATGTAAAAGTGACGAAGTACTGGTAGTATATGGTAAAACGGGCGGTGATAAGAAGTCTGCCAAGTTGTATCATGGTGGTGCTGCGTTTGTATGGCCGATTATTCAGGGTTACGAATTCCTGTCCATGAAGCCGATGCAGATAGACTGTAAACTAACCGGAGCTTTGTCTGCTCAAAATATCCGTGTGGATGTGCCGACTACTATTACTGTAGCTATCAGTACCGATCACGACGTCATGCAGAATGCCGCCGAACGTATGTTGGGGCTATCAATAGATGATAAGCAGAATCTGATTACGGATGTTGTATACGGCCAGATGCGTCTGGTTATTGCCGATATGACGATTGAAGAGTTGAACTCTGACCGTGACAAATTCCTTTCCAAAGTAAAGGACAACATCGATACGGAACTCCGTAAATTCGGTTTGTATCTGATGAACATCAATATCAGTGATATCCGTGATGCTGCCAATTATATTGTCAACTTGGGTAAGGAAGCTGAAAGTAAGGCGTTGAATGAGGCTCAGGCAAATATAGAAGAACAGGAGAAACTGGGTGCCATCAAGATTGCCAACCAGATAAAGGAACGTGAAACGAAAGTTGCCGAAACACGCAAAGACCAGGATATCGCTATTGCTGAAACGAAGAAGTTGCAGGAAATCTCTGTGGCTAATGCGGATAAGGATAGAATCTCACAGGTAGCCATTGCCAATGCTGAAAAAGAATCACAGGTGGCAAAGGCGGAAGCCGAAAAGAATATCAAAATTGAACAGGCCAATACCGAGAAGGAAAGCCGCATTGCCGAATTGAACTCCGACATGGAAATCAAACAGGCAGAAGCCGGAAAGAAAGCTGCTATCGGACGAAATGAAGCTCAGAAAGCTGTGGCACAGTCTGACGCTGAACTGGCTGTGACTCGCGCCAATGCTGACAAGCAGGCCGGTGAAGCTGAAGCACGTTCGGAAGCTGCCGTGCAGACTGCCCGTGAAATAGCACAGAAGGAAGTGGAAGAAGCTAAAGCACGCAAGGTGGAGTCTTCTTTGAAAGCTGAAAAGATTGTGCCTGCTGAGGTTGCAAAACAGGAAGCCATTCTTCAGGCTGATGCTGTTGCCGAGAAGATTACCCGTGAGGCGGAAGCTCGTGCAAAGGCTACTCTGGCGCAGGCTGAAGCTGAAGCAAGAGCTATTCAGATGAAACTGGAGGCCGAAGCTGAAGGTAAGAAGAAGTCATTGCTTGCCGAGGCTGAAGGTTTTGAGGCCATGGTACGTGCAGCGGAATCCAATCCGGCTATCGCCATCCAGTACAAGATGGTAGATCAGTGGAAGGAAATTGCCGGAGAACAGGTGAAGGCATTCGAACACATGAACTTAGGAAACATCACTGTATTCGATGGTGGAAACGGAGGGACGAGTAACTTTTTGAGTTCATTGGTGAAGACGGTTGCTCCAAGTTTGGGTGTATTGGATAAGTTGCCTATTGGTGAGACTGTGAAGGGAATCCTCCATCCGGAAGGAAAGGAAGACAAGCAGGAAACCAAGAATGAAGAACCGAAGAAAGACGAAAAGAAGAAATAATCAGATAACTTTCTCTGTCATTTAAAAAAGAAGCGAAGAATTCATTTCCCCTTGAAACAGGGGAGGAATTCTTCGCTTTTGCTTATAAAATAGTTCAGGTTTTTATATTCCCAGTCGTTCTTTCAATAAACGGTAGCCCGTCAGACTGACTCGCAGCTTGGTCCCGTTCTTTAATAATACTTGATAAGTCTCTTTCCCGAATAATTCAACCCGGGATATTTGTGTCACGTTTACAATAGTGGAACGGTGGATACGTACAAAATTGTTTGTCGGCAGATGCCCTTCGAAATACTTCATGGTTTGTTCCTTGATGTATTCGCCTGTTGGGGTAACCAGGGTTGCGTAATCTCCGCATGCCTGGATGTAGAGTAGTTCGTCCACTTTGATTATGTGTATACGTGAACCGTCCTTTACCGTAATGCGGTCGATGATTTCCTCTTGTGCTTCCGGCTTTTCTTCTTCTGCTGCTGCTTGCGGTGCTATGAATTCTTCTTCCTGTACGGGATCTTTCACTACTATCAGTTGATACCACAAAATGATAGCGATCCAGGTTGGTACGCCAAACAACAGGCGGAAAGGTATGGTAGAAGCAAAAGATATATAAGGTATTCCCGCTATTCTTGCCATAATGTCACAAATCATGAAGCTGCCCGCAATCCAGAGTAATATTCCTGCTGCGACCGTGATGACCTTTGTCTGGAGTATGGATACGTAGCCCACCACAAACCAGGCCAGGTATGCCAGTGCTGCAAGCCATCCGATGGTCGTGATTCCGTCTATGATGGCCGGCAACCAGTCAGATCCGGCATATCCCCACGACAAAGTCGCCTGGATGATTGCCAGAACCAAGGCCAGCACAAGCATCGGAAACCAACGGTAAGGGTAATCTATGATTGGATGTGCTCTCATAGGATTAGTCTTTTATTTCTAATCCGCCGAAGGAAATGTTTCCACGGATTATTAATGTACTTTCTTTATTAATATTCGCTCCCTGCCAACGCTTATCCTCGCATCCGCCGGCAAAAGCATTGCATTGGGGTAGAACGTTCCAGTCTGAAGGAATGTACAGTTCTATTCCACTACAGGTGCAGTCGATATCGATGTAGGTTTCTCCCGGTGCAAGATGCGTGTGGCGCAGGTCAATGACAGTTCCTCCGAATGAAGCCCGGATGCTGGCGCCTTTAAATAATTCGTCCAGAACGACATGGCGTACAGAGCCAAAAGCATTGTCGGAGCGCAGATACCCGTTTTCCGATTCGCATTGTTGCTCATTGTTTTCCATATTCATGTGCATGTGTCCGCCTCCTCTTTTGGCCCAATCCCGGTAATGGCCGTTCATGTGGCTTTTCATCCAGCGTTCTCTGTGACGAGCCTTTACAAAAAACAGGATACCCGCTACAATCAGTGCAACAGGCCAGACGATGGTCTGTGAATTTTCCGGTAGCCATGATAATCCTCCGATCAGGAAATAAACACCTATTAAGGTTAGGGTGGCTCCGCTCAGATAATGGCGGCGTGTCATCGTATAAATACCTAATATAATAAGAAGACTATGCCAGGATACCACTACATTGAATAGGTCATACGTAATCCACCCTACGTTACGGGCAAACAGTAATATTCCGGAGATGATGAAGAGCGAAGCTATCAGTGCCTTACCTGATAAGCCTGCATGAGACGGGAAGTTTTGTTTCTTTTCCATTGTTTCTATTGTTATTGATTCATATTCCATTGTCATGGGTTGATGGCTCAAAGGTAAGCGAATTATTCCTCTCCATATAGCCTTTCCGGCTGATTTCCGGTAGAAAAGCCGATGAGTTCCGGGTATGAATCGGTGAATTCGGATGGTGAAATAGAACTATTTGATAAAAAAACAGCAATATTCTGCAACCAAACTTTATCTTCTTGCGTCTAATAAGTAAATGAATAAATAATAATAAGAACTATGAAAGTAAATTTATCCATGGATGATATCCGTACGAAAGTAGAAGAGTATATTAAAAAGGCAGGTCGTGCTACCGGTCGCCCCGTACTTACGGCTTATTATGTAATGACTGCCGATACGACTCCCGATAATGAGCGGACCAATATAATGCTTGCTTTGGTGGCCATTGTGTTTCCTACCAGTATAGAGGATGTTCTGGGACAGATTTTTATGGTAGGTAAAGGATTTGCTGCTGTTTATGCTTATAAAAAAGTGAAGAAATATATCACACCGCAGATAAAGGATAAGGTAGAGGCAAAGCTCGACGAGTGGTTCCATGATAATGTGACGGAGGTGGAGCCGCTTTATTTGGAGTAGCTCTCTATTAAAGGTAGAAACTGTTTTTGGGAGTATAAAGTGCATCACGAAAGTTGAATAAGAACTTTTACGATGCACTTTGTGTTTTTTATTTTTTAAGGTCTATAACGCAGCGAAAGCCTACTGTGCTACAACGATCAATGCCAGGATATAGTAATAATTGCTTTGCGGCGAAATCTGTTGTTTGAATACCTCCGTCAAAATACCAATCAGATCCTTCTGCTTTATAACTGCTGCCACCTTTAAGAATACAAAAACGATTACGTCCATCATTATATTCACTTTCAGTCATTTCCCATGTATTGGAACACATGTCCCATGCTCCACATGTAGCTCTGCCCAAAGGATACGCTTTTACAGGAGTGGTTATACCATTTGTATGTTCGTTGCAGTGTCCGGCTTGTATATTATTTCCCCACGGATACTTATACATCTCTTTTCCAGCAGCGGCTAATTGCCACTCCTCTTCGCGAGGTAGGCGCTTGCCGGCCCATTTAGCATAGGCTCTTGCGTCATCCAGATCAACATATACAACAGGGTGTTGCTCTGAACCTACTGGTATTTCTCCATTCTTCCAATGTTTTAAGAAATTCTCGGGAAAACGAGGCTTGTAACCTGTGGCCTCAAGGAATTCTTTGTACTGGGCGTTAGTGACAGGCGTTGCATCTATTGCAACATGATTCACTTTAATGTGGCGCGAAAAAGTTATTTTCTGATGGGGGACAGCGGGACCTCTATTTATAAAATCATGTTCTAAAGACTGGTAATAGCCAATTTCTCTACAGTTAAAAACAACAGGAATTTCTCCTTCATAATTGTCTATTTCAACCATATCCTGAGGTATGCTCTTATATAGTTTGGTTGGAGAAACAGGCTTTAAGGAGGCTTTAATCTGGACAGACTTAGTATTATATGTTTTCTCTTGTGCTATAAGAGATTGAGATGAGAGGAGTTTGTCAAAATCTTTAAGTGTTTTATCTTTGGGGAATGCAACTATACAACCAATACCACGTGGTATAATTTGTCCTTCAATCACACCTGATTTGTCAGGAAACACCTCTTCTCCTTTTACTAAATCATAATAAGCCCAGTCCTTATTTAGTGTTATTTGTAATAGAGGACCGTCTTTTTGTATATATGATCGATTCACTAATGTCCATAACTGGCAATTGTCATCATACCAAAGACTGGCGTAGACATCTGTTGCTAATGTATTATTAACTAAAGGTTCCCACTGATCCGATGTGAACATTTCTGAGAAGTAGTGCTGGATTCCATACATTGTTTTAAGTATATAAGAATCACGGGGAGACCAGCCAACCCATTGGCCAAAAACATTTTCCCAGATCATTATGCCACTACCATTCATCCATGCTGTCTGTAGCTCTTTTGATTTATCTTCTGTCCAACGACTAATGCCATGTTGCATATGGCGAGGCTCAATCCATTTGTTACGTAATATTCCAGGCACGGGAGAATCATAAAACCATTGTGCCCAAGACATGTGATGCCTTGATATATCTTCGACAGGAAGGGCTAATTCACTTTCAAGAACCACCCCTTTTCGAGACATATCCAGCTTTTGGCGGAATTCCTCTGAACCACGGTCCATGGTATCTAAGAAGATGCCATCGGCCCCTATAGCCTTAATGACCATTGCCAATGCATCAATATCTCCTATGCTTTCTCTGCGTGTCCCTGTATCCCATGGGTTATAATTGATATATACTTTTACTCCTTTTTCATGTAGTTTATTTGCTACTTCCTTTAAAGCATTCAATCCACCCGGCATATCTCGATAGAAATCAAATTGATTTCTTGGGTCAAGACCAATACGAGGGTAGGCATGCCACAATACAACAATATCATACCCTCCAAATCTTTTTTGCCCTTCAACCAGTATCTTGTCTATTGTATAACAATTATTGTTCCGGTCATAGAATCTTTGATCGTACATCATTAAAAAACAGCAGTTGAATGATGATCTTATCCATTGGAAGTCTTCTCTGTCATAAAGAGATGCATTATAGTTGACTTTCTCATGAATTTGTTCTCTCCATTTTAGAAGAGACTTTTTAAAATGCTTCCATTGAGTGGTATCTGATGGTGCTGGTATAAGAGGAGCTTGAATAGGATCTAAATCTTGAAAGGAGTTCTTAAAAGATTTCTGTGCTGATATTGTAAACGGAAAGATAATCCCTAAGAATAATAATGTGCAGGAAATAATGACATGTTTTTTATGTATATCCATCTTTTATTAGTTTAAGTGAAACATTTATTTAAAATTTCAATAATTACTTGGATTAATTGGCCGAATAACGCCTTTTATATACTATGATTTATTATGGTTGATCTCAAGCTATAATGTGATAATGGCGCTTTTACTGTGAAATCATAATGCAAATATAATATATTATAACGAATTAGCAAAAATAGTTTGCTAATTTAAATATAATGTCTATATTTGCATCGTACTAATATGGTAAATAGTATGATTACAAGATAATAATCTCAAATTATCATATCGTTATTTGCAAAAACGTTATATATAAATATATGTCATCATTAAAAAAAATATCGCTAAAAGATATTGCTGAAGCTGCAGGAGTTTCAACGGCATTGGTTTCATTTGTGTTGAATGGGAAGAAAAAAGAGTATCGTGTAGGTGAAGAGACTGCTCAGCGCATATTGAAGATTGCGAATGAAATGAATTATCAGCCCAATCTTGCGGCCAAAAGCCTTCGTAGTGGTAAAACCAAGACAATTGGGTTAGTAGTCTCTGATATTTCGAATCCTTTCTTTTCTCAATTAACGCGTGTGTTGGAAGATGAAGCCACCAAACAAGGGTATACTGTACTTTTTGGCAGTTCCGATGAAGATGCGAGTAAAATGAATCATATCGTAGGTAGTCTTCTTAATAAAGGTGTTGATGGACTGATGATCGTTCCCTGTGAAAACTCAGAGAAATTTATAGCTTCACTTGTTAATGACAATATACCTGTGGTCTTATTTGATAGGTATTTCCCTGAAATAAATGTTAGTTATGTAGCTTTGAATAATTTTAATGCTGCTTATGTCTCAACAAAATATCTGTTGGATTCTGGATATAATGCTCCATGTATGGTAGCTTATGATGTTAATCTTATTCATATGAAGGAACGCGTACGTGGGTATAAGAAGGCTATGAGTGATGCAGGTAAGAAAAAAATGATAAATGTAGTCTTTCTGAAGCAGGACTCTCCTAAAAAATCTGCAGACCGTTTGCTCCCTAAGATGGTTGAGTCTGGAGCGGATGCATTCCTTTTTGGAACTAATATGATTTCGTTGGCTTGTTTATATACGATTAAGGATATGGGACAAGAGGTTATTAGTAAAATCGGTTTAGTGGGATTTGATGGCAATCCTGTATTTGACTTTTTTTATTCACCTATATCTTACATTCGGCAACCAATAGATGTTTTGGTGCAAAAGGCACTTGGTATATTAGTGGATAATATCTCTAATGGTAATACAGTACAGTCTGTTCTTGCAGAGGGAGAGTTTATAGAAATGGCTCCTTAGGAGAGTCATTTTTTTTATATGGTTGCTTAAACGATTTAACCATTTATGTATATTGAACTAAATTAGTTGAACCATGAAAAATTCAAGATTAATTGGTGGAAAACCGAAAATTGGTATACGACCTATAATTGATGGTCGTCGTGGAGGTATTCGTGAGTCATTGGAAGATATGACTATGACTATGGCTCGCAAAGTAGCAGAACTTTATTCTTCGGAGTTGTATCATAGTGATGGTACTCCTGTGGAGTGTATCATTGCTGATACTACTATTGGCGGAGTTGCAGAAGCTGCTATGGCAGCTGAGAAGTTCCGTAATAATGGAGTAGGTGTAGTGCTCTCTGTAACACCTTGCTGGTGTTATGGATTTGAGACTATTGATATGGATGGAGAAATGCCAAAAGCTATTTGGGGATTTAATGGTACAGAGCGTCCGGGGGCAGTTTATTTGGCTTCTGCATTGGCTGGTCATACACAGAAAGGATTACCTACTTTTGGCATTTATGGACGTGATGTACAGGAAGTAACCAATATGGAGATACCGGGAGACGTAAAGGAAAAACTGTTGCGCTTTGCCCGTGCAGGTATAGCTGTGGCTACAATGAAGGGGAAATCCTATCTTTCAATCGGTAGTGTATCTATGGGTATTGCAGGCTCTATTCCTAATCCTGATTTCTTCCAGGAGTATTTGGGCATGCGTAATGAGTATGTAGATGCCAGTGAAATAGAACGTCGTGTTCAGTTGAGCATTTATGACCATGAAGAGTTTGAACGTGCCATGGCATGGACAGAAAGGTATTG
>RRZU013135041.1_pt1 | contig 11547 bp, 9 predicted proteins | sample 2165561 | NCBI WGS metagenome assembly RRZU01 (sample SAMN10456909, study PRJNA506462) | wastewater metagenome | isolation source: wastewater sludge | place: USA: Moscow, Idaho | reverse complement strand
TCCTAAAATTCCAGCTATTAAATTATGTATTTGATTATTCTTATATGGAGGATTATGTTCACATTTTTTAAACATATCATCATCTTTAGTCCAAATACCTGTTCTTACTTTTGAGCGAATAAGTTCATAATATTTTTTTGTAAATTTTTGTAGTGCTAAAGAATCTTCTTTTCCTAAAATATCAATATATGCATCTATTTTATTACTTCTTAATTTATATGAATCTATCTCTTTTGAAGTATCCAAAATGCGATGTAAAAGAGTGCTGTCATCACTCCAACTTTTTATTGTTGAATCAGATAAATTTTCTTTTTGATTTTCACTTGCCAATTTTTGAGCAATATTTCTCCAATTTTGTAAATGAATATCTAAATAATTTTCATTAAGTCTCAATGATTGGCACTTCACAGCACCTCGATTATTCATATCATCATAAGGGGGAATGGTCATAATTGGATTTGTTGTTGTAAAAAACTCTATAATTTTTTTTGATTTTAACTCTTTTAGATTATCTTTTTGTCGGTTTTTATCTTCATCATTTTTGGGATGCCAACTTTGAATAAATCTCCATGTAATTTTATGAAGTTTTTCTTCATTCCAAATATCACCATTTCTCATATTTTCATCATTAAAATATCTTCTTAATTCTTTTAGTTGATAGTTAGAAAGATTAGCAATAAGATTTTGTATATATAGTATTTGAAGATTATAATTTTTTAAAAACTCTTGAATTTTTAGATTTTGTTCTATTTCAGAATTGAGTTCGAAAAAGTACTTAGCTCTTGGAAGATTACCTTGATTTTGCTGTTTGTCAAATTCATCAATAATTTTTTTAACAATTTTTAAGCCATTTAATAACTCTTTTGCATCATCTTTTTCATACCCACTTTTTATCTCTTCTTTGAGTTCCAATTGTTTTTTAGGTTGATGAGTAGTTGTTGTAAATAAATTTTCAAAAACCTTTTTATATTCACTAAACTCTGTTTCATTTGAAGCTATTTGATTTAAAAATTCTTCAACTTCATCATCACCATTTATAAAATAATTAGTTAATTTTTCGTTTAAAAACTCTTTTAAAATACTAGATTCTAATTCTTCTTTTTCATTTTCTTTTATTTCAAAACTTGCATAAGTATAACCCCTCTTATTAAAAAGTCCTAAAACTTCATCTGGTAAAAAATCTATTTTTAAACCATAATGCTCTTGTAAAATTAATAAAAAGAGTCGTTTGACTAACTTATTTCGTAGATTATTTCTTTTCGTATGCCTCTTACCCCGTCGTACTTCTTGTGATAATACAAAACTTTCATCATAGATAATAGTTCCAGACTGAAAATCATCTATTTTTAAAACATTATTTGATGTAAAACTAAAAAAACCTGTATTTTTTCCACCTAAATCTAAACTAATTACTGAATTTATCATTATTTACTCCATTAATTTTTAATTTATTATAAAATCCTACCACACTTAAATCCCTCAACTTCATCACTCAAACTTCATCAAATACAAATCAATATTCATCTTAACCCTATCTTTTAAATCTTGGGGTTCTATAACACCAATAAAAGGAATATATCTTTGAATAGTTGGAATTATCTCCATAAAATCTGTAATAGTAAGTTCTACATCACAAGATTCATCATCATAGATTTTTAATACTCTTTGTGATTTATTTAGTGGTTTTCGCATGACATATCTTGATACTTCTTTATCTATAAAGAGTTGAACTAAAATTGGTTCATTTTCTGGTTTATAGTATGCACTTATGGCATTATCAAAAGAGTTTATTTTTTCTTCATCAAATCTATAGTTTGCGTGTAATACTTCTATATTTTTAATAGTATTTAAATGGAAGGTTTTTATTTTATCATCAGATGGCTCATAGATGATTAGATACCAAAATCCTTCTAGATTTAGTATTTTTAGAGGATATATTTCTCTATCTTTTTTATTATAAAGGCATTTGATAATAGATTTTGACTCTATTGCATTTTTAATTTGAATTATTTCATTTTTAAAGTTATCTATTTTTTCAATAGAACTTGTTTGATAAAGTTTATTTGTTAATTCATCTTCAAACTTTAAAAACAAACTATCAACTTTTTGGCTCAAATCCTCATCACTATATTTATCTTTTGATTTATTTTTTAATATAGCTATTATTGAAAGTTCATCGGAGCTAAACAAAGTTTTTGTTAAAAAGTTGTTTTTAGCTTTATATGTTTTAGAAGAGTAATCATAATAGATTTTATCATCTACAAATAAAGGCAAGATATAATCTTTAAAATCACTTTGAATGATTTTTTTACTTACACCTAATCTTTCAACAAGATTTGGTGTTGATAAATCATAGCCTTTATTTAACAATTCTAATATAGCTGATAGTCTATTTATTCTAATACTAAAATCCATTTTCATCTTTAATAATAATTTATTAATTATTATATCTACCAAATGACTCTCAATTGACTCTTTTTTATCTAAATTCATAAAATATTTTTATAATTAGATATTTTTACACTAATCCTGTAAACAATATTTTACACTTAATACTATTTTCAACTAAATCTTCATTAATAGCTGTTCCAAAGATTACTTCACAATTTTCATCACAATTGTCATTTATAAAACCCATAATATCATTTACAATAAATAAAGAAGTAGAAGGTAAAATCTCAAACTCTACCCAAATACCTTTTGCAGCTTTTAATTCATTAGAAAACTCATTTTTAATATCTGATGTTATATTATCTTCAACATTAAAAATCTTAACATAACCAGCAACTTTTCCTATTTTTGACAAGATTACTTGTAAATCTTGTAAATCAGTATTTGTAGTATTTAAATTCATTTTGTTCTCCTAGATTGTTTATATATTGAAATTATAAACTAGGTGAATTACTTAGGTTGGGGATTTAGTGAAATTTAGGAAAAGGAAAAACTAACTTGAGAATAAATTCCCAAGTTGATTTTATTTTATAACATAGTGATCTTATCTTCTTTTGTAGTAATCATACATAAAAACTCATATTCGCTACCATAACAGGCTTCATAGTTGTGTTCCACTCCTGCTGGAATGTAAATAAAATCTCCAGCTCTTGCGTGATACTCTTCATCACCTACAATAACCTTTGCTTCACCTTTTAAAACATATTGTTGGTGTTGTATTTCATTGATATGATTTGGCATAGAACCATCAACTGCCAGGGTAACTTTTCTAACAATAAAATCTTTATCCTCTTTTGGAGTTAAAACAGCAATTGAGGCATTTACAGTTTTTGGAATACAAGTTGATTCATAAACGTCTGAATTATTACAATATTTGTTCATATCTATCCTTTTTTTTAATTGTTTATAATTGTAATTATAACTCTTTTTAAGAATAAAATGTATTAAAATACAAAAGCAATATCAGCAATACTAATATTGTAAATATTTATTTTAACTCCATCACTATCAACAACATTGTATGAGATAATCAATTCATTTGGATTTTCTATAGTTTGATTCTCTTCAGCAAATTTTACATATTTATCATAATCAATAACGCTATAAATAAATTTTGCTTTTTCTTTAAATTTTTCATTATTTATATATCTTACATAAACTTCTTCGTATGTTTTGGGATCATATTTATCATAAAAATTCTTCTTATACATTAGCTCACAATAAGCAGCTTTTTTAGAATTTGTTGAAGAGTATTCTAAATAATCATCTGCAATAATTGGCTCTAAACTTTCATGTATTTCAAATAGATTATACTTTTTATATCCATCTTCATTTGATATTTCAGCTGTTGTTCTAATCATTTCTATTCCTAATTTTTTATTTAATTTTAGCATATTCTTTGTTATAAACACATAATCAATTTTTAATATGTATAATTTTATATTATTATAAATACATAACAATATGTATTGTTTTTTGATATAATTTCATACAAAGTTAATGCATATTTTATATAGTATTTTTGAGAAAAATTATTTTTCTATTTTTACCTTATATATAGCTTCTATTTAGTATTATCATTACATTTTAAATACTATTTATAGACCTATTATTATTTATATATTGTATAGTATAAATATTTTATATAAAGTACTATTTTATAGCTTTATTCTGATTTATTAGATTTTATGATAGATTTGTCCAATACTAAGACCACCATCATTAGCTGGAATATCAATATTAAAATAAAATTCCCTACCCTGCTTTTCAAATTTATCAATTAAAATTTCTAATAAAATTCTATTTTGAAAAACTCCTCCACTAATTACCAAAGGAAGATTTTTATAAGTGTTTGATAAATCTTCTATAATCTTAACTATTGTATTTAAAAACTTTGAACAGATTAATTTCTTATCATTATCTAAAATTATTTCTTTTATCATCAAAGATAAATCTATTTGATTATGTGATATTTCATAAGAATAATTCTCTTTTATTGAAGCATCATAGTATTGTTCTATTTGTAAGCCTGTCTCACCCTCATAACTTTGGGTTTGTAAAATATCAGCAAATGATGCAATTGCATCAAATAAACGTCCTACAGAGCTTGTAAGAGGTGTATTTAAAGCTTTTTGCCACATCGTATGAAACATTTTTATTTCATTTATTTTAAAAGCTTTTACACAAGAATTATCCATAAGTAGTATTTCATCTAAGGTAAAATTATCAAATAGTAGACTCAAAGCCACTCTTTTGGGCTCTTTTACTGCCATTTCCCCACCAAGAAGTTTGAAGTATTTAATATGATTTACTCTTTTGTATGTACTTTTATTTGCTATAAAAACCTCACCACCCCAAATATTCCCATCATCACCATACCCTGTACCATCAAATGCTATTCCTAAAACCTCTTTATCAAGTTTATGCTCAGCCATAACAGAAAGAATATGAGCATAATGATGCTGAACTTGAACAAGTTCTATTTTAGGATTAATATTTTTAAGTTTAAATGCAAACTTTGTGGACTCATAATTTGGATGTTTATCACAAACAATAATCTGGGGTTCAAAGTCATAAAAATTTTTAAAAGTGTTAATTGTTCTTTCAAAATATTCAACAGATTCAATAGAGTTTAAATCTCCAATATGAGGAGATAAAATTAAGTTATTTTCAAAGGCTAAACTAATAGTTGACTTTTGATTTGCACCCATTGCTAAAATATTTTTTTCTACTTTATTTTCTAATTTTATAGATGTAGGAGCATAACCTCTTGCATTTCGTAGCTTTATATTTCTATTTCTAACAACTTGTATAACTGAATCGTCACAAGCGTTTACAATATCTCTATTAAAATCAAGTATAAAGTCTACAATATGTTCTAATTTAGCAAAAACTTCATCTTTATCTTTGATTATTGGTTCATCTTTTAAATTAGCACTAGTGGCTATAATTGGGCCATCTAAATACTTAAAAAGCAAATGATGTAAAGGTGTATAAGATATAAAGCATCCTATATGATTTACATTTGGAGCAATTTTACTTGATAAAGCTGTATTTCCTTTTTTATTTACTAAGACAATTGGTTTTTCTTTTGATGATAAGATTTCTTCTTCTTTTAAAGTGATATTTGTATATTCTTTAATACTCTTTAAGTCTTTAAACATAACTGCATAAGGCTTAGTTGGTCTATTTTTATTTACCCTTAATTTATTTACACTTTTTTCATTTAAAGCATCACAAATCAAGTGAAAACCACCCATTCCTTTAAGGGCTATAATAAAGCCTTTCTTTATCAAAGCAGCTACTTCTTTAATAGCTTCATTATTGTATTTAATAATATCTCTATTAGAACTATACAAAGTTAAATTAGGGCCGCATTTCTCACAAGAAATTGGTTGTGCATGATATCTTCTATTTGTTGGATTTCTATACTCTTTTTTACAATCTTCACACATTTCAAAACTTGCCATTGATGTGTTTACTCTATCATAAGGAACTGTAGTTATAATAGAGTATCTAGGACCACAATTTATACAATTTGTTAAACTATAGCTATATCTAAAGTTATCCAAATCATTGATATCATCAATACAATCATCACAAATAGATATATCAGGAGATATTATTGTTGATTTATTATTGGAGTTTAAACTCTCCACTATTTCAAAGCTTTTATACTCTTTTTGATTTGTTATTTCTTCTATTTTTAGCTTATGTATAATTGCTAGTTTAGGAGGATTTAGTTCAAGTTCTTTGATGAAATTTATAGCATCAGATTCTAAACAATAAAGAAGAATATTAACTCCCCTATCGTCATTATTTACCCAACCTTTTATATTATGTTTTATTGCTAGATTATAAACAAAAGGACGGAAACCAACACCTTGAACTATACCTGTAATTTGAATAAGAAATGACTTCATATAACTCCAAAAAAATTTATATTTTTATTATAAAAGATTATTCCTTTACTAATGATATTTAATAAAATCTATCAAAAGAAGATTCTACCTCTTTTGAGATTATTTAATTTTTTCTTTTAACTATTTAATTTATCACAATAACAGGAGTGATTTCTAAAATCAATTTTTTATCTACTACTTTTTGTAGTTTCTCTTTGATAATATTATAATCATCTAAGATAAGAGGTTTAGAAGATATTACATCTAGATTTACAATAATTTCATTGTTTTTATTTTGTACTTTTTTAATATGCAATTCTATATCATGTCCATTTAAGGCCACTGATTTAAAGCTATTTAATTTATTGAAATAGTCATATTTATGAACCACATCCATAAATGATAAAAATAAAGGAATAGCAATAATCACCATTAAAATTGAAGTATAGAAAATACCTTTTTTAGCCCTTTTAATAGGAGCAAAACCTAAAACTATAAATGTTAATGCAGCACTTAGGGTAATTCCCACTAAGTTTGTTACAAATAATAAAAATGAACCATAAATCACATCAATATTTCCAAGGCCAAGCCCAATACCAGTTACACTCAAAGGTGGCACTAAGGCAACTGCTATTGCTACACCTGCAAGGGATTTGGCAACTTCTTCTTTAGAGTTAGCATAAGCACCTGCAATTCCTGAGAAAACAGCCACCATTAAATCAAGTAAATTAGGATTTAATCGTCCTTGCATTTCAGAGGTAATTTGCTCCAATGGTATAAATAGCGTGTATATACCTGAAAACAGTAAAGCCATAAAAATACCAATTACAAGAGTTCTAGCACTTTGAACCAATAAAAATCTATCAGCTCTAATAACACCCATTGATAAAGAGATAATAGGAGCCATTAAAGGAGCTAATATCATGGCCCCAATAATAACAGGTGCAGAATTTGCGAAAAGCCCTGTAGTTGCTAAGAGAGTACTTAAAATCATTAAAGTTAAATAAGTATAAGAAAACTTAGCACTATCTTTTAAACTTACAAATAAATCTTTAAACTCTTCATCTGTAGCTTTTTTAAATAATGGCAACTTTCCACCTATTAAAATAGAGCTTAATTCAGCTTTTGGGAGTGTATTTAGTTTTATTACATCTTTTTCTTCACACTGATTTGTATCATTTTTTACAATTTCAAGTAAAACTTTTCCTAAATGTACATTTAAACAATCTTGTAGCACTTCTAGTTCTATCATATTTGATTGATACATATCTTTATGATCGATTTTATAATTCAATATTCCATTAGATGAAACACTCAACTTTGAAGTTTTAATAAATCCCAAACTTTTTGGTAAAGAAACTAAAGATATTTTTTGATAAAAGAAAATTGAAATCAAATACCAAATATATGAAAGCAAAGACGTGGGAGCTAGAATATAGGCATTTAACTTTCCATCATGAATTGATAAATCATCTTTAATTGCTGATTCTTTATTCATGATAGTTGTGTGTTCAAGTATAGTTATACCTGAAGCTGCTGTTTGAATTGATTGTTCTTTTGAAGTAGTTAAGGTATAGCTTTTAAATTTTATATTTATTAAGTTATTAAAAAATATTTTTATTTTATTTATTCTACTATTTTGATTATAATCAAGTCTATTCATTCCATGCATATCGCCTATTACAACACGATTAAAAGCAATGAAATCATTACATTTTAATAAATCTATCTTACTTAATAGCTCAATATTAAAAGCATCTTCAATAGACTCTTTAATATCTTTAGAAACACCATAGTTTCGCATTGCATTTGGGCAATTTTCATTTGGTAAAATTGCAATATTTATATTTGTGTTTAGATGATTTTGAAAAAAAGTTTTTATTTCATCATCACTTAAATATAATAAAAATAAACAATCCTGCTTTTCTTCAGACTTATCAAATATTTTTTCTGTTGAAAAAGTAGCTATTTTACTAGTATATTTTTCTTTTATATAATCAAATATTTCACCAAGAATTTTTTCATCTTGCTCTTTTGTAATAAAACAAACATCTCTATACACTTTTACTAATCCTTATAATCAATAGCTTTATTCTTTTAGATTAGCATTATAGTATAAGATATTTTAATAATCTAGGGGATACTCTTTTGGCAAAATTATATTATATGATTTACTTAATGTTTTATTTGTTTTTGACAATAATATTGAATTTGCGAACATATTTCCGCATAAAACAACATCTTTTGCTTTTGTTTCTTTTGCGATTTCATTTGTGTAATTACATATAAATTCACTTAAACTTTCATAGAAAGAATAAATTAAAGTAATATTATCAACATCAGCCATTTTATAAGCCATTATTGATTGAACAATTCTTCTATAATCTAAATAATTTACATCATTTATAGATATTAGTTTCATATCTATTTGAATTCCACTTGTCATACTTGTATTTAAAGCCATATCTTCAAACTCTTTAGAGCTATTTATTCCTAAAACCTTTGCACACATATTTATAATTGATTCAAAACCATTTGTATTTAAAGGTACATCATCTTTTAAAACATTTGGGAATTTTTTACTATAATTTGCAATTAATCTAGCGCAATGCTCATCAATATCTGCAATTTCTTCAAAACAATTTTTTATACTGTTATGAATATTTGGAATTGAAATAATATTTTTCAAACCTTTTGTTGGAATATTTATACAAATAGAACTATTTGAATTATTTTGAGATAAATAAACTCCAATAGAAGGTATTAATCTTTTTGAAGTTTGAGCCAAAATTGCTTTATAAACACCACCATTATCATCAAAATACTCCTTTGAAGAGTTATATTTTTTATTTGCTACAAAATCGTATTTAGGAAAAAGACCTTTATCTCCATGAATTATCAAATTTTGTTCTTTCATATAAGTAATTTTTAATCCATCTTGATAAACTTCATCATTTACATATAAAACATAATTTATATCATTTTTCTTTAAAGCTTGTGCAAATAAAACAACTTCTTTATCATCAGGAATTTTTGCATATATAAAATTTGTTGAAGAAAACTCTTTTTGTGCATTTTTTAATATTTTAAATTTTAGTTTTACTAAAGGTCTTTCAATTGAACATAAAAGTTGAAAATCTTTTACACTTATATCAAAAATCTCTTCAATTTTACTGGTATCTGTAATTAGAAGTTTAACTTCAAAACCTTTTTCTTCAAACTCTTCTCTTATTTTTTTGTTTGGTAAAAAGTAGTCCTTAAGTCCATTATGGGTTTCAAATCTTGATATTTCACCCCTTGTGATTTTTACAATATCATTTAAAAAATCAATATTATTCTCTTCTATAATTTGTTTTATTGAATCATTTGTAAGAAGTGATAAGTTTTGTTTTATTTCAAAATCTTTCAATTCTTCTAAACTTTCATCATAATCTTCAATAACATAAGATTTTCCAATAAAAATTGATAATGGAAGTTTTTTTTCTAAAAGTGAAAAGAAATTCTCAATTATTTGGGATTCTTCTTCTAATATTATTAGAATAAAACCTTTATATTGTTTGCAAACTGCATTTACTTTTGACTGTTTTATTAAATCTTCTATTATATATTTGAAATATAAATTTGTTGTATTGAACTCTATTTTATAAATTAATTGCATGTGTAAAATCTTCTTCATTTGGAATTCTATTTAAGTGCTCACCATTGTAACTACCTATCATACTTTTAACAATGTCAGGAATCAAGATGTTATTTATTTTTGTAGCTTTTATACCTAAGCTTTCTATTTCTTTTATACTATTTAAAATAAACTCTTCAAATCTATTTTCCATACTTTGAGTAAGTCCAATTTCAACACTTATAATATCTTCAGGAATTATTCCAATTATAGTCACATTTGCATGGGAATCTAAAACTGAAACAATTTCTAACATCTCCACAATTTCTACCTCATGGGCTGTTTTTCTATAGTTTCCAAGTCCCAATAAAACATCTGAAGGAAGTCTATATATTTCCCCTGCTTTATCTTCAATAGACACAGTATCTAAAATAATAACATTATCATACTCCTGAAAATATGTCATTAGTTTAAACCCTAATGTTCCACCGTCAATTATTTCTAATTCTTCATCATCAAATTTGTAATTTTGTTTAATATATTCAGCAGCATAAATTCCAATACCTTCATCTTTGAAAAGCATATTTCCAACACCAATTACAATATTTCTTTTTTTCATTTTTTCTCCAAAATATGGCTGAAGTTTTAAACCTCAGCCATTGTTTTTATTTTTTTTCTTCTTTTTTATCATCTTTTACAAATTTATGTCCAGAGAATACTATACCAATATCACCTTCTCTCCAGAAAATTGTTCTCCATATTTGATAATAAATATGTGACATAACCCACATCAAAATCAAATACATAGCTGTATGGTGAGCAATTCTAACGCCCATATTCCCACCAAACACCGTAAGTGTCCAATCAGTTGCTATATGTAACATTGTAGGCCACCATGTTCCTATTGAGCTCTCACCTGATGCTAAACCATGAACATATAATTGAAGTCCAGTTAATAACATAAACACTAATAATATATGAAAAAATGTAAAAAACACAATATTATAAGAATCACTGTGAGTTGAATCAAACTTTTTTCTTCTATTAAATGTAATTAAGTTAAAAAATACTTCCCAAAATTCAATAAAATTTTGTTTTGTTGGTAAAATTTTTTTATATGGTTTATCAAAATTTGAAAACAAATATAAATAACCAATTAATATAGCTGTAACATCAAAAATAATTGCAGCTATAAAATGTCCCCATCTATTCCAAGCCATTACATACTTATCCACAGCAGGATCAGCAATAAAAGTTTGATAATAAGGATGACCAATATATAAACCGGTTGCAACAGCTACTATCATACAAAACGCATTCGTCCAGTGAATGGTTCTCATAGTAGCTGTCATTCTCTCAACCCTTTTCATTTTAGGCACGGCTTGTTCCTCCAATTGGATCTACTTTATAAACACCTAGTTCTTTTCCATTAGTATCAATAATATGCACAGCACAAGCAATACATGGATCAAAACTATGTACAGTTCTTAAAATCTCTAAAGGTTGATCAGGATTCGCTACTTTTGTACCTATTAATGATGATTCATAAGCACCAAGTCTTCCTTTGTAATCTCTTGG
>RRZU012110008.1_pt1 | contig 11547 bp, 15 predicted proteins | sample 2165561 | NCBI WGS metagenome assembly RRZU01 (sample SAMN10456909, study PRJNA506462) | wastewater metagenome | isolation source: wastewater sludge | place: USA: Moscow, Idaho | reverse complement strand
GCGTGGGCTTGATTTTGGTTGATGAAGTGCATTCAGCCGCAGCGGACTGTTTCTCTCGTGTGGTGTCTGCGTTTTATGCTCGCTCTATGATGGGTTTCACCGGAACTGTTGAGCGCAAGGACGGCAAACACATCATCATTTTACGGCACATCGGCCCCACAATGGCGAAGTCAGAAGTAGAGATGCTGCCGGTCAAAGTATCCGTGCATGATACGAAAGTCAAGTATCGAAGTAAACCGTCATCGTGGACATACGCGATACGCAATATATCGAAAAACGAAAAGCGTAACGATTTACTGGTGGCGCAGGCAATACGTGATGTGAAGAAGGGCCGCAGCGTCTTGATACCTGTTTATCACGTAGCACACGTTCACTACCTGGTAAATCAAATCAATAAAGAGTATGGCAAAAAGATAGCCGAAGCCTTTACCGGCGGCCAAGGTAACAAGAGCAAGCTGCTACGTGCAGATATTTTGTCACGCGCACGTTCAGGGCAGACGCGTGTCATCGTGAGTATCCGTAAGCTAACGCAGCGAGGCGTAAACGTGAAGCAGTGGGATACGCTCTACCTCGCCATGCCAATCAGCAACAAGCCAAACCTGCGGCAAGAGAGCGCACGTATCCGGACTCCAGGCGTTGACAAGTGCGCTCCGTTGGTGCGCGTATTCGTAGATTTCGACTTTGGATTGGTCGTAGGGTGTGCGAAAAACTCGATTCAGCACATGCAGTCTTTTGGCTATCGAATGTGTAAAGACACCAATACACAGACGCTGCTTCCTCTGATAATGTCGAACGGACGCAACCGTGGTGGCGTTGACGACATGGATTCTCAGTTCAAAGCACGTATGGCAGATATTGTATAACACTTGGGAGTTTCACATGAAAATGAAAGCGCGTGAGTGGAAAAAGGCGTGGGAAGAAGTGCAGAAGTTTGACAGCGCGTATGGCGCGTATGCGCCATCCCGCTTCCTGGAGCCTGCGACTGTTTTAGTGTTCTTTCGGCGTTTTCGCCACGCTTGGGGTGTGCTAACAGGAAAGTATGACGTGATTTCTTGGGATTAACGCCGTGGATAGCATCACACTGAAACCAATACCGAAGGACTACAAAGACGTGCTCGTTAAGTGCGGCGTGTCTCCCGTCGATATGCTGTTCTCCAAGCGAACGTTTGACGTAGAGCCGCACGTCACGCCTATCGAAGTGGACATTCCGCGTTTGCCTTCCCGCAGTATTGCCGTGCGGACACAGATGTCTGCTTTGCGCAAAGTCCTGCGGGCACCACTCGGCACTGTCGGCGGGCGCGGCTATTGTTTGGCCCTCGGCAGTTTCCCTACGGACGAAATGGCTAAATGGATTGCGTCGGAGATCATGTATCAGGCTCTGGTGCAGTGGAGAGAGCAGCGCCGTCATCGTGCGATGCCTATCTGGCATCGTGTGAACGGCTCTTACCGCGATTCATTGCGCGACGAAGCTGTCTCTATTCCGTCGCTCCTTGTAATTTCTAATGTTACGCATGAAAGCACACCTATGACGTTGGAAAAGGTGCGTGATCTGCTCGAAAAATTCAACAACGTGCCGCGCATTGTTGTGTGCGGCGGTAACGATCCGGCAACTCTGTTTTCAACACGACTGCATTTACGTGCAGATGCTGTGGTGTACCTGGGCCCTATCGACAGGGTGCCGGACTGAGGTGGTTATGAAACTTGTAAAACGCGCAAGCGATCAGCGCGTCATCGTGGGAGGTCGCTACAGACATTTCAAGGGAGGCCTTTATGTGGTCGTAGGCATCGCTTTCGATCATACTGATGGCCGCTCTGTGATCTACACGAAGGATGATGCTTTCGGTGAACTTATGTTCGTTCAACCCGAATGCCGCTTTTGTGGGAACGCTGGCAAAGTCAGCCGATTTACCTATGAAGGCCCTCACGTAGACGTGCTTGCAATCAAAGCCGCTTACGACAACTACGCGCAAGCTGTGCAATCTTTCAAGAAGAAAGGCAGTGATGAATAGACGTTTCGGAAGGCCGGGCATCATCAACGATAAAGATCTCAGCGATACTCTGAGAACTGGTATGTTCGTGACGCACCCAGACGGCTCGTATTTGCTCGAAGAAGCCGAACTGAGGCGTCCAGCGCGAACTATCAACGATGAGCCTTGCTTGTCTTACGGCATTAGCAGCTTTGGCTATGATGCGCGTCTGGGCAGCGACTTCAAAATCCTCCGCGCTCCGTATGGCAAGAACGGTATCATCGACCCTCTCGCTATTGACGATACCTTGCTGGAACCGTTCTCGAGCGACGTTCCGTTTGTCATGTCTGCTCACTCTTACATTCTCGGCTACACTTACGAGAAGTTTGACATGCCTACGGATTGCGTGGCGATTTGCCTGGGCAAAAGCACGTATGCGCGTAGCGGCGTTATCATCAACGTCACGCCAATCGAACCCGGGTTTGAAGGACAGGTTGTCGTTGAAATCGCCAACGTGTCGGACTTGCCGGTTTTGCTGCGCCCGCATCAAGGCATCGGACAGTTCCTCTTTTTCTGCGGTGAGTCGCCTTTCTACACCTATGCGTCGCGTGGCGGTAAGTACCAAGGCCAAATGGGCGTCACCCTTCCTCGAAAGTAAAGCACCATGTATAACAGTATCGAAGACCTCACTGTAAACACCCGCAAGCATATCGACTCCTACCACCGCTACGTAGAGAGCGCAGGGGCTGGCTCACGCCCTGTGTGGGAGCGTATTCTGGCTCGCGAACAGAACAACTCAAATCAAGCCATGCGCCTCATGCAGGATATCATGCATAGCCGCGCCAGCATGAATCCGATGCACGCGCAAGCTATCAGTTTTGAAGTATCGAGCGTTCTGAACTCCGGGGTGCGCTGCTTTGCGAATGACAACGTGGCAAAGTTTCTGGAACCAGGCGACAGGGAAGCAATCATCGACGAAGTGGCCGAGCGTATGATGCTCGTTCTGCAGGCGTTGATTATTGACGTGGAGAACGACCACAATGCAAAGGACACGGCGCGTCGTTACGCGAAGATGCTCGTCACCGAATGGTTCTCGGGCCGGTATGACGCTCCGCCGTCCATCACCACGTTCCCGAATGACAAGAAAACGTCGAGCATGATTGTATACGGGCCTATTCACATCAACAGTGCCTGCAGTCATCATCTCGTGCCGATCACAGGAACCGTATTCGTCGCTGTTCTGCCTAATGAAGATAGCCGCTTGCCTGGGCTGAGCAAGTACGAGCGTGTCATTCATCACGTTGCTCGCCGTCCGCAAATTCAAGAAGAAATGGCCGAACAAATGGCTGACGCAATCTCTGACACTGTTTGTTCTGACAACGTGGCCGTCGTCGTTAAGGCTCGCCATATGTGCTGCTCCAGCCGGGGTGTCCGCAACCCTAACGGCGTAATGACTACACCTGTATTGCGTGGCTCTTTCATCAAGCCAGAAGTACGCGCAGAACTGTTCCACCACATCACTGAAAGCACACGATGATCCTCTTTTTCGAGAACTTCACGCAGATCGACGCTGCCGTAATTGACTACCGTTCCATCCGTGACGGTGGTGGCCCGCTGTTTGTCGGCCACTCCTGGATGGTTGACGCCACCGTGTCAGGGCCGGTGGAGGAAAAGGAAGGCGTTGTCTACGACTTTGGCGCTTTCAAGAAGCTGATGAAAGAGTATTGCGATGGCACCGGCCCTGACCACAAAGCCATCATCACGCTCCCCAGTGCTGAGAGCGACAGCGAATTCAGTGATACCTCCACCAGTCCTGGCAGAACGCATACGCGCGTGAACTACGGCAATCGTGAGCGCGACATTACGCTTACCGTCCCTAGCTGTAGAGAGGGCAAGCCTGGAGCGGCGTTCGAGGTTTTCCTCGATTTCGAGGAAATGGCAGTCGAACATGCACTTGAAGTGCGCATGTGTGCGGACTTCGCCCAGTTCCTCGAAGAAAAGCTGCCCGGCCACCAAGACGTGAAGGTCTCGTTCGAGTTGCGTAAGCGACCGACTGCCCACAATGAAGTGGAGTTCACGTATTGCCACGGCCTGCCAGCTTCGACATCTTACGGATGCCAGAACATCCTCCACGGGCACCGTAGCTTCTTGCGGTTGCCGAGGGTTGGCGATACTGACAGCAAGCTGAAATCGCACCTTTTGCAAGAGTTGCAAAAGCTCGCCGGTCGCATCGACGGGAAGTATCTCGTCAACTCCGCTCACCTCATTGACTACGACGGTCCTGACTACGACAAGGACAATATGTGCGTTTCGTACACGTCTCTCAGTCGTGGGAAGTTTCAGTTGAACCTGCCCAGCTCTGACGTTGTTGTTTTGACCAACCACACGACGGTTGAGCACCTCAGTGCCTACCTCTCAGACCTTATCGCAAATGAGCCTGAGTTTTCAGCATTGCGTGGGCATACCATTTTCGTGTCTGAAGGTGTGAGCAAAGGAGCTGTCATTCGTGTTTAACGAACAAGAGTGTGCGGAACGCGCTGTCCTTCATCATGTGAAGGGGCCTGTCATCTTGTCGAGTTTCGACTGTAGCGATGGGAAAAACATCCCTCGCTGGACTACGGTTCTCGGCGTTGAGCTTCTCATTGTGCAGGCCGGCTTTAGTTTCCCGTTTGGTAACGAAATGCCGCTCCTCAGTGTGGGTGAGGATGTTAGCGGCTACTACACCGTGGGCTCGGACGATCCGTTTCCGCTTGCGGTAGAAGCCGCCTTGGGGAAAGCTCTACAGCATACTTTCAGCGAAGTAACGCTTACGTTGCGCAGCTTGTGTGTCTACGAAAGCTGGCTGTTTGACTCGCACGACGGTTGCCGTCTGTTCTACGATGCCAACTCTGGGATGAATGTTCCTCGTGGCCGTGACTTGTCGAAGATGCTCATTGCCAACTACGTGTCTGCTGCGGAGTTCAACCAAGCTGAATACCTGCAACGTCCGGTGACGCTGACAAGCGCCCGCAGCTACACGCACACCTTCAGTGAAGTGTAATCCTAATTTGCTGATACCCAATCAAGGGGAATTCTATATGAACAACCGTGAAAAGCTCAACGAACTTCTGGCTCTGGAGCATCCGAGCGTTCCTGCACATCGGCATGTCGCCCGGTCGCTTGCCGGCCTTACGTGGTGTCGCAAGAATGTGCGGGAAGGCAGCGATTTGCTGCTCTCGCTCCTGCATCTCCCGAACCATAAGCTGCATGAGCCCTATCAGGAGTCCGCATGAGTACCACCAAGCAAATCCTCGTTATTGGGTCGGTCAACACGATCCTTACGCAACGTGCAATGGCCGAACTGGCGGCTGGCGGCTTTACCGTCGTCACCGTTGAAGACCTGGAACGCTCGCTGCGTGTCGATGAGACCGCTTTGAACGACATTCTCGTTACCTTCATCGAAGTCATCAGCGATCCGTATGAGGCGCGTAGCCGTGACATGCGTGTCCCGCATGACTTCGTTGTTCGCCAGCGTTTCATCAACACTCTCTGCCGCTCGCATGGGTATCGCCAGTACGCCGTGTCTGTCGATGGCCCGGTCGCTCCTGTACTGGAGAAGATTCGCGCCATTATGGACAGCGACGCCGCTGCTGCCGATGTGGAAGCTGGTGACGACGAGGCCACTCAGCTTGTCCCGCAGCTTCAAGAGCTCCTTTCCATCTCGGAAACCGCCTTGAAGAACTGCCAACTGTCTCTTGAGCAATCGCAGGAGATCGTTGCAACGCAGGCCGCACAGATCACCGAGCAAGGTCAGAGCATCGAAGCTCTCCGCGCTCAAATCAAAGAGCTGGAAGACCTTATCAACGGCCCTTCCGCTCCTGAAACACAGCAGTAACATACGAAAACAGGCTTGCCTTACGGCGGCCTGTTTTCCGTTTACGCACACTAATTTGTAGCATCGGTTTTCGAGCCGATTGTAATTTGATTGCGTCATTCAACCGGAGGCCACCATGCGCGGCAAATCGCTATCTCCGGGTTCCTACTTCAAAGAGAAGAACTTGTCACAGCGTATTCGCCAGATTACGGCGACTCGCGTGGCATTCGTCGCACCCTTCGACAAGGGCCCCGTCATGGAGCGCACCCGGGTGTTCGACGAGCAGGACTTCATCGAGAAGTTCGGACCCCCTGATCCAAACATTCCTACGCATCAGTGTATCATCGAGCAACTGAAAACTGGATGCGTGGTGTTCGTTACTCGAATCGTACAAACTGACGAAACGAAAGCTCGCCCTCTCACGGCTGGTGCATATGTCACCGTTGACCAGCTTGACGCACAGACACCTATTGTCAGCATGCGTCCTTTTGACGATGGAACGAGTGAGCCGCAAGGTATCTACGACCCGCTCAATAACTTGGGCTTCATTCCGGGCCAGCCGGGCATGGATCACACGTTGTTTTACGTGTGCGTAGCAAACCCGGGCGAGTGGAACAACAACGTGTATGTTCGTATTCGCCCGTCTTTGCCTGCTGGTGTCGCAGACTGGGATGATTTGGCTGATCCGTATTCGTTCTACATTGATGTGTTTGCCAGCTACCGTGGCCCGCGCCAGCAGCCTGATGAAAGCTTCTTGGTTACGCGCAGCCGAAAAGTGGATGGCTACAACAAGCAGATGTATATCGAAGACGTTGTGAACAGAAAGAGCAAGTTGATTCGTGTCCGCAACAACGAATACGCTCCGCTCATTCCTGTCTACAACCCGAGTGACTGCTACTTAGAAGGCGCTACCAATGGTGATCCAGTCACTATCGGGCGCTACAAAGAAGGCTGGCAGCTCTACAAGGATCCCGAAGTCGTTGACGTAAACGTGCTTTGCCAAGGCGGAGCACCGCGCAGTTTCGATGAGTACCAATGTGCTGAAATTCAGCACCTCATCCTCGACATTTGCGAAGACCGGATGGACTGCGTTGGCGTACTCGACATTCCTGAAAACATGCAGGACACGGTAGATGCTATTCGCTATCGCCGCGAGATCTTCAACCGCGCCTCGTCTTACGGCGGTATCTTCACACCGAACGTCACAGTGCGTGATCCTTACAATGCGCGTGACGTGTCTGTGCCACCGTCAGGTTTTGTGTCTGCTGCTTTTGCCAAAACGGACAACAACTTCGCGTTGTGGTTTGCTGCTGCCGGTATGGTTCGAGGCTCGCTGCCCACCGTCAAGTATGCGAAGAAGTACAAGCAGCCTGAGCGTAATGCGTTGCACGATGACCAAATCAACACTATTCGCTATTTCAGCGATGGCAGTGGCTACAAGATTTGGGGCGCTGACACGCTGGAAGTTGAAGCAAGTGCTCTCAACTATCTGCCTGTTCGTCGTTTGCTGTGCTACATCGAGAAATCGGTGAGTATCGCCGCCCAGTATTCCGTATTCAACCCTAATACGTCGATCTTGTGGACGAAGCTCACGGAAATGGTGCTGTCGTTCCTCAAGCCGATTGAAGCTGGGCAAGGCTTGTATTGGTCTGATGTAATTTGTGATGACCGAAACAACACTCCGGACACAATTGCCAATGGCGATGTGATGCTGGACGCCTACCTCGATCCGGTGATTTTCGCCAAGCGCATTCACCTCAACGCAGTTATCGTCAAGACTGGCGGTATCGCATACTTCAAGGAGTATGCTCAAGCTCTCGGAAGGGGCGCTCAATGACACCAAACCACCTCATTAAGGCACTGACAGCGCAGCGTGATGCTGCCATTGCTTTGCAAGCGCAGTTGATGGCTCGTATCGAAGAAATGGCGGAACAACAGGCAGAGCTGGCGAAGCAGAAGCAAGTGGCTGATGCCAACTGCGAAAGTCTGCGCGAGCGCATCAGCCTCGTAGAGGACGCCTTCACTAGCAAAATCGAGCGTCTGGAGGCAGAGCACGCTGCAAAGATCAAGGAGTTGCAGGCGCGCAAGCGGAGATCAGCGCAGCGCAAAGCGTAACGGGAGAACGACATGCCTGTTTACGTTAAAGCCATAATGATGCCGCCTAACGGAGCTAAGTGGCCGTTACTTGATGACGGGCATGTTCGTGGCGGCTTGCGCGTTGTAAAGACACACGCTGATAAGGAATCCTTATATAGCGAGTCGGATTCGCGTCTCACTTTGAAAGTGGGGTGCGTTGTTGTAGTGGAGGAAGATCGGTCCTCGTGGATGTATATTGGCACCGGGCAGTATGTGCCGTGGCCGACTTCCTCTAGTAGTTATGTTCATACACAGAACGATGCTGCGGTAGAGTGGGTGATTTATCATGGGCTTGGTAACGACAAGTTTCAAGCTCAGGTGTTTGTAGACGGGCGCCTCACATGGCCCCGTGATCTGGTGTCGCTTGATACCAACACCGTCAAAGTTACCTTCGCTGTCGCTGTCACCGGGCACGTGTGTTTCACTTTCATGTAACAGGGAGTAGTAAACATGGAATTCCATGGTATTTCGCTGGTCGCTGGCGGCGCAGCCTTCATCGCAAACATGACTTTCGAGCCGCTGGCTGCTGACCCGGAAGGCGCTGGCCTGTGGCAAGGCCGTTCGTGGATCACGGGTGGTTTCCTGAAATACTACGACGGCACCAAGATCGTTACCGTCGGTGGTCAGTCCAGCGAACTCACTGCTCTGTCGGAAAAGGTCGCTCGTGTCGTTACGGGTGCTGGCCTGTCCGAAGACGGTTCGCTCGCTGCTGATGCCTACGCTGGCACCAACTACCTGACCGCCGCTACCGATCTGGTTGGCGCTGACAAGGCACTGGACACGCAACTGAAGACCGTTGCTGACGCCACCGTTGCCGCTCAAGGCGATGCCGACAAGGCTCTGCTGGTTCTGGGCACCGATGCCGCTCTCGCCATCACTGGCAGCTACCTGACCGCTGCCGAACACGACGTGGTGAAGGCCCTCACCAAGCTCGACGGCAGCCTGAAAGCCGTCGCTGACGCCAAGGCTGACATCACCTACGTGGACGACCAGATCACCCAGGTCGAAACCTACGTGGACGACCAGATCACCCAGGTCGAAACCCGCAGCAAGACCTACACCGACAACCTGGTGCAAGGCCTGCGCTGGAAAGACCCGGTCAAGAACATGGTGGCAGATCACACTGCCGTCGTGGATCCGGTCGAAGGCGACCGCTACATCAACACCACCGACGGCAAGATCTACACCAAGACCGCCGAGGCTTGGTCGGAATACACCCCGAAGGATAACGATACCGTTATCAACTCCCACAACGACATTGCCTACACTTTCGACGCATCGGACAGTTGGGTGCAGTCTTCGGGTGGTGCCAACATCATCAACGCCGGTGCTGGTTTGACCCGCGACGCCAACGTGCTGAACGTTGTTGCCTCTGACGACACCATCGTTGTCGAAGCTGACAGCCTCAAGCTGGGCAAGGTTTACGCAGGCAACCTGCACGCCGATGTGGTCAAGGCCAACAGTGGCATCGTCTTGGGCGCTGACGGCCTGGCTCTCAATCTCGGTACTGGTCTGAGCCTGTCCGCCGAAGGCGTTGTGTCGCTGGATGAAGCCCACACCAGCTTCTCGTTCGTTGCTGCTGACGCTGCTCTCGAGCACACCGTCACCCACAACCTGGGCCAGAAGATCGTCAACGTCATCGTTGCAAACGCCGCTGACAGCCAAATCATCCCGAGCAAAGTGACTTTCGTTGACGAAAACACTGTGAAGGTGACCCTGGCTGTGGCTGGTATCATTTCGGTTGCTGTCACCAAGTAACCAGCAGTAAGAAGGGGTCGGCCAGTCGGCCTGGCCCCTTTTTTCCATATGAGAGGTAGAATTGGATTCTCACGGTTTTTCGATGCTCGGCCCAATCGCGGGCCTGCATATCGAGCGCGAGGCTGACTTCCCCGCGGAACCACCTACCGGGCGTTTTGTGTTTACGCAAAAGCGCGTGTGGTTTTGCACTGAGGTGGAAGCTGGCATTCCCGCTTACATCCCCATGACCAGCGAGATCACGTACAAGAAGCACATCATGGCGGCCTTGGCTACCGAGGTGGTCTTCAAGCATGATCTCAATTGCCCGCTTCCTATCGTGCAGTGCTACGACGAGCAAGGTCGCTGGATTATGCCGCGTAGCGTAACTGCTCGTGATGCAGACACTGTTGTTGTCAGCTTCCCCGTGGCTACGAAGGCTGTCATTGTCGTCCTCACAGGCAATGAAGTCGGTGCTCCGTCGCCGCGTTACGCTTTCGAGTATGCCTTTACCAACGAAAAAGACCTCGTTATTCAGCACATGCTCGGACGCCATCCTGATGTTGCTGTGTGGACATACGATGATACCGGCACGTTGTCTCTTATCCGCGCTCCTGTCACGTATACGGACAACAACACTGTCGCTATCGCTTTGTCCAAGGCGTCTAGCGGCGTTGTTTACTTCCAGTAGGTGCCCGTATGCTGATTCGTCCTGTGTTGTATTCGCAGACGCATCCTAGTGACCGCTGGGTATGCGACCATAATTTGAATCGTAGGCCAACGGTATCCGTAAACGTCTATATTGAAGGGGTTTTGGTTCCTATCGACCCGTTCGATATTGTTGCGGATTCACCTAACCGCACGATCATCAAGTTCTCACGACCTTTGGCTGGCGAAGCTAGGTTTATTTAAACCACTCGTGGCGTCGGAGTTTTCGATGCCACGACTAACATCGAGGCAAACATGGAAAAGAGACTCCAGGATTTCATCCGAGCCAGTGAGACAATCGCTGGCTTGCGCAACTCCGACGAACGAAACCCCATCTTCTTGCGTATCGAACATCCTGTGACGGCTCGACGCTACACGGTTGTATGTTCGATGCTGGAACCGTCGTATTTGGCTGTTCCCATCAACTGCACCTGGATTGTCACCGATCCGAAACACCCGTTGTATCGTCAAGCACTCAAGCTGAGGGACAACACTTACATTCCGCCTGCTGACGTGATGCCTGCTCCTGTGCGTCCGGACGCTGCGCTCAATGCGAACTGGTGGTTGATTCAGCGCTACCTGGAGATCTTCGACGGCAGCGAATACTACGTCGGCTTCAAGGGTAATCCTGGAGATAAAGGTAATCCTGGAGATAAAGGTGACCCTGGAGATAAAGGCGACAAAGGTGACAAAGGTGACCCCGGCATCGTTGACTACGAGATCGTCGCTGGCATCATTCGTGACTTGCTTGCTGTCCGTGGTGCGCTGCAATTCAAGAACGCTCAATCCACTGTGTTCCAATCAGGTACTGTTACCTGTGTCACGGAGCTGATCTTCGCAAACGGTGATCGCATTCCTGCTGACAGTGCCACGTATGAAGTTGTGGCTGGTGCAGGCACTATCACCGGGAACGTGTATACGCCTGAACAGACCGGCAAGGACTACAACGTAGAGATCAAAGCTACGTTTGTCCACAAAGGCGTCACATACACCGCGATGCTCTACTTGACGGCAAAGGCTGTCAAAGCTGTGTCTTTGATTGTCTCAGGTGAAACATCGCTTCTCGCTGATACGAAATATCCGTATACGGCAAAAGCCACTATGAACGATGGCTTTACCCTGGACGTTACCGCCTTGTCTACGTGGTCT
>RRZU011958124.1_pt1 | contig 11547 bp, 8 predicted proteins | sample 2165561 | NCBI WGS metagenome assembly RRZU01 (sample SAMN10456909, study PRJNA506462) | wastewater metagenome | isolation source: wastewater sludge | place: USA: Moscow, Idaho | reverse complement strand
GGAGCAGCTTGCGCTGGATGCGCTTGACGCTCATCGCGTTCTCACCCGTCGCGGTGGCGAGCACCTCGCGCATCTCGTCCACCTGGGCCTGGATGTACGCCTGCTGGGTCTCGGCGCGCAGCGGGATCTTCTCGAACGCGCCCTGGGTCATCAGCACCCCATCCCACTCGTTCGCCGACGCCCGTGCGACGAACAGGCGGCGCTTGTCGGCCGTGAGGTCCTTGGACGAGGCGGCGAGCACCCTGGCTTGCGGATAGATTTGCAGCCACTCGCGGCTGAACTGCTCAAGCATGTGGTTCGGGATCACCAGCACCGGCTTGTCGATCAGCCCCATGCGGCGCATCTCCATCACACCCATAATCATTTCCGCCGTCTTGCCCGCTCCGACCTCGTGGAACAGCCCGGCGGAGGGTTCGGCGATCATGCGCGCGACGGCTGAGCGTTGGTGCGGGCGCGGGGTGAAGTTCTCCGCCAGCCCCGGCAGGCTCAGGTACTCGCCCGCATCGGTGTAATCCCTGAGCACGATCGAGTTAAAGCGCCGGTTGTACTCGGCCACCAGCGTGCGGGCACGTTCGGGGTCTTCGAACACCCACTCAGAGAAACGCTCTTGCAGAGCGTCGGCCTTCTCCTGCGCGGCCGTGGTCTCCAGCGGGTTGAGCACGCGACGCTTCTTGCCGTCGAGTTCTTCGATCTCGTCATAGACCAGCAGCGTCTTCTGCTCCATGATCGCCTGCGCCAGATCGGGTGCGGGGCGACGCTCGGTGCCCCATTCGCTGGTCGCCAGCAGCCCTTGGCGTCCGCCGCGCACTTCCCACATCCCCGGCAGCGGGTTCTCCACCTTGACCTCGCGGGTGCGCAGCAGCTCGTTCAGGAACTGGGCGTGCACCTCGGCGCTGATCCACACCGCACCCATCCGGGCGCTGATCTCCTGCACACCGAGCGATTCGGGCACGACCTCGGTCAGCGCGTCCACGTTCGCCTGAAACTCAGGTTCGTCGGCAGCGCGCGCCGTGGCCTGCTCCAGTTTCACGCGCACATCGCCGGAGAGGTACGCGGGGGCGTGGATGAGTTCGTCGGTGACCGGATCGGTGAACACCAGCCCGGTCAGCGAGGCACGGGCCTCAGCCTCGCCCATGCCGAGCATGTCGGCGATCAGCGGCAAGTCGATGCCCCCGCTGCGGTCGAGGCTGACCGCGATCGCATCGGCCGGGGTGTTCACGCCTTGTGGTTCGGTTCGCGGGGAGACGACCCGGCGGGTCATGATCGCCGCCGGGGTCGCGGTCTGGTCGGTGTCGTCGAACTGCTCCAAGGCGAGCACGAGCGCCCCGAACGGGTCAGAGCGCAGCACCCGGATCGGGGTCGGCACCGTGCGGGCGTAGGTGTCTTCCCCGGCATCGTTGGTGCGTCCGGTGCGGCGCAGCGTGTAGCGGTTCAGCGGCCCGTACCTGCCGGCGTACTTGCGGTAGTCGCGGTGCAGGCTCTCACGTGCCACGTTGATCTCGTCGGTGTCATCGACGGTCGCGGCCTCCAGTTCGAGCAGCCGGTGCGCCGCATCGCGCAACCCCAGCAGGGCGCGCAGCTCAGGCCCGGCGCTCTTAGGCACCTCCAGCGGTTCGACGGAACCAGCGGCGACGGTGCCGAACCCGGTGTCGGTGGCGACGATGCTGCCATCCCACAACTGCGGCGGCGACGGCACGCGTGCGGCCTGCCGCGCCCGATGCTCCGCCGTGGGCGCGGTGAACGTCAGCCCGGTGCGACGAGCGCTGAACGTGATCTGATCGAGCACGTCAGCCAAGTCAGCTTCCAGCCGCCCGGGGTCGCCGTCGACCGCGACCGCTGGCCTGCCGTACATCCCCTGACGGATACGCATCTCACCGAGCACATGCTCGGGGCGATGGTCGAAGTAGGCGTTGATCTTCGCCCGCTGCCCGTCCAGGCTGATCGGAGTGACCGTCTCCCACAAGCCGTCATCGGCGGTCGGCTGCCCGTCCTCGCGGCGGCGCAGGATGAGCAGATCGGTCACCACGTCGGTGCCCGCCGTGCGCCGATGCGCCCCGGCGGGGAGCCTGACCGCGCCCACGAGATCGGCGAGCAGCGCCATCTCTCGGCGCGCGCCGGGGTTCTGCGCATCCATCGTGTACTGCGACGTCAGGACGGCGACCATCCCGCCGGGCCGGGTGAGTCGCAAGCCCTTGAGGATGAAGTGGTTGTGCATCGACTGCCGGGTCGGATTGTGCACCGGGTCGTGCAAGGTCACGTCCGAGAACGGCACGTTCCCGATCGCTGCATCGAACGACCCCTCGGGCAGTCGGGTGTCGGCAAACGACTCGCCCCGCACCTCGGCGTGCGGGTACAGGGCGCGGCTGATCGCCGCGGTCACCGGGTCGAGCTCCACCCCGGTCATGCGGGCGTGCTCGGGGGCCATGCCGAGGAACGTGCCCAGCCCGGAGCCCGGTTCGAGGACGTGCCCGCCGTCGAAGCCGAGCGCGGTCATGGCCCGCCACATCTGCCGCACGATCAACGGGTCGGTGTAGTGCGCGTTGATCGTCGTGCGCGCGGCGGCATCCCACTCGTCCGGGGTGAGCAGGCTCCGCAGCTGCTCGCGCTCCGTGCTCCAGTCCTGCTTGGACTCGTCGAAGACATCGGGCACCGCGCCCCAGCTCGACCAGCGCGCAAGCGTCTGCTGCTCATCGGGCGTCGCCGGGCGTTCCTGCTCGGCAAGTAGCCGTGCGGTTTCGATGGCGGCGACGTTCGCGTGGAAGCGGGCCTTCGCGCCCGAGGGGGCCAGGTCGTCGTGCGTGTCCGGCACGAACCGCAGCACCGGCGCGGCAGGCTCCGGGCCGGTGTCGTCAGCGGAGGAAGTTAGCGGACTTCGCGCAGGAAGCGGAGCGTCGCTGCCTCCGCCAGCAAGCTCTGGTGCTCGTCCAGATACCGCCTCGGGATCTCCGCTTCGACCAGGCCCTCCAAGAACCAGACCGGTACGGCCCAGTCCTTGGCCTTCTGCTCCAGGTCGACCGTCGCGGGCATCAGATCGGGGGCGTCCTGCATCCGCTCGGCCCACATGATCAGGTTCTCGTCGTTCGGGGAAGTCTCGTTCCACTCCTGACGGGCCTCGTCCAGCGGCAGACTCGGGTCGGTGACCCAGGCGAGTTGCTGCATCACGACCTCCTCCGCGATCCGTAGCGCCGTCATCCGGTGCGCCACGTCCTTGAGATAAGTCTCCCTCGAAGAGCGCGTCTTGGCCAGCAACAACGGGCGGTTCGTCTCGATCCGCCGTGCCAGGTCGGTGATCTGGCCCTGCGCCTCCAGGCCCAGCTCGGTGAAGAACCGGGTCGGGTTCTCGATCCTCGCGTACCGCTCCGGCGCGTGGGTCTGCCAGTGGCGCATCGCCTGCGCCCCGTACTTGTTCACGTTCTGCTCCCTCCACGCCGGGCGTGTTCTCGACGGCTTCGCTGATCTGCTCGTCAGCGGTCTGCTCGGCCAGCCCCCAGAGGTCGAACTCCAGCTGACCGGGCGGCGCTTTCCGGCTCCTGCGTCTGGCCATCAGTGCTCACCTCCCTGCCTCGTACTGCCGGTCAGATAGGTGCGGCCCCGGTGCCATCCGTGCCTCGTTCCAGCAGCGCCTCGATCTCGGCACGATCCGCTTTCAGCCGTTCCCCGTCGTCTCGCTTGGGCCAGGCCCGCAGGTCGGTGATGATCGGTGCCGCTGAGCGCAACAGCGTGACGGCTATGCCGAACGGCAGGGTGCGGATGCGGTCGGGCGGCATGATCGGCACACGCCGGATCGAGCGCTGGTTCGAGCGCGTGCCGTGGTCGCCCAGAGTCACGCTGTCGGTGAACTCGTCGCGTTCCCCGATCAACGCCGAGAGGTCTTGCAGGTCGCGGCTGTTGGACGCGCCGCCGAGGACGATCTTGGTGATCGCCGCATCCCAGATCGCATTCGCCTGATTCTCGCTCCAACGGTCACGCGCCTGCGCGAGCGACTGGAGAACGGGCATCGTGGTGATCCCGGTGCCGCCGCCCTCAGCCATGAGCGTCGGCAGACTCGGGAGCGGGCTGAGGTTGGCGATCTCGTCCAGCGCGAGCAGCAGCGGCGGATCGAGTCGCGCACCCGGCGAGCGCGCCGCAACCCTACGGGCGGCTTCCACGAGGTCTTCCACGAACGCTGCCACCAATGAGGCGGAAGCCCCGGCCCCGGCGCCGGTCGCGAGCAGGTAGAGCGTGCCGCGCGACTGGATGAACTTCTCGGGGTCGAAGTCCTCGCCCTCGCCCGGCGAGACCGCATCGAGCACACGCGGATCGGCCAAAGCACTGAGCGACAGCGAGACACCCTGCCAGATCGAATCGCGGGTACGCGGGTCGGCGTCGATCATCGCCTCCAGCGATTCGGCCCACCCGCCCGCCGCCAGTGGGCTGTTGGTGAGGATCGCCACCGCATCGGCGGCGGCGGTCGGGTCGAGCGTCCACCTGAACAACTCGGCAGGTGGACGGTGGTCGATTGCCGCCGCGTGCAGGAGCGCTTGCAGCGCAGAACGCGTCTTCCCTTCCCAGAACCCGCCGCCCTCGACGCCGCCGGAGCTCAGGCCGGTCGCGGAGGCGAGGCCGGTGGCGCGGATCATCGCCGTCAGCGGGTCTTCGCAGCCTCGGATGGGTGACCAGCGCAACCCGGCGGGGATGCCCTCGGCCAAATGCTGCGGGTCGAACACAGCGGTCGGGCCGATGCGCTGCCTCGCGCGCAGGGTCGCGGTGAGGTTGTCCGGACGAGTCGACGTCACCACGACCGCGCCGGGCGCATCCAGAATCGCCGGGATCACGATGTGCAGGCCCTTGCCTGAGCGCGGTGGGCCAATCAGCAGAATCGAGTCCTCGACGCTGGCCCACACGTCACGCCCGTGGGATGCGCCGAGCCGGTAGCCCACATCGGCAGGTGCCGGGCGTGCCAACGAGGGGCGCAGGTTCGCAGCCCGACCCAGCAGCGCCTTGGTCGACGCGGCCCCGGCGACATCGTGTCTCGTGGCGATTCCGGCGAGCCGGTGCGGGTCGGTCGCGGTCTTGCGCGACTGGCGGCGCAGCAGCGCCCAGACCCAGGTGATCGCCGCCGCCAGCAGCGCGAGCAGAACGACCGCGACAATCCAGTACGCCACGACGTTCAGACCCTCGGCCTCCAGCACGGTCGCCGGGTCGCCGGGGTTGAACAGGACACCGACCCCGGCGGCGGGGCCGGCCTGCGGCTGGGCGGTGCCGGTGAGGAACGCCGCGACCGAGCCTGCGCCGCGCAGTAGGAGCGCGAGCGCGAATACCCCGATCAGGCCGATCATGGCGGCGTTGGTCAGCTCATCTCCGAACGAGCCGGTCTGCCTGCCTGGCGCAGGGGCGCTCATGACAGGCTCCGCACCACGAACGTGCCCGAGACCCGGCCGACGAGCACGATCTCGTCGGCAGGGTCGAGGTGATCGTGGGTCAGGTCGATCAGTGCGCGAGCGGTGCCGGTCGAGGCGGCGTCGGTGTGCCGGATGATGCGGCACACCGCGACGTCCTCACCCGGCACGAACCCCGGCCCGGTCACCTCCACCAGCCGGGGCGCTTCGGGTCGCTCAGGTTCCGGTGGCGTGGGGGCGGGAGTGTTCCTGCGAACGGCGCTGATGATGTCGGTGAACACCGAACCATCGGCCTCGGTCACCTCGACCCGCGCCGGGATGGAGCGCTCTGCCGTGACCTGATCGACGATCCGCGCGAACGAGCCGCGCCGCCAGGTGCCCTGCGCGACCGGCGGGGCAAGCGGTTCACCATCGACGGTGGCGCTCATCGTGCCGTCGTCGTGCACATCGAGACGGATCACCGGCATCGACACCGGAGCAGGCGCAGGGGCATGGGCGGGAGGCTTCTTCATGCCAGCCAGGTGCGCCAACTGTCACCCGGTCAGGCATCGGAACCTCAGCGCGGGTCGATGTAGTTGAACGTTCCGGTGTCGTATCCGACGAGCACCAGAGCTTCCCAGCGAGGCGGCAGATCAGTGGCAGTAATGACTGCCTGAACCTCGCCATGCCGGTCGGCTTCGGCGCTACGAAGCAGAACGGCGACACCGACGGTCTCACCAGGTTCGAACAGACGCCCCTCGATCTCGTAGGGCGGTGCGGGGGTGCGAGTGAAAGCAGATGCTGAGTGTTGTTCCATGACAGCCAGGTGCACCGTCGGGCGCGCCGTGGCTCACGAGACGTTGCTGCCCGGAGCCAGGCCCCTGGCCCGGAACCCAGTTTCGAAGAGCGCCAACTCAGCAGGGTGCAACTGCTGCTGCACGACGAAACTTCGCTCTTTGATGCGCCACAGCCCCTGCCCGACGCCGAGCGAGGGCAACAGCTTGCGCTCGGTGGCCGTCAGACCGAGCGCCTTGGCGGTGACGCCCAGCTGGTCGGACTCCTGACGGTAGATGATGCGGGTCTCTGCGTTCGCCAGGAGGCTGTTGGCGAGCGAGCGCATCGCACTGCCGGAGTCGCCGACGTTCTCCAGATCGGTGAGCTTGTGGAAGATCAAGGCATTGGCGATGCCGTAGTGACGGGCGAGCCGCCAGTGCGCGTCCATCCTCTTCAGCAAGGACGGGTGAGACATGAGACGCCACGCCTCGTCGTAGATCACCCATCGTTGCCCGCCTGCCGGGTCGAGCAGCGCAGATTCCATCCAGGCCGAGCAGCAGGTCATGAGCGCGCTGATGAGCGTGCTGTTCTCCGTCACCCGCGATAGGTCGAGGCTGATCATCGGCAGCGTCGGGTCGAACCTGACGGTCGAAGGGCCGTCGAACAACCCCGCGAGGTCACCGGCGACCAGACGCCGCAAAGCATGGCCGACGATCCTGCCATCCTCGATCAGTCGCCCGTCGCTGTCGTCGGACGGGGCGAGGATGCGTTCCACCACCATCGGGAGGATCGGCACGGCGTTTTCCCGTACGGTCGCGGTCAGGGCGGTGTCGATCGCGGTGTGCTCCAGCGGGGTGAGAGCACGATTGAGGACTACCTCGGCCAGCGCGCCGATGAGGTCGCGGCGGCGCGCAGCCACGGTGCTCTCCCACTCGGCGTCGGTGAAGTTCGAGGGCCGATAGCCCTCATCCAAGGGGTTGAGTCTGTTGGCCATGCCGTGCCCGAGCGCGATAGCACGCCCGCCGACCGCTTCCGCGACGGCGGTGTGTTCTCCTTTCGGGTCGCCCGGCACATATACGCGCCTCCCGAACGGCAGGCTTCGGGTGTACAAGGACTTGGCGAGCGAGGACTTGCCCGAGCCGACGATTCCGGCCAGGACGACGTTCGGTGCGGTGATGACTCCGTTGGCGTAGAGCACCCACGGGTCGTAAACGAACGAGCCTCCGCTGTAGAGGTCTTGGCCGACGAACACTCCGCTGCTGCCGAGGCCGCCCTCGGCGACGAACGGGTATGCGCCCGACAGAGTGGCGGAGGTGTCTTGATGCCGGGGCAGGTGGAAGCGGCCCGGTGTGCGTAGCATCGATGGGCCGGGTTCGCCTGCGGCGGGCAGATACTGGCGTGCGGCGCGCTCGGTTTTCTCCGCTTCGGCGCGGGCCTTTGCCTCGTCCATCCGCTGCTGTCGCTGCTCGCGGTGCAGCTGGTTCGCGGCCTGTCGGCGCTGCTTGCGGTAGCGTCGCCGCTCTTTCGCCGGGGCGACCAGCACCGAGGCGTGCAGCTTCTCATCCTCACGGGGGCTCATCGCTCCAGCCCCCGGTTGCGCTTGATGTCCGTGATGCGGTCGGGGGTGAACCATGACCCGTCGCCGCGCACCCGGTTCCGGCGCTCATCGAGCGCGCGCCGTGCTGCCTCGGCGTTCGCCGCGTCTTGCGCAGGCCCGACGTTCTGCGGGCCGTCACCCTCCGGCGTGCTGTCGGCGGGTGGAGTGTAGGCGCGGTACAGCGCGACGTACCCGAACGCCGGGCTGTAGGTCAGCGCATACTCGCCCTCGGTCACCATTCGGTCGTTCGCGCTCGTAGGGGGCACGTCGTAGACATGCTCGTTCGCCAGCGCCGCGCCCGTGGTCTCGTCGCCGTAGTCGAAGCCGCGCAGATGCTCGATTGCGGCGTCGGTGCCGTCGCGGTCGATGAGGTCGAGCACCTGCCCGGCCTCGTCGCCCTGCAAGAACACCACCGTCACCCATTGCCGGTGCGGGGGACGCCAGGCGATGCGACCCAGATGCCCGGATGCCTGATCGAGCGCGCTCTCGGCGGCGCTAACGTGACCAGCGGCCTGCCGGAGTGCGTCGGCAGCGGCCCAGGCGTCAGCAGCACCGAGGTTGCGGTCGCCGTCGTCGTGGGCGGCACGGCCTTGATAGGTGAGGCTGGCCCCGCCGAGTTGGATGAGCGACTGTTCGAGCGAGCGCGCCGCACCGAGCAGTTCCCCGACGATGCCGTAGAGCTTGTCGGGATCGTCGATGCGGATCGTGGCGTGCGCGAGACCGCGCAACGCTTGGCGTGCTTCCTCCGCATCGGCGGTCGGGTCGTTGAACGTGGGCATGTCGGGCCTCCAGATGAATCGGTGGGGATGGCTTCAAGGTGCGCCCGGCGGCTCAGACCTTGCGGCACAACGGCAGCGCAGCGGCCGTGAACGCCTGCGCCTGCTGGCCGACCAGCACGCGCGTCTCACACGAGGCTTGGATCGCGGCCTGCTCGATCGCGGCGACTGCCGCTTCCAGTTCCTCGCGCGAGTCGGCAGACACCGAGATCAGCCCGGTGTAACGGAGCACCCCATGCCCGGCGGTCAAGTCCGCCTCCTGCTGGAGCACGTCGTGGTACTCGGCGGTCTGCGAAGCGTCTTCGATCTGGCCGATGCGGGCGCGCTGTGCCGCGTCGCTGATGTACTCAGTCTTCTTGCGGCGAATGTCGCGGGCGGCCTGATCGGTGCGCAGCGGGGTGCAGATGAGCGAGAACGCCCGGTGGATGCCGCTACTGAGCAGCACGGGAGAGAGGAACCCCGGATGCACCATCGAGCGCGGCCACTCCGAAATCCAGACGACGGCGTGATAGGCCGAGTCGCTGCGCAGATGCCCCCACGACTCGGTGACCGCGACCGGCCCGGCGGTCGCCAGGTCGTGCCCGAGGTCGCCGTGACGTTCCAGCATCGCAGCAATAGCCGGGTCATACGCCGAGCGCAGGATGACCGCGATCTGTCCAGTGCCGAGCCAGCCCTTGCTCGTCAGGTCTGCTGAGCGCAACGCCGCCGACAGGGTACCCATCTCCTGCCGGAGCACGTTCGCCGCGCCCTTGATGCCCCCGCCCGCGGTGCGAATCTGGCGGGCGGCGGCCCGCATGTCCAGCGACAGGCTGAGCGTGGTCGCGTGACGTTCCCCGGCAGGCCCGGCCCGTTCGATCAGCTCCTGATAGGTCGTCGCCGCCCACGAGCCGTCAGCGGTGCCGTGCGCGGCCCACCACTCGGCCAACCCCTGCCCCGAGTCCGGCAGCGTCCGTTCCAGCACTTGCAGGGTGGCGATGCGCCCAGAACGGCACACGGTCGCCAGCACCCGGCCCCACGCGGTCACACGCCGTTCCTGCTCGCCGGGGTCGAGCAAGACGAACGCGGGATGGGTGATCTCGGTGACGACGGTGAGGGTTCCGGCGGTCGGGTCGTGCACCATCCCGGCCCCGGTCTCCGGGTCGACGTACTCGCGCAGCCGAGCCATGTCGCCGGGCAGCGCGAGTGTTCCTGCCGGGCGTGGTGTCACGATCCTGCGCCGGTACGCCAGCTGCCCGCCGGTCTTGCGCCACAGCCACCAACAGGCAACCGGCAGCCACTCGACCAGCGGGCGGCCCGCGACCGGAATCCAGGTGACCGCAGCAGCGAGCACCCAGATCGGCGCGGTGATGACGAACAGGGCACCCCCGCCGCCATAGAACGCGGCCACGAGGCTCGCCCCGCCGACACCGAGGATGATCAGCTGAGCTAGTGACAGGCCGAGCAGGATGCCGCGCCTCGTGAGGCGGGAGAACTTCACAGGCACCAGCTCGCCGCCGCGCTCGTGGGCCGTTTCAGTGCTGGGCATCGCAGGTCACTCCTTGGTCGGCTTCGGCGGTGGCGGGGAACTGTTCGGGGTCTTCGGCAGCGGTTGCGAGGGCGGCGGCGCGTTCGGAGCGACCGGGGCCGACCCCGGCTGCTCGGCACCGCTCGCCGCTTGATCGGCTTGACCGGCGAGCGCCTCGCCCGCTTTCGGCCCGGCGGTCGCGGCCGCTTTGACCACGGCGGCACCCGCCACGACTCCGGCGGCGACCGGCCCTGCCGCCGCTGCGCCACCCCCGGCACCTGCGGCTCCAGCCGAACCACCCGCGCCCGCGCCCGCACCGCCCGCTGAGGACGGCGGAGGCGTGGGCTTCGCCTTGGGGCCACCACCGGCACCGCCGCTTCCGCTGCTGGCCTTCTTGTCGCCGTTCTTGCCACCCTCGTCGAGCACCTTTTTCGGCTCGCCGCCCTGCGGCTTGCCCGGCGTCGGCACGGGCCGGTTGAGTGCGTTCTTGGCCTCCTGCTCAGTGCCCATCGAGTTGTAGAGGTCGAAACCGATGAACGACAGGAACCGGTAGGTCATGTACGGCGCGAACCCGGCCAGCGCCATCAGCACGATCCCGGCGAGCGGGTCGGCGATGTTCGACAGGTCGGCGTCGATCGGGGCCGACACCTGAGTCACCGCGACCAGCAGAATCACGACAAGCACGAGCTTGGAGAGGATGAGCGCGACGACGAACATCGCCCATTTGGAGATCCAGCCGCGCGTGGCATCCCATGACGCCCCGGAGAACGCGAACGGGGCCAACACCACGGCTACCAGCAGCAGCGCCTTGCGGATGAGCAGTGACAGCCACACGATCGCGGCGGCGGCAATGGCCAAGGCCGCAAGGAAGATGGTCAGGATCGCCCCGACACCGGGCGCGCCGACGTTCAGCGCGGTCAGCCCGGCCACGAGAATGGCGATCTTGTCGCCCATCGTGGCCGTGGTTTCCCCGGCAGCTTGGATGATCCCGACCGCGAGTTGGTCGGTGATCTCCAGCAGCAGCGCCACCAGGGTGATGACGACAAACGACCCGAGCACGCTCTTGGCCAGCCCGAGGGCGGCGCGCGAGAGTGCGGCGGGTTCTCGCCGGATCATGCCGGTGATCAGTTGCAGGCAGAAGAACAGCAGCATGACGAACACGGCGATCCCGAAGATCAGGTTGTAGACGCCCACGTACTCGCCGCCGGTGACGTCGACCATCGTCGTGCTGTCGAAGACCGTCCAGACGGCCTCGAACAGCCAACCGGCGGCTTCGCCCATCGCGCTGGCGAGCCAGTCGAACGGGGCCGAGATCAGCGTCGCGGCGGCTTCACCAGCCACGTCGCAGACGCTGGAGATGACGGGAATATCGCACACGCCCATCACGAACCTCCTAGGAATCGGAGTGGTGGACGGGTGCTAGACGGCTTGGCCGACGCCCCAGAAGAAATTGATCAGCGTCACACTTGCGCCACAGACGACGGCGGCACCGCAGGACACCAGGACGCCGATCTTGCCCCTGCCCGCCAGATGTGGATT
>RRZU010731403.1_pt1 | contig 11547 bp, 11 predicted proteins | sample 2165561 | NCBI WGS metagenome assembly RRZU01 (sample SAMN10456909, study PRJNA506462) | wastewater metagenome | isolation source: wastewater sludge | place: USA: Moscow, Idaho | reverse complement strand
CACGATTTGAAGCTTTAGGCTTAAGCTGTAATCTTTCTGTGTTCGCTTTATATAAAGCGGTTCTTGATGTTCTTTCATAACGATGTTTTTTTTGTGTATCGCTATTTCAGGACTAGACACTATTGCGGTTTTTCCGTAGTAGTGCCTTTTGTTTAATACTTAAATTTATCACATGAAAATAACCGCTCAAAATAACATTATTTTGTCTATAATAGATAATCTAGAAAATAGTATCCTGGGAAAAGGGATACTGCAAAAAATAACTTATGAAATGGTAAGTTATGGTTATAGCAGCACATTAACTATAACCGTAAAAGATGGTTTTGAATTGTCACTAGAAGATATTTTTTGGCTTGGACACCAAGTTGGAGGAGACAATTAGTATATTTGTAAAATAATTAAAATTAATGCTATGAAAAAATCATTATTCTTTTTGCTTTTGTCTGTTTTTGGGTTTGCGCAAAATATAACACTCAAAACAACCGATTCTATTCGATTCAGAAAACAAGTTGAGGAATTAGCAAAAGCTACAGGAAAAGATTATATTTTTAAGGAAGATACTTTTGACAGGCAATTAGGAACTTATATTGAGTACCACAATCCTCAAGATTTAAATGAAAGATTAATATTTTTTTATTTCGTATTTAACGATGGCGAGAATAAAGAGCTTGATAATAAAGGCGTTAAAACTTGGAAACTTAATAACATCAAAGGTAAATTTTTGGCAATTTTTCCCCTATGGAAAAAATACGAAGATTCAAATGCCAATGCGGAAGAGGTAAATAAGAAAGGTTATATATTGAAAGGTAAAAATAATGCTTACACCATTAAAAGAATTTCAAAAGAGAATATTTGGGAATTATCCTTTTAACGCCAACTTGCACAAAAATAGAATGTTTTCTATTTTTGTGTTATGGCATTAGTAAAAGTAAATAAGCAAGATAAAATAATAAAAAGAAATGATCGCATTCGCAAACGATTTGCGGTTCTTACTGATGTTAAAAGATATTCTTCTGACTATGCATTAGAAATTTTGGCTGATGAATTTCTTCCACTAGAAAAAGATACTATTTGGCTTATTATTAGAAGAACTGGGCATTATAAAAATTTATAATTACATCTTAAGAACAAAATCTGATTCAATATTAACCTGTCTTTCTGGCAGGTTTTCTTTTTTAACAGATATAACATTAGGTTTTGCATCAATTTTTATCATATTAATATTATTTGCCTTTGTATCATCAGTAATCGTTGTTTCATACTCATATACGGTTACAATTACGTTATTGTGGTCTAAATCATCTTCATCAGCAATCTTTATTAATTCACTAAATTTAGTTCCTGTAAAGCCCTCTAAACAAGCATCTACTTTTTCGTTTAATTCAAAAAATGCAAGCGCTAAATCTTGATCTATACTTCCAGAATAACTTTCAGCATAATTTTCACAAATTACACGAACTCTAATAATTCCCTTTCCCTCTTTTACACCGTTCCCAATTTCCGCCCATTCAAACCTCATAAATCCTATTAAAACGGATGGTTTAGGAACTAATAACACATTCTCTTTTTCTACTTGCCCACGATCCTTATCAATATAGATAAGCTCCTCAACATTTGATGCTAAATGAGTAGATATTTCTTTAAAAACGGTTCCTTTAATACTCATAATAATGCTTTTTTAAGTTCTGAAATTAACATACGATCTAATGTTTTTTCTAATGCTATAGAATCTCCTATAATCTTTCTTTGCGGAATTTCTATAAATGATTTTTTAGTTAGAGCTAGCCATTTCCAATAGTCTTTTCCTGTCTCTTTAAATTTTGCCCAAAAGAACCTTCTCATTTTAGGAGTAATGGGTATTTTACCCCCTTCATTATGTATTTTTGCATAATGATTATGATTGGCAATACCTACAACTACACGAGACTCTGAAATTTGAATTTTTTTAATTTCTCTTCGTGTGTTTCCCGAACGCACCATCGTTGCCCTTGCTCCAGGATAAGTGCTTTTTTTCCAACGCTGAAAAGGCACATCTACAAAGCCACCTACATTAAAATTTCTTTTAAAGAAATTAACCATAGTAATAGCTGCTTTCTGCGGAACAGTTCTGCGGAAATTTCTGTATTTTCGGGAGAGTTTATCAAACTCACGTGCATTATTATTAGGCATTGGCTCTAATTTCTATATCGGCAATAGCCTCATTAAATATTTGTTCTATGACTTTACGTATTTCTTGAGGAGTTTCTTTCATATTGGTAACATGAATATGTAAATCCTTAACAAAAGACTGAATGTTAAAAGTATTGTGCTTTCCGTCACCTGATCCAGCTCCCGAAACAGAATTTTTCTTTTTATCTTTTTTATCTTTTCCGCTGCCACCAGATAATGAGGTCGCCGTTTTATTTTGGGATGCAAGTCCATTAGCTGGATTATTGGTGGGAGCTGTTTCTTTAGTTTTTGCAGTTACTTTTACGTTTTTATTAATTGGTTTTTCTAACTCTTTATTCCATCCTTCATAAGCACCTTTCATTGCATCTGGAATCGCAGTTCCTACTTTTTTAACCGTCTCAAAACCTTTTGATAAACTAGATTTTATTTTATCTATATCAAGCGTGAAAATTCCTACCATTAAATCGCCAACACTACCTAAAGCATTAACAGCAATATCTCTAATGCTTTTAAATACAGATTGTACAACACCAACTAAAGCTCCAAGTAATCTTTGTACCCACTCTGTTTTTTTACCCCATTCAAAAATGGCATTAATAACTCCTAAAATAGCATCTACTGCCTGAAAGACAACTCCAATTACAACGCCTAAAATTTCCCCTACATAACTTATTGCTGGAGCAATTAATTCCCAAACCCATGTTAATACTCCCATTACATTAGAAAGATATTGAGCTACATTTCCAGATTCATACATGGAGGCTATATTATCTACTAATGCTATCCTCACAAAATTTAAAGCCGTTTCTACTCCTGCTAAAATTTTTCCAATTAACTCAAAAAGTGGAGTTAAAAAAATGATAACATTTGCAATGCCATCCATTGCTAATTTTGCAAAATTAGTGTCGCCTGAAAATTTTAAAAATGGATTATTCATTATAGCATCTGCCACGGGTTTGAATGCATCCGCAACTCCCATTAATGCATTTTTAACAGGTTCTGTATAATTCATCATATCGGCAAGAAATCCAAAAAGATAATTTCCAGCTTCTAAAACTCCTATGATAAGAGGTCGAAAAGTTTCTCCTGTTTTTAGCTTAAATTGAGTAAGCGCATTTTCCTGTCTATTAATTGCAGATTGCATGGAAGTCATAGCAGCAGGAAGCCCACCCTCAAAAGTTTTCTTAAGCTCTTTTGAAAATTTAGGAAGGAAGTCTTGAGCCATGATATTACCGCTATCTAGCATATTATTAAATTCGGCCTGTGTCATTCCCATAGCACGTGCGGCAATTCCAAGAGCTCCTGGAATTCTTTCTCCTAATTGTCCTCTCAATTCCTCTGCAGAAACCTTACCTTTTGAGGCCATTTGTGACAACGCTAAAAAAGCGCCCTCACTTTGTTCTGCAGTAAGGTTCATTACGGAGGCGGCAATTCCTACCGCTTCAAAGATATCACGTGTTGCCTGTCCTTCAAGAGCGGTTCCTTTCAGCGAGCCTGTGAGTGTCTGAAATCCTTTGTAAGAGGATTCCATATTAAGATTAAGATTTTTTATGGTGCCATCTAAAAAAGCCATATTTTTCGCCCCCTCTTGACCAGAGGCAAAGACAATGGCGTTTTCCATCCCTTCAAATTTGGAAGCTATTGTAGTTACTTCTTTTCCAAAATTTATAATAGCTCCTACAGATAAGGCGGCAACTATAGCCAACCCAGCACTTTTAGCATATTGAGCAATACTACTAAAGGTGCTTTGTCCTGTACCTCTTAACCGCCCAATATTTCGGTTAGCTCCATTAACGGCATTATCTAACCCACGTGTTTCATTCCTGGCACGGTTAATTCCATTACTGAAAGTTCGGTCAATTAAGTCTAATGCATATTGTAAACCGTTCATTTTGTAGTTATTAAAATATTTTATATATTTGCTTCATAGAATCGTGTTACGCTTCGGGCGGCTCGGATCACATATTTACCCCGCTTTGTCGGGGTATCTTATTTTTATAGTGTACTATAAATAATTTTTTCCTTTCCTTTAAAGTAGTAATACGCTTTTATATTCATCTTTTTTAACTTTAAAATTTCAAGATGTATTTTTTGTGTATCATTTGTAAATTCAAAAAGTACAATGTCAGCTCCCTGTTTATGTATTGCTTTTTTTGCGTTTTTTAAGATGTTATTATGACTAGATATACTTTTTAAATCTGCTTTTAAACCATTAAAAATACCGTCAGGACTACTTATTCCAGTAATCTCATCCAATAGCTCTATTCGGTTTCCTGCATTTCCGAATACTTTTGCCATTGCTAACTCCTTTTCAAACTTTTGGATTTCTTGTTTGTTGATTTTAGCCTTTGTAATTCTATTTTTATGAGTAATTACATATCCGCCATTTGTATCATTAAAAAGTTCTTTTTGCCATTCTTTTGAATAGCCTTTATATAACTGGCGAGAATAATTAATATATTCTTCTGGGGTATATACTAGCAATCCTTTACGAACTGTATCTACATCTTTTATGAGTTTAAATTCAGTAATCTTAACAGATTGTGTAGTTACTTTATAAGCACCATCTTCATAAAACCTAAGGAATACATAGTACGGCTTATCACTAGAGTCACTAAAATAAACTTCATCGGGTATAGTTAATGTTTCCTTTATTTTAGTAAAAACATCGTCATTTATATTTGCCTTTTTGGGATCAATCCATACTGGCAAATCTTGAACTGTAATAATCCTAGCCATATCAGTTTTATCAATATGACTTTTTATAGTAACTGCTTTTTCAGGATATGAATGCTTTTTTATTTTTGCCCATTCTGGAAGTCCATAATCTTTAATGCCTAAATCTTCTACATCAATTGGGGACGAATCTTTAGGAAGTTTTTTTAAATAACTTTGTGCCTGGGTAAATACTTCGTCACTATCTCCCCAATTCACATCAAAGCCTTGTTTTTTCATACGCTCCCATCCGTCTGGGTCTGCTTTTATAGCATCATCAAAACTTGTTACTTCACCATCATAATCTAAAATATCTAAAGCATCAGAACGACATTTGAAATGTAAAGGAGGTAAAAATTTCCATGAATTTTTATCTCTTTTATCAAACACTTTACCGTCAAGACTATGACATACAACCGTAGTTCTTTCGTCGAGAATAGCATCAAATTTCCAGTAAGGAGCGATTTCTATATCGTCCATCATTTCAAGGTATCTTGCTGCCATATTAGAAGTGGCATTAGCGTGATCCCATTCTGTTTGCAAATAAAAATCCTTATATTTTGGAAAGACAGATTTTACTTTATTTCGGAAGTCATTAAAATTTTTTACTTCAGGAGATTTTAACATCTGATTTAATTCATATACTTCAGCCTGTGTCTTATCTACGCCGAAACGATGTATATTATTCATCCATGCCCTCATTCTGCGATGGTCGGTACTGTCAAAACTATAATCTATTTTTCCAAAACCTCTTTTAATGGCATCTATTAAAGGAGTGTTTGTGGATTTAAATTCATTATAGCTCCAAGAAATAGAATCGGGATTATCATATAGCTGTTTTAAAAAATTTTCTTCATCATTAGATAAATCTCTAGCTTTAAATATAGTATTTGAACTATCAGCCTCACAACCACAACCTACATGAAGATTGTGAGGCGTATTAAAATTTACACGTCTGTTTTGTGGACTAGAGGCAATAATTTTATTTTCTATTTCACCAACAATTTCTACATCTAATTCGGTTTCTATTTGTTCTTTTTTTATTTTATATCCTAAATCTTTAACTCCTTTAAAAATATCAAGGCGCTCTTTCGGCGGTAATTTTTCATTATCATTCCAAATACAAGTATCTCCCTCATCAAAAGGATATCCTAGTTCAATAAGCCATGGCAATACTTCATCATTAATAAAAAACATCACAAAAGTTTCATCATCCATTGTGATGAGTTTTTGAGTGTTATTGATAATTTCGCCTGTTTTGGCACGGCTTCCTGTATCTTTTGCCGTTTCCGAATTTCCGTCGAAAAGATTGGCAAGCTCTTCATTACAGGCCTTTCTTTTTTCATTAAATACATTAAAGCTATCTCTGCTATTAGATTCTTTTATATCTATCTCTACGCCTTCTGGAAATCTCGCCCATCCTGCGGAGCCTAAATCTTTTAACCATTTATCTACCTCTCGTTTTACACGAGGGTCGGTTGAGGCTACTTTTGCTGTTCGCATTGGAATTCCAAACATTTCTTCGAATTCGTCCCAGTTTTGCCATGAGTGTTTTTTGAATATCCAAAGAGGAATAGCTTTATTAAGAAGACCAATAGAATGTTCATGATTTACCCAAAGAGTCCATCTTTTTAAATTGCCTTCTCTAAAATTTTCGCCATACATATCAAAAGGATTGGCAAGTATTTCGGTTGTTTCAGGGACAATGTGGTCACGATATACATAGGATAAATTTTTTATAAATCCATTTTCGTCAAGCTCTTTTGGATACATTAATGTATAGCTGAAGTAAATACTGTCTAAAGTATATTTAATGAGATTTTTAAACCATAGTTTTTGTATTAGTTTTGTTTTCTCATCATCAACCTCACCACTTTTATTTATTACGGCAACTGATTTATTAGACACCCTAAGCTTTCTTGTTTCTGAACGTCCAAATATGAAAGGATCATCTAGAACCTCTTCCATTATATCTATTAGCATTTTTCGGCGTGGAATATTTGGGTCAAGTGCAGCAGCTCTTGCAAGTTTCCAATCTTTTATCTCTTTGTTGTATAGAGTACGTTGTCGTTTAATAGCATTTACCATTTGTGTAACTGCTTTTTCGTAATCTTTATCTTTTCCGCCTCCTATAGCATTAGTTAAATAATCGGAGATGATAGGTATTTTAAATTTCATTTAAACAGGATTTAAAAGTATATTAATATCTTTCTGAATATTTTTGGTTACTACCAAATTCGATAACCTGGTTTCCAGTTCCTTCGGCTTGCCCTCCTTCATCTGTTTTTTCGGGCAAATCGGGAGAAATATCTCCTTTTGAAACAGACTTAAGCCAGTCTTTTGCGGAGTTATATCGTATTACTCTAATTTCAGGAACGTTGTCTGACGAAATATTGGAATGTAAATGGTATAAGGCTATATCTACCATATAAAGAATAATCAGTGCATTTCTATTTCCTTCGGTTGCAGAGAATATTTGAGCTACATCATATCTTTGTCTAAGGTAGCTTTCCATTTCTGCTTGTGCGGCAAGTTCGGCCTTGTGCAAAACATCAGTTTTATATTGAGTAATAATTTGTTTCACCCAATTTCTTATTTGCACTTCGTAGTCTGTATCTATTAAAAAAGGCATATTGTAAGTTTTTAATATGAATTATCTTGGTCTCTTTCGTGTTTTCCCATACCGAGAGCGTTTTCTCCCCATTCTTCGTCGTCAGAAACTACAAACTGATCTAAATAAAACCACGCACCCTCGTCTGCATCAGGAGCGTCATCAGCTGTTCTGTATCCTGGTTCTATTCCTTTTAGTTGTAAATTTCCTTCAACCATATCAGGGTCATGCTCCTCTTCAACATTATAAATGACATTACCATCTGAATATTCAGGCTCCATTCTTACCATACGAGTATATTTATTTGGTTTTGTTCTTTCGTCAGTCAGTACGCTTAGAGGGTATTTGTATTTTTTTCTTGCTCTACTTAATGCTTTTTTCACAGGACGGGTATAAAATTGTTTTTCCATATACCAAATAATACCTACTCCAGGAGGCATTGATTTTTCAACTTTTATCATCCATTCAAAAGCATCATCAAGTTCGCATCTTCTTGTAAATCTTTTAATGCAATAGCGTTTAAATCTATCCTGTCCCCAAAGCGAAACAGCTTTAAAATCAGAAGTAGGGTTATTTTCAAAACTCGGGTCAAAGTATCCGATAATGATATCCATTTTTGCTAAATGTGGAAGTTTAGCCCAACGGAAATATTTATTTTTAAATATCTTTCCTTCAATATCTGTTTCATGGAAAAACTCTTGTTTAGCCATAACAACGCCAGCACGTTGTATTTTTTTTAATAATTCTTGAAGTGAATATCTTTGATACCAGGCAGGCTTTCCGTTTTCAATAGCTTTTACTTTTGAATGATATATGCCCTCTCTTTTTTTTGCTCCTGGTTTAGTATCTCCAACGATATTAGCAAGGATGGAATTATGATGAATACGGTTACCACCCATAGCAAAACGTGCTCCTTTAATACTTAATGCAAAGTACATTGCTCCCAGTATTTTTTTCACTACTCTATCTACTCTTTTCGGATTATGAACAATATCGTCATCGTCCACGTCATCTACTACGCCGTAGTTTGGTCGTTTTTCATTTTCTCTTGCCCCTCTTGGAGACTGGTCTCGCCCAAAAGCAAGAAACCGTATTCCCTCCTTTGTAGTAAAGTCTCCTTCCTGCCATGTTCCAAAATTATATTGCTCTCCGAAATCATGAGCAAATAGTTTATTAGACATTAATTGCGCTTGAATATCAGATAATAAATTACAGGCATCATCTTCATTTTTACCCATTAATAGCATACCCGTTAATTCTTTGTGTGCTATTAGCCACATTGGAATAATAATGGTAAGGTGTACTGATTTTGCGTGTTCTCTAGGCCACTCTGCTATACCAAAAAAATTAGGGTCTTTTAGGCAAGCGTTAGCAAAATCAACATGAAAATCGGCACAATCAGCATCAGCATAAATTTTAAAATAGGTTTTAACAAAATAATTATAATCAGATAAGGCTCTTTTAATCCTTATTTGTTGAGTTTCTTCTGTTTCATTAAAAGCAACGGAACTACTATTCTGTACCTGTGAACAGAACTCTAACCACTCGTTATAATCTCTTTTTGTAATGATAACTGATGACATTATTTTTCTCCTATTTTATAGTCCACGTATTTCTTTTGCAAAAGGTTAATTTCCTTTGCTAGCTCTGCATCCTGGTTGAACGCATAAGAAGTAAAATCCTTAAATACATTAATAATTTGGCTTACCGTTACCCTTTTATTAGAAAGCTTCTCAATGCTATTTGCTATTTTAATAATATCATCAGGTTTGCTTGTTGGGTCTTCGCTCAGCGTGTGAGCTCTTTTGTATAGATTATCAATGATTTTTCTAGCGGTAACCGTGGAAGCATTTTTTAGCATTTCCCATTCACCCTCCGTTTTCCACTTTCCTAATGTCTTCTCTGTGACATGGACTATCTCCGCAATTTCTTTCTGTGTTTTATCTGTTTCCAGAAATAAGTCCTGAGCAATGGCGTATTTTTCGTCATTACTGAGTTTTTTTTTCTCTTTCATTGCTTCTAATTATGTAGCAAAGATGCTTTATATAAGAGCTTTATAATAGTTGGCAATTAGTGACTAAATATTTTCATTTAGTCACTAAACAAAAATATTTAGTGGCTAATCAGTAACTTTTTTTGAGGGGTTTTAAAGTCAATCTTTGCTCTATTAAACTCAAAAAAATGTCTAAAAAACCATTTCATTATGAAGTAAAAAATCAAGCATCAGGAGGAGCTGAAATTCTCCTTTATGGATTTATTGGTAGATGGGATGAAGTCGATTACCCACGCTTCCAAAGTATATTTAGAGAAGCCCTAAAATCTAATAAAGAGCTTACCATACGTATTCATAGTGGTGGCGGTTCCGTATTTGAAGGGCTGGCAATCTATGATTTAATTAGAGCTTCTGATTGCAACGTTACTGTTATCATTGAAGGAATGGCAGCGTCTATGGGTTTTGTCATTGCTCTTTCAGGAGATGAAATTTTAATCAATGAAAATGCTTTTGGAATGGCTCACGCCGTAAAAGGAGGTATTTATGGTAATAAGCAGGAAATGCTCAACTACATTGAATTAATAGATAGTTGCGAGGAAAGACTACGCCAAATTTTTACAGAAAGGACAAAGGCAGATGCAAATATTATTAATGAATGGCTTACGTCGGGGAAAGATTTTTGGCTATCTGCCGAAAAATGCAAGGAGTTAGGTATTGCCGATGAAATATTGAAGCCCACTAAACAAAGAAAAGGAGACGATGAAAATACAGATTCCGAAAACATTATAAACAAGACTCCAGAAGAGGCTTTTGAGTGTTTTAATGTGTTTCCAGAAGTACCACAACAAATTAATACTAATCAAAATAATGACATGAACAAACAAGCCCTTTTAGCCGTATTGATGACGGCAGGATTTGCGGGAGCTTTAACCGCTTCATCTTCTGATAATGAGTTTGAAGCTCATTTAAAAGATATTCTTAATAAAGCAAAAAAAACAGATTCACTTGAAAATGAGTTGAAAGAGTTTAAGAAATCACAGGCAGAGATTCTTATTTCTGGCGCTTTGAAGGCTGGTAAAATTACAAATGCTGAAAAAGAAGAATGGGAAAAAGATGCGATAGAAAACTACACACTTGTAGCAAAATCTTTAGAAAGAATGTCTGGAAAGCCAGACCCTAACGGCAATCTAGAAAGAAAAAAACCTATTGTAGATGGTTCAAACCACGAACTTTTAAATGGGCGTGAAAAATGGACTTACACTGAATGGCAAGAAAAAGACCCAAAAGGTTTAGAAAAGCTCCATGAGGAGGCTCCAGAAGAATGGGAAAAATTGTTTAACGCTGAATATAATTAATAAAAATGGCAGAATTAATAGACGGGTTATATCTTAACCAATATGTAGCTCCTCAATTGCTAAAGGAGTTTAGAAATTATAATGATAAATTTTTGGCGGCATTAGAGCCAGCTCCAGAAGGAGCAAAAACAGCAGATGGTCTTAGACAAAATAAGCTAATCAATAATGTTGGCTTCCATGTCAATAATACTAACTCTTTTACTGCAAAATCAATGCAGGGAAAGAATAATATTATTCCGTGGGATAAATTAGACACAGACCCAACAAAGGTTACAGATGCTGAAGTAAGAGCTTTAGTATTTGACAAAAGAGCCGAAGTACGTGTAAAACATTCACAAGCTTTCAGAATTGGAACACGTGACTATGTTATGAATAAGTTGGCACCTTCAGAACATGTTTCAGGAGCTATGCCTATTTTGAGAACTACAGGAGCTACTACTTTAGATGGTAGAAAAATGTTAACGTACAAAGACTTAATTAACTTCCATGCTGAAATAGAGGCACTAAACTTAATTGATGCAGATACTGCAGAACAACCTAATTCTTGGAATATGATTTTGAACGCAGTGCATAGAGCTGATTTAATGTTGGATGAAGCTGGTACGGCAAATCATAGAAGAAATCTTGAGTTTGATCCAAATACAGGAGAAATAAAAAGATTTTATAAGTTTAGAATGTGGGAAAACAACGCCGCTCCATGCTAT
>RRZU011717374.1_pt1 | contig 11548 bp, 11 predicted proteins | sample 2165561 | NCBI WGS metagenome assembly RRZU01 (sample SAMN10456909, study PRJNA506462) | wastewater metagenome | isolation source: wastewater sludge | place: USA: Moscow, Idaho | reverse complement strand
GACGCGCGGATGCGCGTGCGCGGGATCGAGGGACTGCGCGTCGCCGACATGTCCGCCGTTCCCGACATCAATGCCGGCAATACCAATGCGCCGGCGATGATGCTGGGCGACCGCTGCGCGGCATTTGTGCGCGGGGCGTGAGGGCACGTACGCCCCTCGGGCATGCCGCATTCTTGTCCCACGCCCCCACGGATGCACGCCGGTAACGTGGGGACATCCCAGTCCCCCCAAATCGCGTCCACGTCGCGGCGGGCCAAAACGCCCGCGTCAAACCCGGATCGCCGCCGCCTTTGCGGACATGGGCATCGCCATGCTGTCAAAGTCGTGATGATCGAAAGCGCCGCCATCCTGACCGACATGTGCTATCAGACGCGGCGCAAGCTGGCGCGCGGCGTCCCATCGGTCGAGGTCTGAGGAATGAAACAACAACGCGCGGGTTTTGGCGGCGGCTGCCATTGGTGCACCGAGGCCGTGTTCCAGTCGCTTCGCGGCGTGCTTGAGGTTTCACAGGGCTTCATCGCCTCGGACGCGCCGCATGACAGCTTTTCCGAGGCGGTGGCGGTGACCTGGGATCCGGCCGTGATCGCCTTCGAGGATCTGATCGCGGTACATCTGGCCACCCATTCCAGCAGCTCGCGCCACAAGATGCGCGGTAAATATCGCAGCGCCGTCTATGTCCACGACACCGCCGATGGCGCGGATGCGCGCCGGATCATCAACGCGATCGCAGAACAGACGGATAGCAGCTTTGTGACCGAAATCCTGGCCTTTCGGGCCTTCAAGGCCTCGGACGCGCGGTTCAGGGACTATTACACCCGCAACCGCGAGGGGCCGTTTTGCGACGCCTATATCGAGCCGAAACTGGCCATGCTGCGACAGCGCTTCGCAGCCCTGCAAGCGGGGGCCGCGACCAAGGTGTGAGATGCCGTCCGGGGCGTGCCCCGGAACGGGGGAGGACCAAAGCCCACGGGAAAATCCCGATCCGCTTTGCGGCGCATCGGAAACAAGGGGTGGTCAAGCCCGCCACAACCGGCGCATCACGACCGGCGCCGGATCCGCCCCGCCGCTAACCGGATCGCACCGGGTGGGCATCGGCGGGCGGCAATGCCCTGTCGGCGCGGATGGCGCGACCGGACAGGACCCCGGCCGCGCCCATTGGATCAGCCCTGCGCGCCGTGCGCCCAGGGGCCGTGCGGGGCGTCGCGGCCGTCCAGACGCTGAAAGCCATGCGCGCCGAAAAAGTCCCGCTGCGCCTGGATCATGTTCGCGGGCATGCGCGGCGTGCGCATGAGATCGAACCACGAGAGGCCCGCCGACAGCGCCGGCACGGCGATGCCCGCCTGGGTCGCGGCGATGACGGTCCGGCGCAGCGCGGGCTCATGCTTGCGCAGCATGCCGGTAAAGGGTTCGGCAAAGATCAGGTTCCCGTCCGGGGCCGCCTCAAGCGCGCTGGCCATGTCATTGAGCATGTCCGACCGGATGATGCAGCCCTCGCGCCAGATCCGGGCGATGGTGGCCATGGGCAGCGACCATGAAAACTGTTCGGCCGCCTTGGCCAGCATCTCGAAGCCCTGCGCATAGCACAGGATCTTGCCCGCGATCAGCGCACCCTCGATCACCTCGCGATCCAGCGCGCCTGCGGCCAGCGGATGCGGCAATGCGCCAAAGACCCCGGCGCCCCGCGCGCGCGTATCGACCCGGGCCGAGATATTGCGCGCGGCCACCGCGGCCTCGATGACCGGGACCGGCACGCCCAGCTGCTGGGCCTCGATCGCGGTCCAGCGGCCGGTGCCCTTTTGGCCGGCGGCGTCAAGGATGGCGTCCAGCATCGGACCGCCAGAGATCGGATCCACCGCCCGCGCCACCTTGCCCGAAATCTTGACCAGATAGGATGCCAGCGTGCCCTTGTTCCAGGTTTCGAAGGTTTCGGCGACCTCCGCGGCATCCCAGCCCAGCCCGTCATGCATCAAGGCATAGGTTTCGGCGATCATCTGCATATCGGCATATTCGATGCCGTTATGGACCATCTTGACGAAATGCCCGCCCCCCCCCTGACCCATCAGCGCCGCGCAGGGCGTGCCCTTGTATTTGGCCGAAATCGCCTCGAGCATGGGGCCGACGCGCTGCCAATGCGCGGGCTCGCCCCCGGCCATGATCGAGGGGCCATGCCGCGCGCCCTCTTCCCCGCCGGACACGCCGATGCCGATAAAGTCGAATTTCGCATCCCGCGCCCCGGCGGTGCGCCGCTCGGTATCGGTGAAATTGGCATTGCCGGCATCGATGATCAGATCCCCCTCGTCCAGCAGAGGCGCCAGCGCCTCGATCTGGGCATCGACCACGGGGCCGGCGGGCACCATCAGGATGATGGTGCGCGGACGCGTGATGGCCGCGACCAGATCCTGCAAGCTATGGGCCGGGGTCAGATGCGGGGCCAGATCGCCGGCCGAGGCGATGAATTCATCCGTGACCGTACCGGTCCGGTTGAAGACCGCGATGGGATAACCCTTTTCGGCAATGTTCAGCGCCAGCGCCGCCCCCATCGTGCCCAAGCCGATCAACCCGTAATTCACGCGATCCTGCATCATCCGTACTCCCGCTTTTCTGACTGGCCTCCCGGGCCGTGTTCCGGCGCTAACATGGGACATCCCCCGGCGGATGTCGATGCGCCGGGGGCAGATAATCGCCGCGTCAGCCGGCGCGATAGGTGCGCGTGGCCTCGGGGTCGGTCATGTCATGGGGCAACGCGGCCAGCGCGTCCCATGCCGCCTGCGGGATCGGCGCCGAGGCCCAGTCCAGCACCTGCTGGACGCGCTCGGGCTTGCTGACGCCCACGATGGTCGAGGTCACGCGCGGGTCGCGCATCGAAAACTGCAACGCCGCCGCCCCCGGCGCGATGCCATATTCGGCGCAGATCGCCTCGATCCGGCGGATGCCGGCAAGAGTCTCGTCGCTGGCTTCCTGATAGGTCAGGCGGGGCATGACGGCGCTGCCCTTGGCCAATACGCCGCCGGCGAAGGGCGCGGCGTTCAGGATCGCCATGCCCGCGCCATGGGCATAGTCGAACATCGCATCCGCCGAACGGTTGACCAGCGTCATGCGATTATGGCTGACCAGCGCGTCAAAAGGCCAGGCTCGCAGGATCGGAAACATCATGTCGATCCGACCCATGGCCAGCCCGACCGCGCGGACCAGCCCCTCGGCCTTGAGCTTGAAAAGCTCTTCCAGCGCGCCGCCCTTGCCGGTGATCTCATTCAGATCGCGGGCATATTCGGGATCGTGCAGATGCAACAGATCCAGCCGGTCCAGCCCCAGCCGGGTCAGGCTTTCCTCGACCGAGCGGCGGACGCGGTCGGCGTCAAAACGCCCGCTGGTCATGTCGCGGTCCAGCTTGGTGGCCAGAACGAAGCCATCGGGCAGGCCGCCGCGTTCGCGGATGACGGCGCCGATGCGTTCCTCGCTGCGGCCAAAGCCGTAATTGTTCGAGGTGTCGAGCATGTTCACCGGGCCGTCCAGGATCGCGGTCACGGTGGCCCGGGCGCGATCCTCATCGACCGAATAGCCATAGGTGGCCGGCATGTCGCCCAGCCCCGAGGTTCCGAAACAGATGGGCGTGACCTTGAGCCCGGTCCCGCCGATGGGTCGTTTGTCCATGTTCCCCCCTAGATGCTGCCGCCTTCGACCATGAAATTCTGTGCCGTGCACATCGCCGCGTCGTCCGAGGCCAGAAACACCGCCATGCGCGCGACATAGACCGGCTCGATCATGTCCTTGAGGCATTGGCGGTCGCGATGCGCCTCCATCGCCTCGGGGGTCAGCCACAGCTCTTTCTGGCGTTCGGTCATGATCCAGCCGGGCACGACCGTGTTCACCCGGATGCGATACGGGCCAAGATCGCGCGCCATGTTGCGCGTCAGCCCGTGCACCGCCGCCTTGCTGGTCGCATAGGCCGGAAAGCCGCCCATGGGCATCATCCATGACAGCGACGCCATGTTCACGATCGACCCGCCGCCCGCCTCGATCATGTCGGGGGCGACGGCCTGAATGGCAAAGAACATGTGCCGGATATTGGTGGCGGCGCGCTCGTCCCAATATTCGGCCGTCACCTCGCGCCAGTCGTGGCGGTCGTCGCGGGCGGCATTGTTGACCAGCACCTGTGCCGGGCCCAGCCGTTCCCTGAGCCGCGCGAAGGCGGCTTTCAGAGCCGCGATATCGCGCAGATCGCAGGGCTCGAACGCAATGTCGCCGGGCGTGGCCGCGACCAGCGCCGTCGCCGCCCCGACATCAAGATCGACGAAACCGACACGGCACCCCTGGCCCGCGAATTCGCGCACCAGATCCGCCCCGATCCCCGAGGCGCCCCCGGTGATGAACACCGTCCGCCCCTTCAGGCTGGGATAAATTCCGAATTGCATCGCCATGTTCCGATCCTTCCCCCTCATCAGACCCGGTCCCTCGTCAGATCCGGTAAAATTCCGCCGCCGTGCCGGCAAAGACCGCCGCCCGGCCCACATCCGACAGATGCGCGCACAGGGGCAGGGCCATGTCGTGCCAGTCCCGGTATTCGCAGCGCAGCCGCAGCACCGGCCAGTCCGACCCCCACATCACCCGTTCGGGGCCAAAGGCCGCCAGAATATGATCGCTATAGGGCCGCAGTCCCGCCTCGTCGGGGGTCTGATCGGCCTCGGTCACAAGGCCCGAGAGCTTGCAGCGGGCATCGGTCCGCGCCGCCAGCCGCGCCATGCCCTCGGCCCAAAAGGCAAAGGTGGCCGGGTCGGGATCGCCAAGCCGCGGCTTCAACCCGTGATCCAGCACCGCGCGCATCCCCGGATAGCGTTCGAGCAGCACCAGAAAATTCGCCATATGGCGCGGAAAGCCAAGGCAATCAAAGCTCAGATCCAGATCGCAAATGGCACGGAACGCCCATTGCACATCCGCGCGCAGCATCCAGTCGTCATCGGCAATATCCTGAATCATCGGCCGGACGCCCCGGAATTTGGGATGCCGCGCCAACCGGCGCAGGGTCTCGATCTGTTGCGGATCCTCAAAGTCGATCCAGCCGATCACGGCGGCGACATGATCGGTCGCATCCGCGATGCCCAGAAGATAGTCGGTTTCCGCCACGCTGGGCGCGGCCTGCACAAGCACCGTGCGCCCGATCCCGGTCGCCGCCAGCCCCGGCGCCAGATCGGCGGGGCCATAGGTCCGGCTCAGCACCGGATCATCCGCCGGCATCCAGCCATAATCCCCGCGCGCGGGGTTCCAGAAATGGTGATGCGCGTCGATCCGTGTCATGGAAGCGCCCCGGAAAGCCCCCGGCGGGAATGCGGCCCCGCCCGGACAGGGCCAGCCTGCCCCAGCGCGCCCCGTATGGCAACCCGGTGTCCCCGCCGGCCGGGGATCAGGCGGGGATCACCGGATCCGCCCGGTCGCGGGCTAGTTGGTGGCGGCCAGCATCTCGCGCAGCTGGCTGGGGAAAAGTTGCAGGATCAGGGTTTCGGTCGCCGCCTTGCCGTCGTGTTCGACATAGACGCGCAGGTCGATCGGCTCATCCTCATCCGGCGGCAGATCGGCGAAATCGATGTCAAAGATCGCCCGCCAGCCATCCTGTCCGACAACCGGATAGGCCGCCTCGCCGCCGACGCGCCCGCGCGAGGCGGTGACCACGGTGCGGATCGCGGGGCCGCGTTCGGCCCCTTCAAGGCCGGTCGCCTCGAAATCGCAGACCACCTTGACGGTGTCGGCGGGACGGGGCTGGCCGGGGATGCCCCCCTTGCCCAGCCGGACGGCGCGAAAGCGGGCGTTGATCGGCGGCAGCGGGTTGTCGGCCAGCCAGCTCAGCCGATAATTCATCCGGTATTCGCGCCCCGCCGCCGCCGGATCGGCCGGGGTCCAGAAGGCGACGATATTGTCGAATGTCTCGTCATCGGTGGGCAGCTCGATCAGGGTGACGGCGCCCGCACCCCAATCCTCAAGCGGCTCGACCCAGGCCGAGGCGCGGCGATCATAGAAAACGCCGTCATCCTCATACTGGTCGAAATCGCGTTCGCGCTGCATCAGGCCGAACCCCTGCGGGCTGGGCGTGGCAAAGCTGTTGGCCATGACGCGGGGCGGGTTGTTCAGCGGCCGCCAGATGCGTTCGCCCCCGCCGGTATGGATTTCCAGCCCGTCGCTGTCATGCACCTCGGGGCGCCAATCGGCGGCGACATGGCGGTCATGCTTGCCAAACCAGTACATCGAGGTCAGCGGCGCCACGCCCAGGCGTTCGACATCGCGGCGCAGAAAGATATCGGCGCTGATATCCTGAACGACGCCCTTGGCCGCGCCGTCCTGACGGCGCGAAACGATGCGGTACGCCCCGGTCGCGCGCGGGCTTTCCAGCAGCGCATAGGTGGTGATGGCCCCGTCGCCCGTCTGTTCCAGCCAGAACCGGGTAAAGCGGGGAAATTCCTCGGGGCCGTCGGCGATGGCGGTGTCCAGCGCAAGCCCCCGCGCCGACAGGCCGAACTGTCCCGAATAGCCCGAGGTCCGCCAATAGGACGCGCCCAGAAAGGCCAGCCAGTCGGCCGACTGGGCGGGATCCTGCACCGCGAAACCGGCGAAACCCTCGGTCTTGTTCAGCTGACGCGCGGGGCTGTCGGCGGGCATCGTGAAGAGATCGCGCGAAAACGGCACCTCGCGGGCCATGCCGTCCTCGACGACATAGACATGCACCGGCTCGGGGAAATAGCGGCCGGGAAAGAAGAACTGCACCGGATTGTCATCGCCATGCCCGGCCCAAAGCTTGCGTTCGGGGCGAAAGCGGATGCGACCATGGGCGTCATAGTCGATCTGATCCAGGATCGCCGCCTCGGGCTTGGCCATGGGGGTAAAGGTCTCATGCGCAAGCCCCTGCGCCGCCTCGCGCAGGCGCTCGAACGAAAACGGCTCGGCCGGCCCCAGCGCGATCCCCGAGGCGATGGCCTCGGCCTGCGCGCGCGCCATTTCGGGCAACAGAAAAAACGCCCCCAGGCCCAGAGACTGGGCGAGAACGGTGCGGCGGTCGGGTCGTTCGAGGGTCATGCGACTCTCCGGATGTCATTGCTTCTTTGCAAGTTTCTGTCGGGACGCGCGCCGCCGCAATTGCAAATCGGCATCCGGGCACGGGTTTGCTGATCCAAGATGCGATTTCCGGCATGGTCTCGCCGGCCAGACGGGTCGCCGCCGCCGGGATGCGGGCATCACCGCAGCGAAAAGCGGGCGGTGGCACCCGGCCACCGCCCGCATCATGTCCCGACCCGGCCGGGCCGGACGATCGCCTCGCCGTTACAGCCGGCCAAAGCGCCCGGACTGGAAATCGGTGATCGCCTGCCGGATCTCGGCCTCGCTGTTCATCACAAAGGGGCCATAGGCCGCGACCGGCTCGTCGATCGGCTCACCGGCCAGAACCAGCAGCTTGGCGTCGCTCGCGGCCTCGATCACCACGGCCCCGCCTTCACGCGACAGCCGCGCGCTGGACGGCCCCGAAAGCCGGGTTTCCGCGTTCAGCACCACCTCGCCGCTCAGCACGACGACGATGGTGTTATAGCCCTCGGGCGGGGTCAGGGTGACGGTCTTGCCGGCATTCACCCGCAGATCCCACACATCCATCGGCGTAAAGGTCCGCGCGGGCCCCTTGGCGCCGTCGAATTCCCCCGCGATCACGCGCAGCCGGCCGGCCCCCTCGGGCAGTTCGACGGCCGGGATCTGCGCCGCCTCGATGCCCTGATAGCCGGGGGCGGCGGATTTGTCGCGCGCGGCAAGGTTCACCCAAAGCTGCACCATCTCGAAGCGGCCGCCACGGGCGGTAAAGTCGTGGCTGTGGAATTCCTTATGCAAAATCCCCTCGCCGGCGGTCATCCACTGCACATCGCCTTCGCGGATCACGCCACCGCGCCCGGTGCTGTCGCCATGCTCGACCTCGCCCTCATAGACGATGGTCACCGTCTCGAACCCCTTGTGGGGATGAACATCGACACCGCGCGGCCGGGCCGCAGGGGCGAAATCATGCGGACCGCCATAGTCCAGCATCAGAAAGGGCGTGTTCTCATTCGTGCCCGACATATGTGAAAACAGCGAACGCACGGGAAAACCGTCGCCGACCCAATGGCCGCCGGGTGCATTCGAGGTGGAAAGGATCTTGCGCATCATGACCTCCGTCACAGCAGGTTTCTCAGACAGGGCGGACCCGCCGCCGTTGTCAGCAAGATGGGGGCGATCCCCGGGCGAACAAGGCGCCATGCGTTCGACACGACAGAACGCCGATTTCGACAAGCGCCACTTGCACAGAACAAATCCGCGGACATATCCTGATCCTGGAAACGCATCCGGCCGGCCGGTTCCATGGCCGCCACAGGAAAGGACACCCGCGATGAACAAACCCAGGATCGGCGTCATCATCGGCTCGACCCGCGACACGCGGCTGGCCGACAAGCCCGCGCAATGGCTGATCGAACAGGCCCGGACACGTCAGGACATGGATTTCGAACTGGTCGATCTGCGCGATTACGACCTGCCGCTGTTCAACGAGGTGGCCTCGAATCTCTGGGTGCCGTCACAGGACCCCAATGTCATCCGCTGGCAGGAAAAGCTCGCCGGATTCGACGGCTATATCGTGGTGACCCCGGAATATAACCATTCGATCCCCGGCGTGCTCAAGAACGCGCTGGATCAGGCCTATCGGGAATGGAACCACAAGCCGCTGGCCGCGATGGGCTATGGCGGCGTGGGGGCGGCGCGCGCAATCGAGCATCTGCGCGGCATCGCGGTCGAGCTGATGATGGTGCCGCTGCGCAATGCCGTCCATCTGGGCGGGGGCGAGTTCTTCAAGATCAGCCCGCTGGGCCAGAACGGCCCCATGTCCGAGGTCGACGCCCTGTTGCGGCCGTCGTTGAACGCCATGCTGGACGAACTGGCATGGTGGGCGGATGCGACCAAGGCCGCCCGCGAACGAACCGCCTGACCGGCCGATCCACGGCGGCGATCCGCGCAGGCATCGCGGCGCCGCCCCGAACGAAGTTGTCGCGAAACGGCAAACGCGTCAGCCTGAACCAGACCTCACCAACCAGAGCGCATCGCCCCCATATCCACAAACGAGGCCCCGCATGAGCCAGATCACCATCACCAAAGAGGACGGCCCAAGGAATGGCCGCTATGTCGCCCGCATCGACGGCATCGATGCCGAGGGCGAGATCACCTTTACCCATCGCGGCCCTGGCGTGATCAGCGCCGACCATACCGGCGTGCCCGACGCCATGGCCGGCCAGGGCGTCGCCAAGGCGCTGCTGAATGACCTGCTCGAGGATGCGCGGCAATCCGGGTTTCGCATCATTCCCGTCTGTCCCTATGTGCGCGCGCAATATGCCCGCCACCCCGAATGGGCCGAGCTTTTCACCACCAAACCCGGCGAAGACCCCTGAACCACCCTGTCAGGAGCACAGATCATGGCAAAGACCCAACCCGAACCCATCCGCGACCCGAAAAGCGACCGGCTGCTGACGCCGGAAAACTGCGCGCTGGTGCTGATCGACTATCAGCCCGAACAATACCGCACCGTCACCTCGTCCTCGGTCGATGAAATCGACCTCAACGTCATCGCGCTGTGCAAGCTGGCGCGGGCCTATGACATCCCGGTCATCATATCGACCGTCGGCGTGGATATGGGCGTGAACACCGGCACGGCGGCCGAAATCATGGCCGAACTGCCCGGCGTCACGGAAATCGACCGCAGCGGCGTCAACGCCTGGGAGGACGAGGAATTCCGCAACGCCGTCGCCGCCACCGGGCGCAGGAACATCGTCATGGCGGGCCTCTGGACCGAGGTCTGCCTGACCTTCCCGACCATCGACATGCAGGCCGAGGGCTATCACGTCTATCCGGTCGCCGATGCGGTGGGGGGCATTTCTCCGGTCGCCCATGACCGCGCCATCGAACGCATGCAGGCGGCGGGCGCCACCCCGATCACCGCGATCCAGTTCGGATCGGAATTGATGCGCAACTGGGCGCGCGACTCCTCGCAGAAATTCCGCGAGGTGCTGAAATGGTACTTCCCCAAACGCTTCGCGCTTCTGAAAGAAGGCAAGATCTGATCGCCGCAATCGGTGCGGCGGCCCTTCAAAGGAAAGGGGCGCGAAACCCGCGCCCCTCTCTTTCATGCCCAAATATCCCACGGGGGTCCGGGGGTGTGAAACCCCCGGCTCTCCTCGGATACGTCGCCGCTCACTTCAGCCCGGGCGTGCCGTCGAACTTCTTCTCGAGCTGGTTCCAGACCTCGATATATTCCTCCTGCATCGGCGCCTCCTTGGCGGCGAATTCGGTCAGGTGCTGGGGAAAGCGGGTCTCGAACATGAAGGACATGGTATTGTCCAGCTTTTCGGGACCCAGCTCGGCATTCGATGCCCCCTCAAAGGCCTGCCGGTCCGGGCCATGCGGCAGCATCATGTTATGCAGGCTCATCCCGCCGGGAACGAAACCCTGCGGCTTGGCGTCATACTGGCCATAGATATTGCCCATCAGCTCGGACATGATGTTCTTGTGATACCATGGCGGGCGGAAGGTATTTTCCGCCACCATCCAGCGTTCGCGGAACAGCACAAAGTCGATATTGGCCGTACCCGGCACCCCCGACGGCGCGGTCAGCACGGTAAAGATCGACGGATCGGGATGATCGAACAGGATCGCCCCGACCGGGCAATAATTGCGCATGTCGTATTTATAGGGCGTGTAATTGCCGTGCCATGCGACCACGTCCAGCGGGCTTTGGTCGATCCGGGTCTCGTGGAACTGACCGCACCACTTGATGGTCACGGTCGAGGGCACCTCGCGATCCTCAAAGGCCGCGACCGGGGCCTTGAAGTCGCGCGGATTGGCCATGCAATTGGCACCGATCGGGCCCCGACCGGGCAGCTCGAATTTCTGGCCATAGTTTTCGCAGACAAAGCCGCGCGCCGGCCCCTCCAGCAACTCGACCCGATAGACAAGGCCGCGCGGGATGATGGCGATTTCCTTGGGCTCGACATCCAGAATGCCCAGCTCGGTCGCGAAACGCAGCCGCCCCTCTTGCGGGACGACCAGCAACTCGCTGTCGGCGGAAAAGAAATAGGCGTCCTTCATCGACTCGGTGACCAGATAGATATGGCTGGCCATTCCGACCTGGGTGTTCACATCGCCCGCCGTGGTGATCGTGCGCATCCCGGTCAGCCAGGTGAGCTTTTCGCCCGAATGCGGCACCGGATCCCAGCGATACTGGCCTAGGCTGGTCACATCGTCATTCACGTTCGGTGCCGATTTCCAATAGGGCAGCGCGATCTTGTGATAGCGGGCCGAATGCTTGACGCTGGGACGGATGCGATAGCACCAGGTCCGTTCCGGCGGGTTGGCGGTGAATGCCGTACCCGAAAGCTGTTCGCCATAAAGGCCGTAATTGCATTTCTGCGGGCTGTTCATGCCCTGCGGCAGCGCGCCGGGCAGCGCCTCGGTTTCAAAATCATTGCCGAAACCGGGCATATAGCCTTCATGCGTGCCGGTGGTGACG
>RRZU011621833.1_pt1 | contig 11549 bp, 12 predicted proteins | sample 2165561 | NCBI WGS metagenome assembly RRZU01 (sample SAMN10456909, study PRJNA506462) | wastewater metagenome | isolation source: wastewater sludge | place: USA: Moscow, Idaho | reverse complement strand
TTGTTAATCTTTGTTGACCATCTATAACAAATGATTTATTATCACGTTCATCTAAAATAAGATTCCCTAGAAAATATTCTCCTTCATTACAATAATCAAATTCGTCAATATCGTTAAGAAGTTGTTCTATCTCCAGTTGTTTCCACGCATAGTTTCGTTGATATATTGGAATCACATATCTAATTTGACTAAATATTTGGAAAATATCTAATTCTACAACATCATTTTCTCTTTCAAGATTCAATAAAATCATCTCCATTTAAATGTCTTAAATAATCTGCAATCTTGGAATATTTATCTTTAACACCAGTTCCACCACTAGTGTCAGATTTTAATATTCTATTAAAAGATAATATTTCCAATTCATTAGGTGTCATCGCTTCAGATATATATTCAAACATTGGTATTTCATTTATTCGACCATGATTACCAATCGCATAATTATTTATTGAAGCCTCATATACAGCATGCATAACTAATCGTAACGAATATGCCCATGTATACATAATATCTGTAATACCTTTATTTATCGTATCTAATCCAAACCTATCTGCTACTAATAATAATGAGCTTTTAAATAGTCTTTTAATATATGTATCACCAGAAATTTTACTTGGAAAAAGTATTTCCACATTTTCTTGATAAATCTCATTTACTTTTATATCTATTTCGTCTAGTAAATATTTGTAATATTCAACAAAACCAAAAAACTCTTCACCTGAAATAATTGGATTAGTTAAAAGAAATTTCACTTCACTCATTTGTCTCAATTTGTGGTATTTTGCGTATGAATAATTACTATTCTTCTTGAATCCTTTAAATAGTTGTATTTTATTAGAATCATATCCTAATCCATTTCTCTTCTTTAACCATTGTTTTAATGGATACAGATAGTCTTTGAACAATCCTTTTAGTTCATCTGAATTTAAGCTTTCCCATTTCACAACTATTTCTTTTATATCTATTTCTTTTTCGTTATCATCACTAATGTCTCTCAAATGATATGCCTTTAGTAAATCATGAGGCTCTAACTCTTTTCCCCTTGTGTTTTGCGAGTCAAAAAACTGAAAAGCTTCTTGTTCAGAAGTTGTTATTATACACACTAGTTCACAATTATTTAGTATATAGTTTCTAATCTTTTCTTTATAATATTCTCCGTTGCTATTCTCTAATTCCTTTATTTTTCTTATAAATAAATCCCTATTTTGACTAATTGCAGTAATAGAATCTCTTTTATAATTTGCATCCATTAATCCCATTTTTTTTTGTTCATATCCTAATTCGTTCAATAATAAAGTTAGAGTAGTCATTCTCTGTTGTCCATCTACTAAGCCGAGTTTATCTTTATCCCTATGTAAGATTACACTTCCAATACGATATTTTTCCACACTATCTTCGCAAGCTTCTATAATATCATTAAATAATAGTTGAGCAGTACTACTCAACCATCTATAAGGTCTCTGATATATAGGAATTGTCATTTTCAATTCTATAAGCTCTCTTACTGGTACAATTTTGGCTCTATCATCCCACATGTAAATCCTCCCGCACTCATAATTACTTAATATTATACCATGACTATATGTTTTTGAATATTTACTAAAAAAAGACAGTGGTCACCCACTGTCAATATTTATCTCTATTTCTTTTTTTCTTTATCATTTTAAATATTACGACTATGACAATTACCCCAACAATAAATCCTATTAGTGGTAACCATGTGTCCACTATGCTCTGCCAAACTCCACTCCAATTTGTACTAGCTAACATTTTATTTCCCTCCTCATTCTTCTATCATTCTCTTTGAAGATAGATAAGTTATTACAAGGTATCCACCGTAGACTATTACGAAAAGTAAAATTACGAAGAACACATTCGTTCCAATTGGCATATTTAAGAATCCAAGTACAATCTTCATAATCTCCCTAAGTCCAAATATAGAATAGACTATTGCAAGTGCAAGTGGTGCCATGAAATAAACTCCTATCTGTTTGAACAGGATTGCATTTATTTCCTTATCATCTACTCCCAATTTCTTCAACAATCTGTATCTGTAGATATTGTCTGATGTTTCAGTCAACTGTTGAAGTGCAAGTACTGCTACGGAGATAAGTAAAAATATAAATCCGATATAGCATGATATGAACACCATAAATCCAAACACTCCATAGTACATATCATTCATCATAGACTTAGTAGTGTATCTCAGTCCTGAAGAGAGTTCTGCTCCAATCGGTATCAAAGCCTCCATAACTTCATCTGGATTTACATTCTCTTTGTAGATTCCATTTAGATATATATAATCCAATTTCAATCCATTCACTAAACTGTCTTTTACTATGATTGTGCCTCTATCGTTATTGCCTATGGAAGTCATGTTGATAGTCTCTTTAGAGTTTGTCTTCTCCTTTGCATGGAGAGCTACTCCATTTAAACTGAGTTCTCCGCTCTCACTTAAAAACTTTTGCATCATTTCTCTCGTTCCATCATAATTACAATTTAATAGAAACTCGTCCTCTTTAAGTTCAATTCCATCTTTCCCTTGAACTTCCATCGCTCTATTAAAATCACTTTCACTTATTATAGGCAAATACTGTGTAGGCAAAGACTCATCTAATTGCCAAAAATCTACATCGCCAATTATTATATCGGAATATTTTAAATTGGAACTATACTGACTTACTTCAATACTCTTGTCCAAATAATTCTCAAGGTCGACTCCATATTCTTTCACTCTAGCGCTTACATCTTCCCCACTTCTCTCTACGCTTGCAAGAATGGTCATGTCATAAGGCGTTGCATCGCTGGAATTCTTATTCATTCCAATTGCAACACTTGCTCCAGTAGATATTACACAAATAGTTGCCGTTAGCAGTGCACAGACTACTACCATTGTCATATAATTACTCTTTATCTTACTTCCTATCTGCCTAATCAGGAAAGCATTTAGATTTTTTAAATAAATTTCATCTCTACCTTTCAATATAAACATTAAGAGAGTTGAAAATGAGTAGAAGAATAAGCATGTGCCTATAACTAGTGAGAACAATGCAGTATTAAACCCTTCTGTATTTGGCATTATCCCATTTACGCTAAAGCTTCTACCGGAGTAGACTATGCAAATTATAGACAGTACAAATGCAGTAATATATACACCTTTTGATTTGTAGCTGAGTTCTTCATTCACTCTACTCGCCATAAGTAAGTCAATTAATTTCACATTAGATATTGTCCAAGTATTGAACACCATAACTAATATAAATATTATTATAAAACAGACTATTGTCTTTATCAGTGCTGTATAAGACAATACAAATCCATAATTTCCAATTCCCACCGCAAATAATCTAAGTGATAATAGCGAGAGAATTTGTGATAGAAAGACACCTAATATAAGTCCAGCTACTAATGCAATTACTCCTATCATAAGTGTTTCTAGTATGAATATCCTAGATATTTTCTTCTGTTCCATCCCCAGTGTCATGTAGATTCCAAGTTCTTTTTTTCTTCTCTTTAATATAAAATGATTTGCGTATATTATTAAGAGCCCTAAGACTATTGCAATTAACACTGAGAACACCGAAATATATATTCCCATCTGCTCTGCTATAAGTCCCTTAGTCTTATTTAATAATTCAAATGCACTTTGTGATTCTATGGAGTTAAAAGCATAAAACATGCTAACTGAAATCATCAGTGTCAGAAAGTATACAAGATATTCTTTTAAATTTTTATGTACATTTCTGTATGCCATTTTAAATGTATTCATACTACTCACCTCCAAGAGCAGATACTACTTCCAATATATTTTCAAAGAACTCATATCTGGATTTATCTCCACGATTAATTTCAGTAAAAATCTTTCCATCCTTTAAGAATATTATTCTCTTACAGTAGCTTGCTGAAAACGAATCGTGAGTCACCATTAGTATCGTCGCTTTCATTTCACTGTTCATCTCATCTAACATGCTCAAAAGTATCCTAGAACTCTGTGAGTCAAGTGCACCTGTCGGTTCATCTGCTAGTATTAGAGAAGGACTTGTGATAATTGCCCTTGCTACTGCAACTCTCTGTTGCTGTCCACCAGACATTTGATATGGAAATTTATTTAATACTTCCTCAATATTTAAATTCACTGCTAATTTTTTTATTCTAGATTCTATTTCTTCTGTCTTACATTCATTTATAGACAGAGCTAGAGAAATATTTTCAAACCCAGTTAGTGTATCTAGTAGATTGAAGTCTTGAAAAATAAATCCTAAATTCTCTCTTCTGAACTTTGCCAAATTATTTTTCGCAATGGTCGTAATGTCTGCACCGCCTATTTCTATATGACCACTAGTAACTCTGTCTATAGTGGAAATACAATTGAGTAGTGTAGTCTTACCTGAACCAGATGCTCCCATGATTCCCAAAAACTCTCCAGCATTTACTTCAAAAGAAATATTATCTATTGCCTTAGTGACATTCTGTCTACTTCCATAATATTTTTGAATATTTTCAACTTTTAAAATCTTCTCTTTCATAGCTATCACTCCTTTGCTTTAAATACAATTTATCATAATAGAAAAACTCATACCATTAAAGTAAATTACACTTAAATTACATTTATGTAAGATAAGTGTTTTGAATTTAAAGCTAAATTTATATAGATATTTAAAAATAAGAGCAGAATCAATCTGCTCTATATAATATATTCTCTCTTGGAAACTCTAATACCATTTTAGTTCCAATCCCCTCTTCACTTTCAGCATATAATTTTATATTCATCTTGTCGCAAAGTGCCTTACAGAGATACAAGCCAATTCCAGTTGACTTGGCAAGAACGTAATTGCTGCCAGTAAATCCCTTTTGGAAAATCCTGTCTAACTCTCCACTTGAAATGCCCACTCCATTGTCTATAATGCTTAATCTAACACCATTCTCCAACTCTTCCCCAATAAATTCAATCATCAGTTCATCATTACTATATTTAATGGAGTTGGCGATGAACTGTCCGATGATGAATACACACCATTTTATATCTGCCTTTAATGCTATGTCTATATTTTCAAACTCCAGTATTGCCTTCTTTCGAATCAATGATTTAGAATATTTCTTTACCGATTCATTTACTAATACACTCAAACTAGTCGAACTAATTTTAAAGTCCTTCTCTAAGCTGGTGCTTCTCGCATAGAATAGTGCTTGCTCAACATATTTATCTACCTTCTCAATTTCGTCTCTAATCTTCAATGTAGTCATGTTCTTATCATTATCGATTATGAGATTTGCAGAAGTAATCGGAGTCTTAATCTCATGAACCCACATTTCAACATACTCACGATACTCTCTATTATCAACCTCACCACTAGCTATCTTATCGTTCATGTACTTATTTCCCTGCTGTAAAACATCTGAGAGAATTTTACTTTCCAAAAAGCTTGAAGGCTTTATCATCTCAGAAATAAGCGTCTTCTCATCTAATTGATTTAATACTTCAAATAGATTATCATAATACTTTTTCCGCTTTAAAAAGTCTAAAGACAATGCTAACACAAAAAATAATATGTAAATGATTTCAACTAATATTATAAATGTCTTTCTATACTCAGTTAAAAATAGCAGTGTTCCACTTGCTACTACACTTCCAATGAAGCACATAATCCAGAGGAGCTTGTCCTGTAAGTATTCATTTAATTTCATAGATAATAACCTATTCCCCTCTTGGTCTTGATGAAGTCGTCCAGTCCAATTTCAGATAACTTTTTCCTAAGACGGACTATATTCACATTCAATGTATTCTCATCGATGAAGTTTCCATCCTGCCAAAGTTCGTTGATTATATCATCTCTTGTAATAATATTTCCTCCACTCTCCATCAACAATCTAAGTATATTGAGCTCATTTGATGTAAGCTCTACTGAATCTGAATCGCATTTCAACTTCGCTTTACGCAAATCTAGCTCGACGCCTTCATACTTTAATATTGAACTCTGCTGAGACTTGTTCGTCCTCTCCAAAATTCTCGCTATCCTCGCAAGTAATACTTGAGAATTATATGGCTTAGTTATAAAGTCATCGGCTCCCATATTCAGGCTGAAAAGCTCATCTAAATCCGTATTCTTACTCGTTAGCATTATGATTGGCACGTCTGAACTAAGTCTAATCTCTCTACACAGTTCATATCCATCTTTATGAGGTAAATTTACATCTAACAGAATTAAATCTGAATTGAAATTTAATATTTCGTCCACTATATTTATAAAGTCATCACTAGTCTTACTAATATATCCATACTTTTCCAATAGATTACTAAGCTCATCTCTAATGGAAATATCATCTTCAACAATAAAAATTTTCATTTGAATCACCTCTTGTATAGATTATATCAAAAAGCTTTCAATTCACAATTCTAAAGTAAAAAAAGACAGTGGTCACCCACTGCCTAAGGTTCTAAATAGCCTAATTCAAGTGCTCTATTATGGGCTTCAACTGCATTTACAACTTCCAGTTTCTCATAGATGCTCTGAATGTGATTGTAGAGAGTGCGCTCACTTATATAAAGTCGCCTTGCAATCTCCCGCCTCGGTTCACCTGTGCAAATCGCCCTAAGGACTTCCACTTCCCTTTCAGTTAGGCTCTCCATGTATTCGTTTGAGTCTTTTGAGAATTGCCCTGCTTTAACATCTCTCAAGGTCTTGATAAAATCTTCAATGGGAACGGATTTATTTATATATCCAACCGCACCATTTTGAAAGGCTCTCTTCCTATATATTGGCAAGTCGTAGGAAGAGAGTATGACTATTTTCAGTGACTCATCTAGTTTCAAAATCTCAGCCATCAGTTCAATTCCATTTGCACTGGCCCTTCCACTCAAATTTATATCTAAGAGGATTATGTCGTATTTCTCTCTATTCACTCTCTCTATAAAATCACTTTCAAGGTCTACATAGTCACAATCGATTTCGTAGTCAGCTAGTAGTTTTACTATGCTCTCACCAAATAATAAATGGTCGTCAAATAATAGTATCTTCATCTTCACTTCCTCCCAACACACATAGTATTGAAATCCTTCCAGAGTCGTATTCAATCTCCATAGAACCTCCATAGTCTAGGAGTATGTCTTCAATGATAAAGAGCCCTCCCTTTGAGTTCAGCGCACGTTCATAGCCCTCTAGCTCTACTCCATCATTTACACTTAGTATGGTCATCACTCCACCTTGCATTTCAATGCTCAGCTTAAGCAAAGTCCCTTTGGAATGCTTGTACGCATTATTTATTAGTTCTTTCGCAATGCTTAGGACATCGCCCATAATATCATTTTTAAACTCTATCCCATCTGATATGTATAGTTCTATCTCCATCTCACTATTTGGATAGATTGGTCTAACGCTGGCAATTATATGTTCAATATTTTCATAAAGGCTTAGCTCTTCAAATGTATTTTCGCCATAGAAGTTCATAATCGCTCTACTCTTAGCTTCCAATTTGGAAATTATCTCCCTTACATAATTCACATCGGGTTCTCTTACACTGAGCAAATTATATACACTTGTAAGGTCTTGAATTATTTCGTCGTGAAGTACAGCAGAAAACGCATTTCTCTCTTTAGATACGTATTGAGAAATGAAGTTAAGTTCCCTTCCCTCTCTATAATAGACTCCACGATTTGAAATATTTAATATTATAATTATTTCAAATATAAAGAATATTATATGTAGCACCATTTGGAACACAAGTGTAGATGGATTTAAAATCAGTATTAAAATTACCGACAGCGCTATTACTGCCAATACAATATATTTTTCCTGCTTCTCCACTATTGGAAGTAACGAAATTTTCCTTCGATACTTATAGCCATAATTTCTATAAGTATTATAGAATACCGATGCTATAGACAGTGGTACATAGCTTAAATTATTTAGATAATACAGTCCTAAAACTCCTATATTTAATATGATGTCCAGAGCATTTATCCTTTTGCTCTTTTTGTACTTCAAAGCTATTAAAAAAATATTATAAGCTAATAATAGATATACAAAACTTTGAAAGTGGGTACTGTGAAGGGCTATATTCAAAATTACCATGGGCATAATTGAATAAGCTTGTTTTTTTACGGAGTCTTTAGTCGATGTTGATATCATGTATAAATAAATTGAGTTGATAATTAAATAGAGCATGAACAGTGAAATGAAATTAATATACATTTCATTTTCAATTCCACTGCCAGATGAAATTATAATTCCTATGTTCAGTATGCTCAAAAAGTGAATTGCAATAAATAATGGGAATTTCATTTTACACCTCAATAATATGCTGTGACTATTCTCTCATTAGTTACCAAAGTATATGTTTGTATATTTAAAACTATAAGTACTAAATATTTGTAAATGTCTATATGTATAAATATAAAACAGAGATTCAAAATCGAAAGCATTAAAATTATATTCTTAAATTTATTCATATTTACAGTGGAGAGAATTCTCCCGTTAAGTAACATAGTGAGTAGCAATGTAGTAAGTCCATAGTCAAAGAGTAACTCTACATTCAAACCGATGCGAAAGCAAATTATAAATTGTAATGGAAGTGTTAATATTTGTGTCATTATGAAATTAGCCACAGAGTAACTAATGTATATGTAAATCTTTTTAACTCCATTGCCGATTAGCCACTCAAGTCTTCGATTTATCTTCTCCATCTGAAGAGAGTCCCTACTCAGTTCAAATGAATAGAGTAGAAATACAAAAGTCAGAGCTTGAAATATGAATTTGTTCTGTTTATACCCTAAAAGCTCCATAGTCTTACCATTTGGAAGAGCCATCACTCCAACAACCGTTGCAATTAGCATCATGAGGAAATAATTTTTATTCAAATGTCTTTTAATATCTTCAACTATCATTCCCATAGCGACTCTCTGCTTATTATAGATTCCGTATTTAAATTTTTGTTTAACAAGGCGTATACTATAAGTAAAACTATGCTGACCAATAGATTGAATCCTATCAATGCAATGTCCATTGAGATATTGAGACTATTGACCAGTACTCCCAATTCATCTGAAAAGTTTCCAATTATATAGACGAAGAAAAATGTTGTAAAGAACAACAGATTTTTGAAAGTCTTAAACCTTTTCACCGTCATCACAACTGTATTTAAAACTAATGTCATTGCAAATAATGCAATTATAATTGAAATGAAGAATATAATCATCTCTATCATGCCATTCCACTTTGCAGAGTGTGAAGTGAATACAAAGACTAAGAGTACAAATACACTTACAATTTTGTGCATTTGTAATGAATAAGAGAGTATTAAATCCTTTATCTTAATTCCAGATGCAACAAAGAACTCAACTCGATTACTCAGCTTGTCCTTTGTAGTAAGCCCCATTAACATTGAACTGATCTGCATAAATCCAGTTCCCAAAATATAAGTGTATATCACCAAGATTACAAAGCTCATACCACGTGATTGAAAATCTGCTGTCTGCACTCCAAAGGCAAGTAGTGCACCGATTGCCACGACGATTAAGCCAATTCCAATAGTTCCCTTATCTCTAGTCAAATAATATAGGGATGCCCTATTTATATTTTTCATGTAAACCCTCCTCTACAAACACTTCTTCCAACGACTTGCCTTCAAGTTGGGAAATAGTTTTAGTGAATAACACCACTCCGTCTTTAATCATGGTCACTCTATCGGCGACTTTCTCTATCTCACCTAAGTCATGAGATGTGATCAGTATAGTTCTTCCCTGCTCTTTCAAAATATCTAAAAGCTTTCTTATTTCAATTCTAGATATGGGATCTACTCCAGAAGTCGGCTCATCTAATAGTATGATTTCAGAATTCATTAGCATCACAATCAATAGTGAAAGCTTTCTCTTCATTCCCTTTGAATAAGTGCTAGCTCTTTTTTCTAAATGCTCGGACAAATTTAAAATATCACTGTACAATTTGTATTTCGTCGGCTTTGAATCGTAATTGAAATACTTTCCAAAAAGTATTATATTTTCAGTTCCCGTCTTCTCTTCATATAGATAGTCGTTCTCCAATAGCATGGAATGTTTCCCATTTAGAACTACGCTCCCCGAATCGGCAGTGTATAGAGAAGTAATCAATCTGAGTAGTGTAGTCTTCCCAGAACCATTTGGACCTATGAGCGCATGCACCTCTCCTCTTTCAATATTAAAGCTAACATCGTCTATGATTAAAGTATCTTTAAACGATTTGCTGACCGAAACTATTTCAATAGCATTTTTCATCTAATCATCTCCTTTTGATTTAATATTATTCCATAAAGCGATTTTATACATGAGTAAAGACTGCAATAGTTTCTCAGTTGAAGTTTTCTCATACATACAGTAGAATTAGTTAAACGAAATAGCTTCAGCTAAGTGAAGGGAGAATTATTATGAAACATATTATTTCCATTGATAATAGATGTATTGGGTGTATGAAATGTGTCACGGACTGTCCACAATCAAATATTGCTTTGAGAGACGGTCTAGCATATGTCATAAGTGAAAACTGTATAAAGTGTGGACACTGTGCCGCAATCTGCCCTCAAGATGCAGTTTCAATTTCTGGTTATGTGGAAGAACCAATTGAGATTGCCAATTTAAATGTGATTAAGTCCGACGAGCTACTAAATTCTCTAATGTCAAGACGTTCAATCAGACAGTTTAAAGATATGAACGTCTCCGATGAAGATATTGCAATGATAATAGATGCAGGCAGATGGACTCCCACTGCAAAGAACAGCCAAGGAGTTAGTTACATAGTTATAGATAGAGATAAGAGAAAGTTAGAAGACATAGCAGTTGCACTATTTAGAAGATTAATCAAAATCTTGAGAGTCTTCAAGCCAGCATATAAAGACTTTGAAATAGATGATGACTTCTTCTTCAAAGGAGCGCCTGTGGTAATTGGAGTAGTCTCAGAGAATCCTATAGATGCTGCACTAGCCTCAACTAGCATGTCACTGATGGCAGAGTCACTCGGTCTTGGAGTTCTCTATAGCGGCTTCTTCTCCGCTGCAAGTAGAGTATCACCAAAACTAAAGAGAGAGCTTGGACTTAGAAAGAAAAAACTTGTGGCTACTCTAGTAATCGGACATCCTAATGTGAAGTATGTAAAATCTGCACAGAAAGATGTGCCCGTCGTCACATATATGTAATACACTTGAGCACACAAAAAGGCTGATGTATTTTTCATCAGCCTTTATCTTTATCCTTATATTTCTGCGAAAGTGAGTACATATCCGCTATTGTCTTCTATTGCAAATTCCTTTGCACCGTAGAGAGTCTCGTGCATCTCACTCAATAGCTTCTGAGTCTTTAGCTTTTCATACTCTTCGTCTAAATTATCTACCTTAATATACAAGCTTACCGAAGCTTTAACTCTTTCTGTATTTAAACTTGGATACTCATCTAAAAAACTGTCTCTCCTTTGAGCCATTAAATTAAGTCCGTCTCTTCCAAGTATTGCAAAGACCATTCCACCTTCACCTGAAACGGAATCAAGAAGTTCAAAATTTAGTATATCACAGTAGAATGCAACAGTTTC